>Ga0268262_10005863_pt1 | contig 12015 bp, 10 predicted proteins | sample TergutNc150P3_FD_190354 | JGI IMG/M metagenome (GOLD analysis project Ga0268262, IMG submission 190354) | Nasutitermes corniger P3 segment gut microbial community from laboratory colony in Florida, USA - Nc150 P3 (SPAdes) (version 2) | ecosystem: Host-associated > Arthropoda: Insects >... | reverse complement strand
AAGCGCTATCAATTTGGCGAAAGAGCATCCTGAAGATGCCGCTCAACTCATCAGAACATGGTTATTGGAGGAATAAACTATGGCAAAAACAGCATTAGCGCCCGGAGCCGCCGCTGCAGGCGGAACGAAAAAGAAAGCGAAAGAATATACAGGACGCCAAAAGGCGGCAATTTTCCTTGTAACGATAGGTTCGGAGATTTCCGCGGAGATTTTTAAATTCCTGCGTGAAGATGAAATTGAAACTCTAACCTTTGAAATCGCAAGGCTTGAAACGATAGACTCGGAACAGAAGGACGCAATCCTTCAGGAATTCCAAGAGTTGATGATGGCGAACCAGTTCATCTCAACCGGCGGTATCGACTACGCAAGAGAGCTTTTGGAAAAATCGCTCGGCAGCCAGAAAGCGATTGACATTATCAACCGCTTAACGTCAAGTTTGCAGGTGCGTCCTTTCGACTTTATCCGCAGAACAGACCCTGCGCACCTTTTAAACTTTATTCAGCAGGAACATCCGCAGACAATCGCCCTTATTTTGGCGTACTTGGAGCCGAACAAGGCTTCCATTATTCTGCAAAACCTGCCGCATGAAGTGCAGAGCGACGTAGCGCGCCGTATTGCGACAATGGACAGAACGAGTCCTGAAGTATTGCGCGAAGTTGAACGCGTTCTTGAAAAGAAACTTTCATCACTGTCCAGCGAAGACTACACGGCGGCGGGCGGAGTTGAAAGCATCGTAGAAATATTGAACCTTGTTGACCGCAATTCGGAGAAACAGATTATTGAAACTTTGGAAGACGAAGACCCGGAACTTGCGGAAGAGATCAAAAAGAGAATGTTCGTGTTCGAAGACATCGTTATGCTCGACGACCGCGCCATTCAAAAGGTTATGCGCGAAGTCGACTCGCAGGAGCTTGCGAAAGCCCTTAAATCGGTCGATTCGGAAGTTCAGGACAAAATATTCAAAAATATGTCCAAACGCGCCGCGAGCATGCTCAAGGAAGACATGGAGTATATGGGGCCTGTACGCTTGAAGGACGTTGAAGAAGCGCAGCAGAAGATTGTATCCATTATCCGCCACCTTGAGGATACCGGTGAAATCGTTGTCGCGCGCGCCGGTGAAGACGAATTGGTTGTATAAGACTTGGCTTGCGCCAAGTCTTTGGGAGTTTCCCTTGCGGGAAACTCCAAGATTATTTTGCTTTTTGCAAAGAGGTTAACTTATGTTAAAGGCTGTTTTCAGACCGAATGAATTGGTAACGCTTCCTGACAAGATCGTTATTGAATCGCCCGGTTCATATTCCGAAATTACTCATTTGTCTGCCGTAGATGACGCCTTAGAAGACGTTAGCGAGGTTGAAGAATATTCAGGCCCTACTGCTGACGATCTGCGGCGTGAAGCGGAAATATTTAAGACCCAATGGGAAGAAGAAAAAGAACGGATGATTTCTTCGGCGAAAGATGAAGCTGAAAACATAGTGCAGGAGGCGAGAAACGCTGCGCTTGCGGAGGGTAAAAGACAAACTGACGAAGCGCAAGCGTTAAAACAGCAGGCGGAAGATGAAGCGCAAAAAATAATAAATGAAGCAAAATCAAAAGCAAGCGAGATGGAAGCCGACGTAAGGCGCGCTTTGGAGGCGGAACGTACTGAAGCGAGAGAGAGCGGCAAGAAAGAAGGCAAGGAAGAAGGATACGCCGAAGGCAAAGCGGAAGTTGACCGCCTTATCGAAAGAACGCAGGTAGTGCTTGGGCGCGCGCAGGATAAAAGAGGGGAGATACTAAACGATACGGAAAAAGAAATAGTGTCTTTAGTGCTGTTAATTTCGCGTAAAATTATCAAAGTGCTTTCCGAGAATCAGCGCAGCATTATCGTTTCCAACGTAATTGAAGCTCTGCGAAAAGTAAAAGCGAAAGGAAATGTCATCATAAGGGTCAATCTTGCGGATTTACAGCTTGCGACGGAACACAAACAGGATTTTATCCGCCTTATGGAGAACGTAAAATCAATTCAAGTCGTGGAAGACAGTTCGGTAGATTCAGGCGGCTGTATAATAGAAACTGATTTCGGCGAGATAGACGCGCGCATCGCGAGCCAGCTTGCCGAGTTGGAAAACAGAATACTGGAAATATCGCCAATAAAGCAGGGAGACGAAAAAACTCCGCCGCCCGTAATCAGAACCGCCAATCTTAACAAAGAGCTTGCCGCCTCTTCCGTTATAATGGGCGAACTGAATAAATCAGCTAACGGGGCGGAATAATGAAAAAAATAAATTGGCTGAAAAATTTTATAAGAAGAAAATCAGACAGTCTGACTCCGTAAAAAATATGGAGTCATGCTTGTGGAAGGGGGACCGCATGCGGACAAATACGGATGAAACAAATATATTTGACAAATATCTTTTATGCGCGGATAAAACAGACCCGATAAAATGCGTCGGGAAAATTGTTAAAGTTGACGGATTGTTAATTGAAAGCCACGGTCCTCAGGCGATTATAGGCGAGATATGCAGAATTATCGCCCCAAAGGGAAAAGGGAACATAAGGGCGGAAGTCGTAGGGTTAAGATATGAGATCGTGCAGCTTATGGCTTATGAAGAAACGGACGGCATTGAAGTAGGCGACAGAGTAATCGCCCTTGGCAGCCGTCTTGAAGTGCCCGTATCCGATAAACTTTTAGGGCGCGTAATGGACGCTCTTGGAAACCCTATGGACGATAAGGGCGACATTTCGTCAGATTGCTATTATCCCGCCCTTACAAGCCCTCCTGATCCCCTTAAAAGAAAGCGCATAACGGAGCGCATAACGACCGGAGTCCGCGCTATTGACGGTCTTCTTGCCGTCGGCAAAGGGCAAAGGCTCGGCATTTTCGCCGGTTCCGGCGTTGGAAAGTCAACGCTTCTTGGAATGATTGCGCGTAACACATCCGCCGACGTAAACGTGGTCGCGCTTATCGGAGAGCGCGGGCGGGAAGTAAACGATTTTATAGAAAACGACCTCGGTCCCGAGGGGCTTGCCCGCAGCGTGCTGATAGTAACTCCGTCCAATTCTCCGCCTCTGGCGCGCCTCCGCGGGGCTTATGTCGCCACTGCCGTCGCCGAGTATTTCAGGGATCAGGGGAACGACGTAATGCTGATGTTTGATTCTGTTACGCGCTTTGCCCGCGCCATGAGGGAAATAGGGCTTGCCGCAGGGGAACCGCCGGCGCAAAGGGGGTTTCCTCCTAGTATGTTTGACTCAATGCCTAAACTTCTTGAAAGGTCCGGAACTTCCGACAAAGGGAGCATAACCGGTTTTTATACGGTTCTTGTAGACGGCGACGATATGGACGAGCCTGTCGCGGATACGGTCCGGGGAATTTTGGACGGACATATCGTCCTTTCAAGGGATTTGGCGCAGGGCTATCATTATCCGGCTATTGACATACTGCAAAGTATTTCCCGTCTCGCGCCAAAAGTATCGGGGCAGGCGAGCAAGAAGGCGGCAGGCGTTATCCGCAAAAATATGGCGGCTTACGCCAACGCTGAAGATTTAATCAACGTTGGCGCTTATCATCAAGGCACTAACCCGGAGATTGACGAAGCAATCGCTAAACATGGACACATAGAAGATTTTCTTATTCAGGACGTTGACGAGCCTTCGTCTTTGGAAGAAACTCTCGCGGCAATGTCAGAAATAACAGGCGTTTTTGTTCCGCCTGAAGAAATGTCGGATACGAACCAAAAACTTGTAAAAACAGAAAATCAAAAAATAAAAAATGATATGTCTGAAAAGGCGGAAAAACCTGTTAACGCGGAAGACGCAAAGATGGCGCTTAACAGCGTGGCGGCGTTATTTTCCTCAATGCCCGGCATGAATATTTTAAGTGAAAATTGATGAAAAGATTCACGTTCAGACTGGAAAAGGTTCTGCAGTTAAGAAAATTTAAGGAGAATGAATGCAAACTCGCCCTCGGGCAGGCTATCAGCGTTCTTAATAAAATAGAAAACGACATAAAAATAACGGCGTTAAAACGCCACAATGCCGCGGAACAGCGTTTTAACGCTGGGCAGGATATGGCTTCATGGGATATATATATTCTAAGACTGGAACAGGAAGCGGAAAAACTTGCCCAGCAGGCGGCGCAGGCGCAGATCGCAGTGGAGGAAAAACGCGCCATGTACATAGAGGCGCAAAAAGATTTAAAAGCGATAGAAAAATTAAAAGAAAAGCGCGAAAAAGAGTACCGCAAAGAAACGATGAATTTGCAAATGGCTGAAATTGACGATATAACCGCGGCAAGATACAGGCAAAAAGAATTTTATAACGGAACTGACGCCTGAGAACTAACGTAAAAAAATTACCGCGAACCCGCTAAATAAACGCCTGACCGCTTCGGACAATAATCGTCAAATCATCGCTTTCTTTTACGCTAATCTAGGTAGTTGGCATAAATCCCTTTTCATTCACTCTGGTTCGTGTGCGCACTGTCGTCTGACCACTTGATAAGTGGTCAGACTTGCTTTTATCACAAACAACGGCATTTATTGGTGCTACGCTATGCGGCATTAATCATCTACACGGCTATGATTTAGCGGGTTCGTGACAAATTTCTTCGCTTCCGCGTGGTTCGTGGTAAAAATTCTTAGTTTTCAGTTCGTATGGTCAGCGGTTAAAAATATTTCAAAAAACACACAAAATATGGTAGTGATCTGTTGACAAGGACGCTATATATGTGGTACTATATATAGCGTAACTGTTGGATTAGGAGACACTATATGCGTTGCCCCCATTGTGGGACTGTCGAGGACAAGGTAATTGAGTCGCGTACTTTGGCAAATGGGGATGCCGTGCGCAGGCGCAGGGAATGCATAAAATGCGGTTACAGGTTTACAAGCTACGAAAAGATCGACGAAAGGCAGTTTATGGTGGTCAAAAAAGACCAAAGAAGGGAGCCTTTTGACCGTGAAAAGCTGGAAAAGGGAGTGGTGCGGGCGCTTGAAAAAAGACCGTTTTCACAAATGCAGATTGAAAATTTTGTAAACGAAATAGAGGATGAATCGGCGATTTTAAGCAAAGGAAGCCGTGAAATTTCCAGTTCCATTATTGGGGATTTGGTGTTAAAAAGGCTGGGCGAACTGGACAAAGTGGCCTATATCCGCTTCGCGTCGGTTTACAAGTCGTTTAACAACTTGGAAGAGTTTATAGAGGAGATAAAGAAATTAGGTTAAAACCTTGAGGTTACTGCGTGTCTGGGGCGGGGGTTCTAAAAGAAAGACAGGCAGTACCCCTTAAAGGGGGGAACATTTTAAGACCGCGTGAAGGCTTGCTTTTGCGCGGTCTTTTTTTATGCTGACACTGTTTGTTATTTATGATATGATGTACAAAGACTTTTTAATTGTACGGCAGACGGAGGTTTTTAATGAAGATAGGGCTGGATACATTTGCCTGTGACGGCGGCAAGTCCGGTGTGGGTATGTATTTGACTCAATTTTTAAAACGCATAAAACCTTCAGAAGCCCTTTTTGAACTTTTCGGCTGGGAATACGACCGCTATACATACGCCGAAGTAGCGTCTAATTTTGAATTTATTCCGCAATGTTCAGTCCATGGAAAAACGGCGAATTCCCTTTGGCACGTTTTTAAATACCCCGAGTTTGCGTTACAGCGTAAATTTGACGCCTGTTTTTTTGCCGCCGCCCACCGTTATCTGCCATATAAATCGCCGTGCCCTACCATAGGCGTTGTTCATGACATGGCGGCTTATTACGCCGACCGCAAAATAAGAGTCCACCTAGGCGCGTTCTTAAGAATGATACTGCCGAACTCTTTGCGCAGATTGGACAGAATTATCGCCGTAAGCGAATTTATGAAACAGGAATTGGTAGAACGCGCGAACGTAAAAGAAAACAGAATAGAAGTAGTCCCAAACGGAATTGATCATGAGTCTTTTTATCCGCGCCAAAGAAATGAGGAGAGCGTGCTTTTAATTCAGCCGTTCAGCTTTAAGCGCCCCTATGTTCTTTGCGCCTCGCGGATTGATCATCCAATTAAAAACCATATCCGCCTTATAAAAGCGTTTAATATTTTTAAAGAGAAAACAAAATTCCCGCACAGGCTTGTCTTGGCGGGCGCGGACAGCAACAACGCCTCCGTTGTAAAAGAAGCCGCCTCTTCATCGCCGTGGCGCAGTGATATTTTCTTCACGGGATATTTTCCGGCAAAAAACCTTCCCGAACTGTACGCCGGAGCCGATTTTGTTGTTATTCCTTCAATGTACGAAGGTTTCGGCATGGGCGCGGTAGAAGCGATGGCTTGCGGCGTTCCCGTAATCTGCGCCCGCGCGGCTTCCCTTCCTGAAACGGCGGAACACGCCGCCCTTTACTTTGACCCCGTGAGCGTTGAAGACATGGCCGACAGAATGATTACAGTCAGCACCGACCGCAATATTTACAATGAATGCCGAAGACTCGGTTTGGAAAGGGCGCAGTTTTTTTCATGGGACAAATGCGTGGAGAGAACTTTGCAGATAATTTACGAGATGGCGGGGAATTAGTTTTTTACCGTTATTTATTCAGCGTTGTAGTCTATCAGCGTGGTTACAGGCGTAGGATCAAGGACAGAGTGGTATTTTAGGAAGGGAAGTCCCACTATGCCGAAGATTTCAGGCACTTCCGCGCCGCCTTCGATTAACAGGGAGCGGGCGGCGTTCAGCGTTCCGCCTGTCGCGATAAGATCGTCGGTAAGAAGAACGCGCTTTCCTTTTGGAATGTCAGCCGCGTGGACTTCAATCTCGGCTTGGGCGTATTCAAGATCGTATTTTTTGGAAAGAGTAACGCCGGGAAGTTTGCCTTTTTTGCGGATTGGAATTACCGGAATATTTGTTTTATATCCGAAAGCGGCGGCGAACAAAAAGCCTCTTGCCTCTATCGCGGCTACGGCGTCAATGTTTTTATCTTTGTAGATTTCAGCCATTTTGTCGATGCAGAATTTAAACGCCTCTGGGGCGGAAAGAATGCTTGTAATGTCATAAAAAAGAATACCCTTTTTTGGGAAATCGGGAACTTTTCTAATATAATCGTCAAGATTTAAAGAATCCATTATTTTATTAGTCCTTTAATCCATTTATTTATGTCAGACTGCTGATATCCGCCGTCTGTGGAAAGCATGGTTTCTCCTAAAGCCGCTTCGCTGTCTTTTAAAATACCGCAAAGATATTTTAATGTTTTTTGACTTGTAGAAAAAACGGCGCATTTTCTTGACGCAAGATTGATGTGGGACAGCATTTGTTCAAGATAGGCAAATGAAGAAGGGGACGGGTTTTCGCACCCCAGAAAAAATATGTCTGCCGGCAAAATATCGTTTCCGGCAAATTTATCCGCATGGCATATCTGCACGTTATAGCCGGCAAGAGCGGTTTTAATCGGCTGCGCTAATGAATTAATTGATTCAGTTCCGTCCGTAATAATTAATGCTTTTTTGCTCACTCTAATATCCTATATTATTGTCTTTTAAGTGTCAATCATTGCCGGTGGTTCCCATGCCCTGAACCGAGTAATTTACAATAATCCAAAATGTATCCCTTCTTTCAAGCCGGTAAGTGTATTCCCTTAATTCGGTGAAATTCGAATGTCTGTAACGTTGAAGAACAATGACTGTCGCCTCGTCGTTGTTATATTGGGTTCTTAAAATGCTGAACGAAGTTGGAATAGCGGCAATATCCCCGTCAATAACCGCGCTTTGAAGATTCTGCCTGTAAGTGTTGATCATCCGTTTTCTTCCTTCCTCGTTTTCCGCGTTAAACCTGCGGCTTTGAAGAGCGTCTCTTCTTAACATGGCTTCAAGGTCAAGGTACAAAAAGAATTTTTCCCAATGTGATTCCTGCCTTGCGGTAATCATATAGGCGACTACTTCATCAGGGGGAATTCTTTGTTTTACAAGCGCGGCTCCTGTGGCAATGTCCATTTCAATCGGGATGCCGTCGGAACCGTTTATGACGGCAGGGCGCAGGGTAAGGCTGAGGTAATTTGATTCAACCGCCTGCGCCCCTGCTGAACGGAACAATTCCGGGTATATTTTTGCCTTTACCCTGAAAGAGCCAGTTTGCCCGAAACTGATATAATCGCAAAGGTTTTCTACAAACGAGAAAGATTCGCCGCTTTCAATCGCCACCTCACGGAAAAACACTTGGCTGTTTAAAGTCCGTTTCCTGATTAAAGAATCCGCCTGCTGTAAAGGGCGGTTAGTCATCGTTCTTATGTCAAAATCAACAGAAAAAGCCCTGTCGTCGGCAAGTTTAAAACGGTAGGGCGCGGGGCTGTTGTTGGTAATAGTTATCTGTACAAAAATAGGATCGGTTTCTACAAAGAAAATGCGCCTGTCAAAAAAGCGGATGCTGAATTCCACCGTCCCCGGCGATTCAGCGGCGTGCATGAAAGAAAGGCTTGTTAAGATCAAAAAAATCAATATGCCAAACCTGATTATATTTTTCATTATAACTCCCTCACTGTTTAGGTGTTCACATTAAACACACTTCTATATTATAGTTATCGGTAGATTTCTATGAATACCTTATCATTTCCTGAGCTTTTACAAAAGACAAGCGTCTCGCGCAGTATTTCCGGGCTTTTAAAAAGCGTAAAAGAGGGAAATTTCCCAATAGATATTGAGGGCTGTGAAGGCTCGCTGAACGCCCTGTTAACCGCCCGTTTTTACGGGATATTAGGCGGCAATATCTTTGTCATTGTCCCCCACGAGGACGCGGCGGACAGCCTTATGGCGGACTTGGCGTCTTCCGGCGCGCCCTGCGTAAAATTTCCGTGGTGGGGAAACGCGCCCTACAGGGAACTGTCTCCGCTCGCGCTTGTTTTCAGGGAAAGGGCAAAAGCTCTTACCGACATTGCGCTTAAAAAAGAAGGCATAGTCATTATACCGCAAAGGGCGCTTCTTACCCCAGTCCCGCCTGAAAGTTACATAAAAGAGCAGGTAATTTCCCTAAAGCAGGGAAGCAAAGTCGATACATCCGCCCTCGCAAAAACGCTTGTTTCCCACGGATACACTCGTGTCCCCCGTGTGCAAGTTCAGGGAGAGTTCGCCCTGCGCGGAGAAGTGCTTGATATCTTCATGGGCGGCGATGAAGACGCGTACAGGATACTTTTTGATTTTGACAAAATTGAAGCCATAAAAAGTTTTGACCCGTTAATGCAGGGTACGGGTAACAAAAAATTACCCGAGCTGACTATATGCCCCATGAAAGAAGTTATCTGGACAGACGACAGAATCGAGGCGTTGCAGAAAAATCTCTCTTCCTGCAAAGAATTTTCCGACGGCGGAAAATCCGTGATAGAAAGCCTTATTGCTTCCCAAAGCGTAAAAGGCGAAGAGATGTTTTTCCCCCTGTCCTTTGAAAAGCCAAGCTGTCTTTTGGATTACATCGGGCGGAACGGCGCTTTATTCTTAATCGACAGGGAAAGGCTTGAAAACACCCACGAGAGCCTTGTAAGAGAGTACCACGGCTTGTATTCGAGGGCGGTAAGGGAAAAGTACGAATACCCCCTGCCGGAGCGGCTGTTGCTTAATTTTGAAGAAACGCTTAATAGTTACGCTTCTTCAGTTTCCCGCATGGTTTCGTTTAGATCGATTAAGGGGGAGGCGAAAAAGGGAGTTTCCCACATTGAGCTTGCCTGCGAACCGCCCCGCAGTTTTTTCGGCAACATAAATTACCTTAAAGAAGAATTTGCCTCTCTTCTTGGAAGCGGCTGGCAGATAGCGGTAGCGGCGGAATCGCAGGTGCAAGCCGACCGCATAAAAATGATCCTTGAGCCGCATAAGAACTTATTGATAATGGCAGTCCCTCTTTCCTCAGGCTTTTGTCTGCCGGATATCAAATTTATGCTGGTGCAGGAAAATGAAATTTTCGGCAGGCGTAAGCTTCCGCCTCGCTCCTTAAAAACAGTCCGCTCAAGCCCGATAGACACATTCCTTGAAATCAATCCCGGCGATTACATTGTCCATGTAAACCACGGCATCGGTCTTTTTAAGGGTATCGAAAGATTGTCTTCAAGCGGAAACGAAAGAGACTACATAAAAATCGAATACGCCGACGAGGAATTTGTTTTTGTCCCCGTAGAACAGCTCAACCTTGTACAGCGGTATATCGGAAACGACGGCTTGCAAGCGCCTCGGTTAGACAAACTCGGCTCCAAGAGCTGGGAAAACAGAAAAGGGAAGGTAAAAAAATCCGTAGAAGACATCGCGCATAAACTTATAGAACTGTACTCAAAACGGAAACAGGCGCAAGGCTTTGCGTTCCCCAAAGACAGCGAATGGCAGACAATGTTTGAAGCCGCCTTCCCGTTTGACGAGACAGAAGATCAACTCCGCTGTATACAGGAAATCAAGCAGGACATGGAAAGCTCTTCGCCCATGGACAGGCTTGTCTGCGGCGACGTAGGCTACGGTAAAACAGAAGTCGCACTGCGAGCCTGCTTCAAGGCGATAATGGGCGGAAAGCAGACAGCATTTCTCGCCCCCACGACAATCCTTGTTGAACAGCACTATGAAAACTTTTTGGAAAGATTTTCCCGTTTCTCCGTAAATATCGCCATGCTTTCACGTTTTGTAGACAAAAAGAAAACGCGTATAATTCTTGAACAGTTAAAGAAAGGCGAGATTGATTTACTAATCGGCACTCACAGGATTATTCAAAGGGACGTACAGTTTAAGAACCTCGGCTTGATTGTAATTGACGAAGAACAGCGTTTCGGCGTAAAAGACAAAGAACGCTTAAAGGAATTAAAAACAAATGTGGACTGCCTGACACTTACCGCGACGCCGATTCCCCGCACGCTCCACATGAGCCTTGTAAAAATTAGGGACATGAGCCTATTGGCAACCGCTCCCGGCGGCAGACATCCGATAGAGACGTTTGTCGAAGAATACGACGACCATTTAATAGCGCAAGCCGTCCGCCGTGAAGTTGAAAGGGGAGGGCAGATTTTTTTCCTGCACAACCGAATTGAATCGTTAAAAGAGATACGCATAAAACTGGAACATTTAATGCCCGAAATACTGATAGAAACCGCCCACGGACAAATGGACGCTCAAGAACTTGAAGATGTAATGCGCCGTTTTATCCACGGCGGTTTCCATGTTCTTGTATCGACTACGATTATCGAAAACGGCATTGATATCCCGAATGTAAATACAATCATCATAGACCGCGCCGATATGTACGGCGTATCTCAGTTATACCAGTTAAGGGGCAGGGTAGGAAGGTCAGACCGTGTCGCCTACGCCTACCTTTTCTATCCCGAACAAAAAGCTCTTTCCGAAATAGCCATGAAGCGTTTGCAGACAATTTCAGATTTTACGGAACTAGGCTCCGGTTTTAAGATAGCCATGAAGGACATGGAAATCCGCGGAGCCGGAAACCTTTTGGGCAGGGAACAATCGGGCGACATTTATTCGGTTGGTTTTGATTTATACGTGAAACTTTTGGAAGAAGCCGTGAAACGTCTTGAAGACTCAAATTACGAGTCGGAAACAGAGACGCTTCTTGAACTTGAATACACAGGCTTTATTCCCGACTCCTACATCGACTCGCCCCAGCAAAAAATGGAAGTGTACAAAATGATAGCCTCTATACGCGACAAAGAAGACTTGGAGCGCGTATACTCTGAATTATTAGACCGCTTCGGTCCGCTCCCCGATGAAGCCGCCTCCCTGCTCGCTCTTGCTGAAATAAGAATTATCTGCCGCCAATTAACAGTCTCGGTACTCAAAGAAAGAGCCGGCGTTGTGCGGATAGAGTTCGCCAAAGCGGCGCGTGTAAACGTAGACCGTCTTATACGCATGATGCAGCAATCCGCCGGCAAAGTGAAACTCGATCCAAAGAAAGCGAATGTAGTCCTTCTTACAACAGGAAGCATAGGCTTAAAAGAGAAAAGCGAATTCATCCGAGAAAAACTGTCGTCTCTTGCGGGCTAGTGTGGGGGAGTGGGGAGTGGGGAGTGGGGAGTGGGGAGTGGGGAGTGGGGAGTA
>Ga0268262_10005862_pt1 | contig 12015 bp, 9 predicted proteins | sample TergutNc150P3_FD_190354 | JGI IMG/M metagenome (GOLD analysis project Ga0268262, IMG submission 190354) | Nasutitermes corniger P3 segment gut microbial community from laboratory colony in Florida, USA - Nc150 P3 (SPAdes) (version 2) | ecosystem: Host-associated > Arthropoda: Insects > Digestive... | reverse complement strand
AAAATAACCCGTGAGTCCTGAAAAAACTTCGCCTGTGTTTTTAAGTGAGCGGAATTTTTCAGCGTAGGGACTTGGTACGCTTTCTAAAACTTCAAATACTCCGTTTCCAATGCGTAATCTGCCTTTTTCGCAGGAAAATTCAATCTCAAAAACTAAATGATCGCGTCCTGCCCCTATTTCCATTAACAGGGGGATAGGCGGCTCTTTTTCCCTGTTTAGCGAACCTTCAAGCCACGCGGTTCCGTTTCGTGAAGATAGTTTCGCTCCCCAACTTCGGCGGTGTTTCAAAATAGCGTCCGTAAGGAACATTATCGCGTCAGCAAGGTGGGTTCCATCGTGCCAAAGAGCGTCTACTAGGCGGGTGGTTTTCCCCATGTAAAGAACGGCGCGGACTGCGGCAATAGAGCCTAATTTTTTCTCTTCTAAAATGTTTTTTGCGCGAATATAATCTTGCGAGTAACGCCGCTCATGGTTTGTAATGATAATGGGACTGCCTCTTTCAGCAAGACACGCAATTTTCCGCGCCTTTCCAATGTTATCCGCAAGCGGCTTTTCGCAGATTACTACAGGGATTCGCATTTCTGTGGCAAGACTGCAGTAATGGTAATGGCTGTCCGGGTGTGTCGCTATTACTAAAATTTGCGGTTTGTGGATATTGAGCATTTGCGCCGCGTCCGCGAAAACTGGAACCTGCCATTTTTCAGCGAAAGATGAACGTCTTTCCTCATCCGTGTCACAACCTGCGACAAGAGCGCAATCGCCGTTGTCTGCAATCGCCCCCGCGTGGGTGCACGGCTTTTCGCGTAATGTGTCTTCTTCAAGAAGGGAGGCTATCCGTCCAAGTCCGACAATGACTGCTTTTATTTTTTCCATAAGATCAGTTTTCACCCTTGATTTTTTTATCATGCCTTGAGTTAAGAACTGAGTACATTACGGGAGTCACAAAAATCGTCATAAACGTGCTTACAATAAGGCCGCCGACAAAAGTTTTCCCAATAGGTTGAATGGTATCCGCTCCCGCTCCGGGGAAGAACGCAATCGGGGCCATTCCAAGAATTGTTGTAAGGCTTGTCATTAAAATCGGGCGCAAACGCCTTCTTCCGGCTTCCAGACACGCTTCACGCACTTTCATGCCCCGCGCTCTAAGTGTGTTTGTATAATCAACTAAAACAATTCCGTTATTTACTACAACCCCGACAAGGGCGATAATGCCGACAACGGAAAACATTGTCATCGCCTGTCCGCCTAACTTGTATATCCATATAACCCCGATAAATAAAAGCGGTATCGAAAAGAAAATGATTAACGGATCAACAAAAGATTCAAACTGGCTCGCCATAACTCCAAAAACCAAAAAGATAGCAACGGCTACTATCAATACATAACGCGAAGTATATGATTGAATGTCGTTTGCCTCCCCAAGAAAACGCACCGTCACTCCCTCACGTTGAATAAGCCGCTGATTTACAGTTTCTATAAGGCGTTTTTGCATATCGGTGGCGGCAATTCCCGGTCCAAGACCGCCCGTTATACGAATAACACGCTCCTGCTTTTCGCGCCGTATCGAAGAAGGCGCTCTTCCTTCATTAATTCTTGCCACATTGGAAAGCGGCACACGAGTCCCATTTTTACTGATTACTGAAACCGCGTCAAGATTGGGCAAACTTTGCCTGTCATCACTTTTTAAACGCACCTGTACGTCTATCAGCCGCCGACCGTTACTCATTGTGGTTGCGGCATACCCGTCCATTGCCGTGAGAATTTCAGACGCTATTGTAGAAAGAGACAAACCAAAACTTGACGCGCGATCGCGGTCAATCTCTATCTGCAACTGTGGCGCGCCCTCATCGACATTAACAACGGGATTTTCTATCTCCGGCAGATAATTCATAATAATATGTTGAATATCCTGCGCCGTATCCATTAACATCATGTAATTTTTTGAACTGATGGCAATTTCAATCGGATAAGTACTTCCCATACCGCGCCCAACCCTGAAACTAATCCGCGTTCCCGGAATTGAATTAAGGTAGGGGGTAAGTTTTTTCATAATTGTATCAGGAGTGTCTATTTGTTTGGCGGGAGGGGGAAGGGTAATCTGTATCGATCCTTGATTATTTCCGCTTCGCGTCGCCGTCAGGACAAGGTTTCTGTAACCTTTCACCTCACGCTTGACAAGAGCTTCAACGTCAAATAACATTTTTTCCGTAACGTCAATGGCGGTTCCACGGGGCATCATAACATTGAGCGTTACATTGTCGTCGGTGCGCATACGGACGTACATATTCATTCCAATGCCGCTGAACTGAAAGAACGAAAAAACAAGGATAAGGACGACAAGGGCGATAATTATAAGCCTGTGGGACAGGCAGTAATCAAGGGCAATACGGTAATTTTTTTCCAAAAAAACAAGGGCGGATTCAATTTTTTCGTCTATAATACCCAATAATTTATTTTTTATCGGTTTTTGTATTCTTGTTTCAAGTTTTAAAATGGAACCCGAAAGGCTTGGAACAAGCGTAACGGCGACAACAATTGAAACGGTCAAGGTTATTACTACCGTAAAAATTAAATCGTTGAACATAAGCCCCATTTCTTTAAGGTCGTTTTTATAAATGATAAGCGGGATAAATACGCATAGGGTAGTGGCGGTTGAGGCTGTAATGGCGCGTAACATCTCGCGGCTTCCCAATATTGCGGCTACCGATGATTTTGCCCCTCGCTCGCGGTAACTGTGGATATTTTCAAGAATAACGATTGAAGCGTCGAGAGTCATGCCCATACCCATAATAAGACCGGTCATTGTCATAAGGTTTAATGTAAAGCCAAAAATTGACATTGACATAAGGGTTAGCAGCATGGAAATGGGAATAGAAAGCCCTATTATCACGGTCGCTTTAATGTTACGCAAAAATAAAAGAAGTATGATCATGGCAAGAACGCCGCCCTGAATGGCGTTATTGTATACTTGGCTCATTGTCGCGCGAATCATAGTGGTGTTATCTGAAAGAACAGCAAGCGTTATGCCCTGTGGAAGAGAAGCGTTAATTTCCGCAAGCGCCGCCTGTACCCTGTCCGATACCATTACCTGATTAACGCCACTCTCGCTTGTTACCTGAAGATAAACGCCGCTCTGCCCATTTACGGTGACTCTTGACGCGTTGTCGTTGTAACCCATAAAAACATCGGCTACGTCTTCAACGCGGATAATCTGATAACGCGCGGTCTGTCCCAAGCCGGAAATAGGTACGGATTTTACCGCCAGTCTTTTTATTTGATCGACGCTGACAAGTTCTTCCTGCGTCATGATCTGATATTCGCGAGTTCCGCGCCTTAGATTGCCGCCCGAAGAAAGGACATTTTGCCCTTTTAAAGAAGTTGAAATATCGTTTAGCGTCAGGTTAAAAGCCGCAAGCCTGTTAAGAGAAACTTCTACTTTAACAATCTGCGTAGTGCCGCCGGTTACTTCAGCCGCGGCTACGCCTTCAATTCTTTCTATGCTGGACTGGATTTCATCTTCCGCGAAAATACGCAGTTGATCCGGCGGATAATTTCCCCTGACTACAAGCCGCATAATCGGCAACGCGCTCATATCAAAACGGCGCACAGTAGGAGTTTGAACTCCATCGGGAAGGGAATTGACAAGCCTGTTAAGAAGTATTTGCGCGTCGTTAGCCGCTTTGTCCATGTTTGTTCCATAAGCAAATTCCAGATTGATAAAACTCCCTTCAAACTGCGAATTGCTTGTCATATTTACAAGCCCTCTTGACGAAGATAGGGAGCGTTCAAGACGTTCAGTAACATTGCGTTCAATGTCTTCAGGTCCCGCGCCGGGGAAACGGGTATATATTGAAAGGATGGGACTTGCAATGGAAGGGTAGAGATCCAACGCTAGATTTGCAAGTAACGTTAGAGCTATACCGATAGTAAGGGCGAATAGTATCACGACTGTTACGGGACGTTTTACTGAATATTCGCTGATGGTCATAGTTACTCCGTTATTCCAAAACCCTTACAAGATCGCCTTCGGAAAGAAAATTCTGTCCGGCGCTAACCACATTTTCTCCAAGGCTCAAACCGCTTAATATTTCAAAAAACTCTTCATTATCAATACCCAAAGTTACTTCACGCCGCCTAGCTATATTGTTTTCATCTATGGTAAAAACAATCCATGAACCGTAAGTATTTATGACGGAGGTTCTTTGAATAACAGGAATATTTACCTTACTGTTTGTAACAAGGCTGATAGTGGCGAACATTCCAGCCTTTATGCGTGAATCGGGAGTTAAAAACCTAAGTCGTATTCTTAAAGTACGGCTTGCAGGATCAATCACGGGATTTATTTCGATAACTTCGGCGTTAAATGTTTCTCCGATTATCGCTTCAAGCCGAAGTTGGGCGCGCATTCCTTGTTTGACTGACGAGACAAACCTCTCAGGTACAAAAGTTTCAACTAACAATGATGATAAGTCCCCGACCGTGTAAACTGGCGACTGTGTTGTAAGAGTGTCGCCTATGCTGAATGGGGCCTGTAAAATTGTTCCCGACACCGTGGAAACAACAGGACTTCGCGAATAAACTTCTCCCGGTCTTGAAGGATCTACCATAGCGACAACCTGTCCCCTTGCAACCCTGTCCCCTATTTCAAGCCTTGTCTCAACAAGTTTTCCGCCGATGGTGGGGTAGATAATAACTTGGTTACGTGCGAGAATTTCGCCATTTATAATTACGCTTTTTTCGATATTACCGGTGGAAACAGGAGAAACGCGAACGGTCGTGGCATTACGTGAAGCCCCACCACCTGAACCGCCCCTGCCAGAACCACCGCCGCCTCCCGAACCGCCTGCGTTACTCGAACTGGCGGAATTGCCCCCTCCCTGCGTCTGAGAGGAAATTTTAGCTTTTAATGGAGCTAATAATTTTAACGCGATAAGTACGGCAAAAAGCGCGATAAGCGAAATAATCGTAATAGTGATAATTTTAGATTTTTTCACTTGGAACTCCAAAAGTTTGAATAAAATTTTTCCAGTCGATATTCAGGGCGGATGAAAGATCAAGAATCATATTAAAATATGATAACTCCGTTTGCATTAAGCGCTGTCTTGCGTTTGACATATTGTTACGCGCGTCCTGCAATGTTAAAGATTCAACCGTTCCGTTATTAAACCCCTGTTCGGTCAACTGATAACTTCTCTGAGCCGCGGTAAGGCTTTGCCGGGCAATCAATATGCTGTCCCATGAATTACGCAAAAGGGCACATAGGGAGCGAATCTGAGTTTTTGCGGAATTTTCCGCCGATTCAAGATCAAGTTTTGCCTTTTCTATCGAATCTGCAGCTTTAGAGATCGCCTGATCTTTAGCCGTCCCGGGAATCCATGGGTCAATCGGTATGCTAAAACGGGCGGTGGCGCTTAGGGTGTCAGAAAACGGATTAAAGTTAGAACTGCCCCATTCCACCGATAAATTTAAAGAAGGGGCTTTGGCCTGCAATAAAGTTTGTTTTTGCGCCAAAGTCAGCCTTTCAATTTCCTGATTCGCCCTTATAATGTCAGGTCTCTTTGGGAGATACTCATTTATCAGCGGATCAGCGTCGGCTTCTATTTTTACTATTTTAACTTCACCTAACAATATAATGTCTTCGTCAGACATTCCAAGCGTTGCAAGAAAATCAGACATATTGTTCCTGTGCGCGGTTTTTGCGGCGCTTAAATTGTACCGCGCGTTTTCAAGCGTAAGACTGCTCTGTATAAGGGAAAGTTCCCCTACAAGTCCGTTTCTGAATGAGACCTCGCTTCTTGAATATTGCCTTTGCGCAAGATTAAAGATTTCTTCAAGGAGCAAGAGGTTATTTTTTTCCGCGACAAGCGAATAAAATAATTTGGTAATCTGGATTGACAATTGGTTACGCGCGTCCTCGTATTTTAAAATATTTCCCTGATGCGCCAATTTAATATTTTGCAATGTAAAGGGAAGCCCCGCGTTCAGTCCAAGGCTGACGCCAAAACCGATGCTGTAATTAAAACCGGAATTGTTAAGTGGAACATCGCTTAAAAGATTGTTTCTATACCCTGCGCTTGCGTTTGCGCTAATCGAAGGGAAGATTTCCGACCAAAGATTTTTTTCCGAATAACCGCTTGCCGCAAGATCGATCTCGCTTTTTTTCAATGAAAGATTGTTTTCCAGAGCGCGATAAACAGCGTCATCAACCCCTAACTCGATGGCCTGCGCGAGTGCGTAAAAGAGAAAAAAAGTAAAAAAAAGACATATTTTGGGCAGAACAGACGATTCCAGAGCAAAAACCTCCTCTTTATTTAAGTATATACTAAAATTGAAAGGATAAAAAGGCTTAAAAAGTTACATTTCAGGCAGGTGTTTCCAGTAACGTTTGGGCATTAATTGCCGCTGTAAATCAGGGTTTTTACGGTCTTCATTGTTAATTGTTTTGTGGTAGTGCTTCCAAAGTTCCTCCCATTCGTCGCTCTTGGCGTTAGGAAAGCCTTCGAGGAATTCTTCTAAAACATTGATTTTTGCCCTATTTCCCGGCTTGCGTTCCAAGAACAAACCTCTCTTTTCATCAATGATTGCCCAAGGCGTATCTCCAAAACGGGCGGTAAAAAACTCTTCAAGACAGGGAAGGATAAAATGATCAGGTTCGCACCTTGCGACATACTGTCCGTCTTCATTCACTGAAAACCGCAAAAGTCCTTCCATCCTGTGAATTTCAATCTGAACTTTACCAGCCGTCTTCAACACCGTTAACGTGTCGGCATTTGCGCGGTTATTAGCGGCTTTATCCGCTGCGCGGCGTTTATCATCCGAATTGTCAAAATTTTGCGCTGCGGCTAAAATCCCCCTGCCAAAGGAAATTATTTCTTTTTCTATAGGCAGTTCGCTTATCCACGCGAGGATTATGCCGTAAAAAGCGTTAGCTGACAACTCAAAGAGGTCTCGCGCCGTTTCTTCCAGTTGCGAAATTTTAAATTCATTGGAAAAATAAAAAGTGACAAATTCAATGTCTTCTTTCTCGATTCGCTCCGTCTTTTCATCAGCGCAAAGCTCCAGTAATTTATCCTCGCCAACGGCGCAAGAAGAATTCCCTATATTTGCAAACAGTTGATCAAGGCTCATTCTCATATTAAAACTCAAAAAGAGGCAGTTGAAGTCCCGCTCCGTCAGCGTCAGAGAGCAAACGGCGGATACGGATGGGATCGTCAGGCTTGTCGATATACGCACCGCCTGCCGATAAAAAATAACGCGCGCGTTTCAGCGTCGCCCCCATTCTGTGAAGGTTTTCTATTGTCAAACTGCGGGACCGTCGGCTCTCTATTATCCGCCGCGCTGTTTTAGCCCCTATGCCGGGAATACGCAGTAAGGTTTCGTAATCGGCGTTGTTTATTTCTATTGGGAAAAAATCCAAATTTTTTAACGCCCACGCCGTTTTAGGGTCGATATGCGCGTCAAGGAAAGGCTCGTTTTCCGATAATATTTCCCCGGCTTCAAAATGGTAGAACCGTAAAAGCCAGTCCGCCTGATACAAACGGTGTTCCCTAACCAGAGGCGGACTTGAAGTTTCAGGCAAACGCGGGTCTAAAATATTTTCTTTATGCGCGTAACTTCCCGGATGAATAAAAGCGGAGTAGTACACTCGCTTTAATGAAAATTTATTATAGAGAGAGCTTGTCAAATTGATGATCTGCCTGTCGTCCTCGCTTGTGGCCCCTACAATAAGTTGCGTGCTTTGACCGGCGGGCGCGAATTGAACCTGTGATGTTTTTCCCTTCGGGAGAAATTTACTTTTTTGTTTTGTCTCTTCCATTTCGTGGCTTAAACACGAAAAATCATTCATCGCGCCAATTATCGCCTTTTTGGATTTTTCAGGCGCTAAACATTGAAGGCTTTTTTCCGTGGGAAGCTCAATATTGACGCTTAACCTGTCAGCCCATTTTCCAGCCTCGCGGATCATTTTATCGCCCGTGCCGGGGATTAATTTTAAGTGGATATAACCGCCAAAGCCCATTTCAGTCCTAAGCGTTTTCGCGGTCTCGGTCAATTTTTCCATTACAATGTCAGGGTCTGCAAAAATTCCCGAAGACAGAAAAAGCCCTTCGATATAGTTTCTTTTATAAAATTCACAGGTTAATTCGGCTAGCTCTCTGACTGTAAAACTTGTCCTTGGAATATCCGCGGAAGCGCGGTTGACGCAGTAAGCGCAGTCGTATTTACAAACATTGGAAAACAGCACTTTCAGTAAACTTACGCACCTGCCGTCCTGAGTCCAACTGTGGCACACGCCCATAGGAAGGCTAGTACCAAACTTTTTCCCACCCTTTCCCTTAAAACCATCGCTTCCCGATGTGGCGCAGGACGCGTCGTACTTTGCCGCCCCTGAGAGAACCGAAATTTTTTCCTGCAGTTCCTGACCCATACAAAGACTATACAGGTGTTTAGGATAGCTGTCAAGAGGAAAAAGAGATATAATATTTATATAATGGAGGTATGGGATATGGAAAGCAAGGTCGCAATAATAGCGATAATTGTTGAAAACACGGACAGTGTTGAAAAACTTAACGGAATATTGCATGAATATTCAAAGGATCTGTTAGGACGAATGGGCATTCCCTATCACAAAAAAAATATAAACATCATCAGCATCGCCATTGACGCGCCGAATGAAAAAATCACCGCGCTTTCAGAAAAAATCGGCAAACTTAACGGCGTGAGCGTTCAAGTTGTGTATTCAAAGTGATGGATTGTTCACTTTAAATCCACTCCAAATATTTCCGTATATGTTAATTTTCCGCTAATACGTTCCGATTTCATCAGGCTGATTCGGCCTACTGGAAATATTATTTCTTGTTTTGGAATAATAATAGGCGACTCGTGCTTTATCTCCCTGCCAAGGGTAATGTGCGGATTAAATTGCCTATTATCAAAATGTACGCCTTTTGAAAGTAAATCATTTGTAATCCGCCCTCTGATTGTTTTTAAGGTATCAAGATGCTTGTCATTATGATCCGTCCCTATCCACCATAGTTCTTTATTACTGTGCTTAAAACAGCCTGCCGTAGTGAAAGTAAGCGTAAAAGGGGCGACAGGCGGAAAAAGAGCTTTTTCAACTGCGGAAGTTATCATCGGTATTGAATCATCGGGAGTTTCGCCAATAAAAACAAGCGTTAGGTGAATATTTTCAGGCAATGAAAAATTCCCCTTTATTGACTGCGTTTTAATTCTTTCCTGCACGGAAAGAATCTGTTTTTTTATTTTTTCATTACAATTTACCGATATAAAAAGTCTTTGCATACTGTTTTACCTTAAAGGCGTTTATCGCGTTGTGGCAGAATTGTTAAATATACCCCTGCAAGAACCAGAACCGCTCCCGCCCCCTGCAAAAGTGTAAGCCTTTCATGCAAAACGAGAAATCCCGCAATCACCGTTACTACCGGAATCAGATTGATAAATATCGAAGTTGTAGATACTCCCAACACTTCCATCGCATGGGCGTAGAGCCAATATCCAAGAGCTGAACAACCAAGGGCAAGAAAGATCACATGAAGCATAACAGGCAACGTGGGATTGCCCCAATTTTTGTACTCCAGCATGGCAAAGGGAAGCAACCCAAGAAACCCGAAAAAATTTTGCCAGAATACGATATAGAGACGGGAGCGTTTTCTGTCAAAGAGGGGCCGTGTAAGAAGACTGTAGCCAACCCAGCAAAATGCGGCTCCCCCCATGTAAATATAACCTGATATGCTCCCCGAAATAGAAAAAGAAACTCCGGCGACAAACGCGACTCCTGCAATAGAAATAAACGCTCCCAACCACGACTGCCAGCCTAGACTTGGCGTATTGTCATGTGAAATATTGTCATTTGCGTTACCGTCCGCGAATTTTGTTTTGAATGAAAATTTTGCCACAAGCCAATCGGCTATCATTGTAAGCACTGGAATCGCCGCCGTAATAATGGAAGCCTCAGATGCCGTAACCCTCATTACGCCGTTATTTTCAAAGAAAAAATAAAAAGTAACCCCTGCAAAACCTGAGCCTATTAAAAGGGGCAAATCTGATTTAAGTCCTTTGTTTACGCCCTGCCAATCCGTAGAAAAGCGATACATTAAGAAAAGTACCGCAATGGCGATTGCAAAACGCACGGCTCCCAAAGTCATGGGGGGAAAAACCGGCAGAGACTCTTTAATGGAAATAAAAGAAAATCCCCATAATAAAACGCAGGTTATTATGGAAAAAAGCGCGAATTTTCTGCGCCTTTTTGTCACGGTGGATACTTCGTACTTCGCCGCGTTATGGAGATTTGATATATTTTCGCGCGGGGCTTGACCCATATAAGGACTATACGTGCGTTTAGGGTAACTGTCAATAAAGTTAACGGACAAAAATCAAAAAATGATGCAAAATATAATGTAGGTAAAGAGGATAAGAATGGCGAAAATAAATGATCTTATTGAAAGGGCGGAAAAGTTATTCGATTCGGGAATAAAGGACCCCGTATTCAAATCATGGAGAAACGACTCTATTCGATTTTTGGAAAAAGTATTCGGAGAGGAATCAACCGAGGCGGTTACTTTTAAGAATATCCGCTATTACTATACTTATTTTACCTATGACCTGATAAACGGCGGCTGGATAGAACATTTATTTAATAGAAAAAATGTCTATGAGAAAGGTTTAAGAAACGCTATTTTTTATTTGAAAAACTACGAGGCGGAAATTCTTGATGATATTGATATTAGTGATAGGGGAGGAGGAGGAGGAGAGCATCTTGGGTCAGGAAAAGGAGTAAACAGAAAAAACATTTTTATTATTCACGGTCGTAACGACAACATTAAAGACAAAGTGGCAAAGTTTATATCAAGATTGGGAATTGAGCCGATAATCTTGAACGAACTAATAAACAGAGGACAAACGCTTTTAGAAAAATTAGAAGAGTACTCCGATATAAGAACGGCGATAATAATATTTACAAACGAGGATGTGAACAGTTATAATGACGAGTCAGAATATGAAAAGAGAGCAAGACAAAATTTGATATTTGAAGCGGGCTATTTTCTTGGAAAAATTGGAAAGAGAAATATGATTGTTATAGCCGAACAAGGCGTAATGCTCCCTTCCGTGTTGGATGGATATTCCTATTTTAAAATGGACAGTGAAGAAAAATGGAAAGAGGAAATAGCGGAAAAATTAAAAGATTTGAAGAAATTCCATATTGATATGGGTGATTTAAGTTGAATTTATTTGCCCCATGTCCATGAACCGTCTTTGTAAGTGTAAGTTCCGGCCTGTTTGCCGTTTTCATCATAAAATTTGCTAAAATTATATTCAAATGCCTTTGAATGTAATTTGACATCTGAACCAATGGTTATACTTGTAATTTTATTATTCTCAAACGCGTAGTATTCGACGGAAACAACGCTGTTTGGGATAGTTATTTCAGTAAGATAATTACGGGAAAATGAGCTGTTCCCAATAGAAGTAACACCATTAGAAAAAGTTACACTGGAAAGTTTATTTTGTTTAAATACCCCTTCCAAAATAAAAGTAATATTATTAGGAATTGTTACGCTTGTAATTTTATTATACTCAAACGCATATTTTCCGATAGAAGTAACGCTATTTGGAATAGTTACGCTTGTAAGCTGATTTTCATAAAACGCCTCATACCCTATTGACGTAACACTATTTGGAATAGTTACGTCTGTAATTTTATTATTCTTAAAAGCAAAATCGCCGATAGAAGTAACGCTATTTGGAATAGTTACGCTTGTTAGCTGATTATTTCTAAACGTGCCTATGTTAATGGAAGTAACGCCTTTAGGGATAATTACACAGGTGAGTTGATTATCCTCAAACGCGCCGTCTCCAATGAATGTAACGCCATCGGGAATGGTTATGACGGTAAGTTTATTATCCTCAAATACGTTATCTCCAATGTAAGTAACGCCTTGGGGAATTGTTACGCCAATAATTTTTTTTGAGCGGAATAAACCGTCTCCAATTGAAACA
>Ga0268262_10005860_pt1 | contig 12017 bp, 7 predicted proteins | sample TergutNc150P3_FD_190354 | JGI IMG/M metagenome (GOLD analysis project Ga0268262, IMG submission 190354) | Nasutitermes corniger P3 segment gut microbial community from laboratory colony in Florida, USA - Nc150 P3 (SPAdes) (version 2) | ecosystem: Host-associated > Arthropoda: Insects > Digestive... | reverse complement strand
TTTTTCGTAATACATTATTAACAATTTGAGTATCCAGTTTTGAATTTTGTCCGTTTCCAATAATGACAAAACCGCTTGTTTTTTGGCTTGATTTCACATAACCGGATTCTTTAAAGACCGATGTCCTTATATCCTGATTAAGATTTGGGAAAACGTCATTAAATGCGCGTAATTGGGCAAAAATGTTATTTGCAAAAAATAAAAAAAATAACAAAAAAAATATTTTTCTCATTTAATACGCGCCTTTACCTATAAGTACCACGCCAAAAGTTTTAAATATTATCCAGAAATCCAGCCATACTGACCAGCTCTGTTGATAATATATGTCATAAGCGACCCTGTCCATGTAGTTGGAATCCGATCTTCCTGATACCTGCCAAAGACCGGTTAATCCCGGTTTTACGGAAAATACCATGCTATAATCTTCCCCGTATTTTTCTATTTCGCCATCTACAATTGGGCGCGGGCCGACAAGGGACATTTCGCCTTTAAAAATATTGATAAGTTGGGGAAATTCGTCAATGCTTGTACGGCGCAAGAATTTGCCAATTTTGGTTATTCTTGGATCTTCATGCAGTTTATGGTTTTCTTCCCATTCTTTTTTGATTTCAGGATCCGTTTCCAATAAATTCTGCAATATTATATCCGAGTTTGTCACCATTGTACGGAATTTATAAGCGAAAAAATGTTTACCGTCTATACCAAGCCTTTTATGTTTATAAAGTATGCCGCCCGGAGAATCTAATTTTATAATTAACGCTATAATTAGAAGAAACGGCAATATGATAATACCGCCAAAAACAACTACGCAAATATCCATAAACCTTTTAATTATTAAATTAAGGGGCATATTGAGCTTATTGCTCGCGTCAATTCCAAGGACGCCGCTAAAATCACGCACGGACATCCAAATGCTTGATATATTGTAAAAGTTTGGAATAAGTACGTTATAACGGAATGCCCTGACTGACGTATTTTGAAGATGCTTTAATTTCTCAGGGTCAAGAGACGGCATGGCGACAATCGCCATTTTTATATTGTAACGTTTTACAATTTCAGGTCCCACTGAAGTATCGTGAATTATAGGGATGCCTTTATATTCGTCATCCCCCAATAGGTTATCGTCTAAAATCAAAACGGGCACATAACCCGTCCTGATGCTGCCCAAAAGACAATCAGTAACCAATTTTCCTGTTTTTCCCGAACCGTAAATTACCGTAGGGATGCCTCCCAGTTTTGTTTTATACAAAAACCAGTGAGTCGCGCTCCTTATTGTTAATAGAATAATTGTTGAAAATATTCCACTTATGAAGAACGCGGTATTAACGGAATCCCATCTGTCATTCTCAATAAAACGGGACATGGTTATGCCGCCATAGGCTATTAATGAGCCGATAAAGAACCTTCTCATTTCTTCGGAGGGGGCAAGGGAGACTCCCGGATACAGCTTGTGAAGCTGGAAAATCAGGATAAAGGCGGGAAGATACGGCCAATATGTAATAAATGATTTTGCGTTAATACTGGCATAACCAATGATAAATCCATATATTCTAACCCAAAAAAATCCCCATGCGAAAGACAACATAACCGCTAAAAGGTCAGAAAAAATAAATGCCACAGACGTGAGCGCGGAACTAGTGCGGCGGTATCTTGTCCTGTACCATATATCAAATTCGGCGAGAGTCATTTATGTTTAATATAACTTAATTTTGAAGGTCTTTCAAGACATATAAAGTTAATAATAGAAATTAATTGAAAAACAAGCCTGACCGCCCAAAGTATTTGAATTATTAATATGATCGTTATATAAAGAATAAATTCCGGAAATTTCACCCTTTATAGTTATATATGGATATATTTTCCATTGGGTGGCAAATGACAGTATATATTTATTCTCAACAATAGTTGAAGGCGTTTTTTCCAAGTTATAAGGAGGACTTTTTTCAAAATCCCATTTTACGCCATCCTTAATATGTTTCCCGATGGCTATCCATGAAAACAAAGCGCTTAGTTTAATAATATCATTTTTAAAGAAATCCGCCCCCGCATAAATTGCGATTGTGTCTCTTGGATACCCGATATAATTATAGTAATAACGGTCAGGCGCCCACGCCAAATATCTCATGTGAATGTAACTTGCGAAAGGAGACGCTACAATATGAAGATATGGATCAGTGAAAAAGAATTCAACATAAAATAAGGAACCCCATGAGTTAAAAGAATGGGTATAACGCAAACCCGTCATGTAACCAAGGGCGTTTGGCGGCTGTCCTTCAGGGCTTATACTGAGTTCATGTTCCGTGGCAAAGTCGTTCATGGTAAACTGGCCGTAAAAAGCAAGCGAATCCAGAATATTCCAATTAATTTCCACGCTTAAAAGGGACCCTACCATGGAATCATATTTTTCATTTTGCCATTCGTCATAATTCCACCATGAAAAAAATGAATGATATACGCTCATTGGATTTAAAAAACGCAATTCAAGGCCTGAATTGCCCACTAACGCTCCTTCCATTATTCCCAATGAAACTTTATTAAAAAAAGAAATATCAATACGATGAAGGTATAAATAACGCTGTGTCGTTCTTTTTAAATAATCATCTTCAAAATTTTCATTAGGAAACATTATTTCATCAGAGAGCGCGAGAGGCAGATGGCTTACAAGAAATGAATACTTAAAGAATTTAGAGAATAAAGACAGCCTCATAAAATCATGATAATCAGGGTTATCCATTATGGCGAGATTTCCGTTTTGACCCGTGCCGTAAGACAAACGGTCCCTTCCAATTTGGAAATTCCAAAAAGAGCCACCAACGGAAAGAAATGCCCGTAACGGGATATTTAAATCACAGACATAATCAGTGCCAATGGGAATATTATCGCCAAAATAATCAAAATTTCTATAATCCTGCGGATCCATGGCGTACATCGGCTCAAGATAGAGCGTTACATATTCAGAGAAAAAAAATCTTAATGGAAGTGAAAGTAGTGCGGGTGTTTTTGTATTTTGCGGATACCAAGCTATATCGGTATTAAATCTTGTTCTTGTTTCCAGAGTGGAATTGATATTTACAAAAAAAGTGAATAAATCGCCTGATATGTTTATTGCCGCTTCCGGGTTAAGGCGTTTTTCCACACGATAATACGCCTGTAGGGCGGATGGGGAGAGAAGGGAAACGTCAAGTGAATTTAAGAATGTTTGAATTTCATGGGGCGCGAAAGGCGGGATAAATGAAAGGATGGAATTTCCTGATTCTACGGAAAGGTAGCGAAGGTCGTCCAATACCGGATCGCCCGTTAGAATCATATCGTATGGAATGGAAAAAAGATTTAAAGAGGAGAAGAAGAAGAGTAAAATAAAAAAAAGCCGAACTGCCTTCATAAGGGCAGTTTAGCACAATGTTTAATTTATGTAAACGCGAATGGGGATTTTTACCAGCTCCACATTACGCCAATATTCCAGAAATGGTCAATACCGTCATTGCCTTCTATAATTTCAGTTTTAATATTTTCTTTAGTACTCCAAATGCTTCTGTTCCAACCGTATTGGATGCCGTATCCCCCCATTAATTTAAAAATTCCAAACGACGTGGGAATTGACCATGTTACGCCTATTGTCCCGCCCAATTTTGTTTCTATTACGCTTTGAGTTAAGAAATCCATACTTTCGTCTTCGTAGTAATTTTGTTTTGATGTTTCACCGGGATGTTGAGGCATCCATGGATCGGTACTGCCGGAATCAAAAATTGAGCCGTCATGAAAGTCGGGATCAAATAAAGGTTTACCATCCGAAGCGTTAGCGTGACGTATTAAATATGCTGACAAATTTATATCCAGATTACGGATTATTTTCCAACTGCTTCGTAAAGAAATTCTGTCGGAATTTGGCTCAAGATCGGGACCAAGGTTTCTTCCCCTGTGGGTATAATCATAATAATTAGCGGTAGGAGGACTTTTGTTTGCATCATAAGGTGGCGCTTTATCGTTACCATGCCCGTTAAAACGCAAACTTGAAGGTACAGGCCAATGCGTGTATGTATATGGCATAACGGCCGTATAGTCAAAATCCAGCTTGGAAAGTATGCTGTTTAAAGGAGACCATGAAACGCCAATTTCTCCCGCAGCTTTAAAATTAGGTTTTCCCTTTAAAATGCCGTTAACTGAAAAATCATCAACATAAACTTGAGTATTTATTAGGAAAGTGTTAACAGGCCGCCAGCGGAAATTAAGCCCTATATACGCGTTATCATTAAAGCCGTTTATTGTTTGAGATCCAAACAGATAACTAAAAGGTACTAAATATAAGAGATCAATACGCTCGCCAAAAGTTAAGGATTGCACTACACCAAATTCAATGTTTTGTATTGGACGAAAATTTAGCGTATGCACAACATTATATTTTGAATGAAACCATTCTTCATAATAATAATCAGTGGCAACTATAGATTGAAAAAGAATTTCATAAGAATATTTAGGATCCCAAAAAACAAAAGAAAAGTGTCCGGCTCTGGGAGCCTGCGGACCGACCACAACTCCGTTATCATAAAAAGGCCCATAAGAAGAGCGGCTTAAGCCAGCTTGAAAATAGATGTCGCTGCTTCCCAATGCTATAAGGCTTGTCCAGTTTTGTATAACGCGAAATGGTCCTACATCCGCCCGATCATTTTGAAGATCCGGGTATGGAGAATAGGTACCCGGAACGTCGTATTGTTCCCCGCCGAAGCGATTTATATCGGAATTATATTTATCCGTATCCCCATGAAAAGCAAAATTATAATTTACGCTTAGTAAATCACGAATATAGAATAAACCTTCAACAGACGGAGATACGACAACACCGTATTTTTCTTCGTTCCCATGAATATATGTTTTTAAACCGGGATGTACAGATCTTGCTTCTGGAGCTAACTCGTCAAGGTATTTTTGGGCTAATTCAACCGCCTTTTCATCGCCGTTATCAATTACCTGTTCAAGGATTTTATTAATAAGTTTTATGGGGTACGGGCGGGTCAATGGGGGAAATTCTTTAACATATCCTTTAACAAGCCAAATATCTATATCTTTATAAATCTCATTATTTGGATCATGGACGGTTTGAGCGCCAAGAATTATCGAAAATAATAAAAAAAAGATAATAAAAAGTTTAATCTTCATAAAGAAACTCCAGATATTATAATATTAATTGTACCTATTTTTGTCCAGTAACTTTTTTATTTTCTTATTAAGGATATACGGGGAATAGACGAACCTTGCCATGTAATAAATATTGGTTTGTCTGAAGTTTCCAAAATAGCTTCATCCGATAAGGAATAATTGTCCGCCGATGATATATCATGAATGGTAATTGCCGTCGGAATGGCAACTTTGATTTTTTGTTTATTATTTACCTCATTCCAGATAATCAGAGTATTAGTATCTGATTCATTCCCGGTAAAACATAAAGTAACAATATTTGATTTTATGCCTTCTTTTAAAGGAAGTTCGGGATTGTATTGCGTACCGGGAAGATAACGGGCGCATAATTCATAAGCCCATGCGCCGCTTTTCCTTGTAAAATCCGCATATACAAGACCAAAATATCTCTCCGAATCAAATGTATTAGGGTATTCTCCTAATTTATACGAATCTTTAAAATCATACCATATAAAGACGCGCGTTCCACGGGCGGCGGCCGGAGCAATAGTTTTTATCACGTAAGACGGCAAATTTTTTAAAGAAACCATTGACGGATACCAACCGGATGTGGGATAACCCATTTCCGAAATCCAAATGTCGCCTTTAAAATTAATTTTTGAAGCTAATTTAAAAAAGTCATCTAAAAGTCTGGTTGAAGCTTTTGGATTTACATCGTAGGGGTGAAATGAAAGAGCGTTCAGATTTTCCAAAGCTCCGGCTTTATTCATGTTTATAATAAAATTATGTGGGAGACGTTGAAAACTTCCGCCTACAATATATGCGTCAGGATCTATTTCCCTTATTTTATTGGCGGTAAGCCTTGATAATTCAAAAAATTCTTTATCTGTTCCTTTCCAAAATAACCAGTTTGGCTCATTCCATATTTCCCACGCGTCAACTTTTCCTTTATATCGCTTGACTGTAACTTCTACGTAATTTATGAAATATTTAAAATCATCTCTGGAGATATAATCAATATTTTTACCGTTATTAATCCAAGGCGTGGAATAAGCAAGACCGGCAAGTATTTTTTTTTCATTCGCTTTTGCATTATTAACAAAATCATCAAAAAAAGAAAAATCAAAATTATCTTTTTGTCTTTCAATTTGATTCCAATTAAAAACTTTACGCACCCATACCGGCCGCATTACATTTAAAAGCGGATATTCTTCAATTGCCATTCCCGCTACTATGCCTAAAAAATCGGGCGGAATGGCAACTTTATTTGAAGATGTTTTATGAGTTGTTGAACATGATATTGAAACCACAAAGAAAAATAATCCTGTAAATACTAATTTGATAATATGCGTTTGTGTTTTCATATAAAATATATTATATAATATTTCTTAATATTGTGGAAGTATTTTTTTATTTAAACTCTCTTTTTTTCAGTAACGATACGCAGTATTTTTTCCTTAAATGCCTCGCGTGAGAATTTCCGCACATGTGCGCTAAAGTTTTCGCGGTTAAGGAATTGTTCCTGACAAGCTTCAAACCGATCCATTGCTTTAATCAGCGAATCCGATGTTTGTTCATCAAAGAAAATGCCTGTAACGCCATCTTTTACGGTATCAAGAGCGCCGCCGCAGCGGTATGCGATTACGGGACAGCCCGCGGCATTGGCTTCTACGGGAATAATTCCAAAATCTTCAATACCGGGGAAAAGTAGCGCCCGTGCTGATGAGTAGAGTTTTAGCGCGTCTTCATCAGAAACTCTGCCTTTGAAGGTTACAAGACCTGTTTTCTCATACTTGCGCCATTTTTTGCTTTTTTTCCCCCCCCCTGCGGCTATAAGTCGCCGACCTGAAGCGATGCAGGATTCGATGGCAAGATCAGCCCGTTTATACCCTGTAAGCTGTCCAAAAAATAGATAATAATTCTCAGGTTGCCGTTCAACGGAGAGGAATTTTTCTATGTCAACCGGCGGAAAAACCACCGCCGCCTCCCGGTTGTAACAGCGCCTGATACGCCGTGCGACATAATTTGAATTGGCGATGAAGAAATCAACTTGATTGGCGGAAATTGCGTCCCAGAGCCTGAGTTTTGGAACAAGACGCTTCATGAAAAAGCGTACTAAGAAATTAGTGCCTCTGAAATATTCATGGTACATATCCCATAGGTAGCGCATGGGACTGTGGCAATAACATATATGGTAGGCATTGGGGTTAGGGATAACGCCTTTTGCAGGTCCTGACTCACTTGAGATTACAAGATCGTAGGATTGCAAATCAAAGTCATTCAGGGCGTTAGGCATAAGGGGCATATAAAGCTGATAGAGTTTTTTTGCAAAGGGGAGGCGGTTTATATAAGAAGTAATAACGCGCTTACCTTTTATCAAAGAGGAAACCGCTTTGGGGTTGTATACATGGGTAAAAATATCAGCATTGGGAAAGATTTCAAGCAGAGCTTCTATTACCTTTTCTCCACCGCGCATATTGACAAGCCAATAGTGGACGATTGCGACTTTCATTTCAGTTCCTTGTAAATAATTGAAAAAGTTTTTTCAAAAGTATATTTATTTTTTAATGATTCACTAAGATATAAGACTTGCGGTTTTTTATTTAATAATATTTCCAATAATTTATCATGTAAATCACGGCTGTTTCCGGCATTAAAGAAAATAACGGGGAAGTCTGAGTATATGTCTTTAAATACGCTTATATCAGAAATAAGCGCTTGAGTTCCTGAGAGCATTGCTTCAAGCGGAGGGTAGCCAAAGCCTTCATACAGGGAAGGCTGTACCAAAAGGGCGCTCTGTGCAAGCAGTTTCCATTTTTCATCATCGTTTAAAAAACCCGTAAAAGTAACTCCTTGTCCTTTAAGCTCGTTAAGGCGTTTTGAAGTTTTCTTGTCTCCTGAGCGAAAATTGTTTTGTGAGCCGACAATCACAAGTTCATAATTTAAGCCTTCTTTTCTGCACTGTAAAAAAGCGTCAAGCAGGATGTTAAGCCCTTTATGTTTTTTAATATTTCCAATAAACAAAATGTTATTTTTTTTAACATTTTGATTTTCAGTATTTGCACAAGGCGCGTTAACAGCGTTTGAGGCGTTTATTACATTTAACGATTCGCCTAGAAAATGTTTAATTCTGGACTTTGAAAATTCGGAAACCGTAAAAATTGCTTTAGAAAGACGCGCAGCCCTTTTATAATAATACATACGCGCCCAAAGTCCCGGTTTAGAAACAAGGTCAGGCATATCAGGAAAAATTATATCGTGAATTGTGGAGTATACTGGTATTTTTATGCCGTTAGGAATATTAAAATATGGAGTGTAATAAATATCACATGAATTTATTTTTTTAAGGATTAATTTTGGAAAAGTGAAAGTATCGCGCAGGGAAAAAGGTTTTACGGTACAATGCGCTATTTCAACGGTGTTGTTTTGCGTTAACTGCCTTATAATATTCTCATCGCCAAGAAGAATAATTGATGCGCGTGAAGAGAGAAAAAAGGGAAGAATTCCTTTAAAATAAACCCCTATTCCGCCGCTTGCATTGATGTGCCTGCAATCAAGAACTATTTTCATGGCAATTCAAAATTTTCCCAGTTTGACGCTTCATAAATTGAATCATGAAGACGCATCCATTGATTCTTTCTAAAATTATAAACATATTTTCCGTGATTGGCGGCCATTGGAGCGTGATATGTCGTAATTAATATACCGTCTTTTTTAGGTAGTGTGGTAATAGGATTGCCGGTAAACGGGTTTGTGGGATTCTCCAATAAACCATCAAGCGTAAAAAAGGGGACATCGGCATTTGTCATAAAGTCATTGTTAATGGATAATGTACCATGTGAATTAAAATCTTTATATAGAAAAACAGGATTATATGTTTCACGGGATTCACCTTTTATGGATAATGGTTCATTTGATATTAGGTTACCGGCGCCAATTCCATGATCGGCAATTATAATTATTCTAGTATTATCATAAACGCCGTTTTCGCGTAATAAATCAAACCATTCGCCCAATTTTAAATAGAGCGCGGTATTTGCATGATACGCCCCTGAAGATGAATATGCGCTATTTCCAATTGTTGTCGGGATATCGGAAGGCTTTAAGTCCTGACCATGAAGCCATACAGGTTCGTGAGTTGCTTCATTTGTTATTAACAGCGCCGTTTGTTCCTTAGAGTCAAAGGAAGTAAGGTTTGGCAGAAAATCTAAAATTGCGTAAGAATTTATAAAGTTAATAATTGATCTGCCCATATTATCAGTATTCCAATACCAGCCAGCATCGTAAATAATAAGACGTAAAAGGGGATTATTCATTTTTAGAATGGAAAACCATATAATATTACGTTTTATTCTTGGATATGTAAATTCCTTTTTATTAGGTTCGTTTTTTTCATACCATAAACTTGTATAATGCCTGATAATATTAAAAGCTTTTATTTTATCATATTTTTTATATATGGAAATATCGGGTATCCATGAATAATTTGCCCATGAAGGATCGGTCACCGTGACGTTAAAGCCGGCTTTTGTAAGCAGAAGAGGAGTTGTTAAAAGCGCCTGATTATGTTTTTCAACAAGAGGAATGTCGCTTTTTCTGTTCATTTCAAATGGAGTATACTCATATCCACCCCAAATAGGAGGCACTCCCATTAATGTATGGCCTGAAAATGAAGCGGTGTTTTTAAAGAGTGTGAAACCGTCAAATTGTTTTTCAAGTTGGGGATGCTCGTTGAAAATAAGGGGAATAAATCCGTTAACTGACGCGTCGGCCATAAAAACAATTACATTTTTATTTTCTTTTGATAGGCTGAAAACAGGTTCAAGTGATGTTTTTTCCGAGGTATTAGCCATTTTAATACTTAACAATGAATATGCCTTTTTAATTTTTACAATGTTGTAAAAAGAAACAACAAAAAATGAAATTATTAATATGGATAAAAAAGAATTTAAATATGTAATTTTACATTTGTCAATAAGTAAAAATAAAATAAATAATATTAAAAGAGGGATAATTATTGAAAGAACAGCCCGTATGTTACTGACTCCAAATACGCCGGTAGTATTAAAATTAAATAGTGTATTGATTGTACCATAATTACCGCTGAAAGCGACCGTATAAATTGAAAAAATTAACGCAAGGGATACGAGAATATAAGTCAAAAATGATTTTATTCTATCCGAAAAAAGAAAAAAGATGCTTATTGGCCAAATAATGAAAAATCCAAAATAAAATAAATTTGAATGAATAATATAGTCAAAGGGAGAAGAGTGATTTTCTATAAAGCAGAATTCATCAGGCGAAGAAGCGATAACTGAGGATGGAATATACATGCCGGCAAGAAGAAACAGCGAGAAACAAGAAAGGAAAAAAAGTATAAGCATATTTCTTCTGTTTTGAAATAATTTTATTAAAATATGTTTATATAAATAATCAAAACCTTTTAGAAAAAGCGGCATTAGAAAGAAAAGTGATGTAATAAGAGCGGTAAGAAGCCTTAATTTAAATACGCGGGTTTTCATGCGGAATAATAAATAAAAAATAAATAACGAGAAAACAACGCAGATAATAATATATAAAACTTTTAAAGGATTTTTTATCTTATAAAATATATTCTTGATAAGGGAAAATATATTATTGAGAGTCCAATACAAAACAAGCGCGGAAGGCGAATTATAAAGCAATATCAGGAAAAGGGCGGCCATTCCATAGACCTGTATTTTATCACGGACTGAGAGACCTTGAGTGTAAATAATTCCAGCCACACAGTTAATCAAGGTCATTGCTATAGGGAGAATATTTACGGGAATTTTACCAATATGAAAAAGAGAATCAGGGAGGCTTATATCTTTTATGGAAAATAAACTTACCCCATGCAAGACTTCAAGATTTGACAGGTATGCATACGCCGCAATGAAAAAAGGAATTTGGACTATAAGACCGATAGAACTGCGAAGGGAATAAAGAGGATGATAATGATTTTGACGGTAAAAAGTAGAAAGGATCATGAATTGCTCATCGCCTGAGAAAACGGACTTAATCTTTTTTACGGCAGGTTTCAGCCGTTTGATTGTATCTCGTTCAATAATTTGCCAGCGTTCAGCCATTATATACAATGGAAGCGATAAAAAAGAAACCGTTAAGCTGACTCCTAAAACGGAGAATGCCGCATTTTTAAAAACTTTAAAAAAGAAAACATACACAAATTCTATTATTTGAACAATTGGAGTGATAATAATCGTATAGAGAATATCAGCCATTTACAATTTCCTTCATAAAGTTAAAAATCCGCTTTCCTGCCTCACCCGGATACTGCCATGCGGTTTCTCTGGCCTTCTTACGGGCTGATTTAAGAGTTTCGTTATCTCTCGCATCCTTTATAACTTCCGTAATGCGTGAAAAATAATCTTCGCTTAGTTCAATTCCAGATTCTTTTAACGTTTTGGATAACCACATTTCATGGTCAAGATCATCCGCATCATAGATACGCAGGTCAAAATTTTGGCTTACATACAATACCGGCTTGTTAAACAGGAACATATAATCAAAAATGATTCCTGAGAAATCAGAAATCATAATATCGGCCTTATTGAGGGAATAAATATTTTCACGCTCAAAATCCCATTCAACATTACTTGAATCTTTGTAACGTGTTTGCAGACGTTCCAGCATGGCGGCTTCAGTTTTTTTGGATTGAGGATGAGGGCGGATAATAATACGCCAAAGCGACGCGGCAAGAGGATCCAGCAGTTTTTCACCATAATGGGACAAAATAGCGGAAGGACCCCATGAAGGAGAAACAAGCACGGTAAAGGGATGGTTTTCTTCTTTGGGAAGGTTTTTAATTTTTTCGGCGTATACGTCAAGATAACTGCACCCTACGG
>Ga0268262_10005859_pt1 | contig 12018 bp, 8 predicted proteins | sample TergutNc150P3_FD_190354 | JGI IMG/M metagenome (GOLD analysis project Ga0268262, IMG submission 190354) | Nasutitermes corniger P3 segment gut microbial community from laboratory colony in Florida, USA - Nc150 P3 (SPAdes) (version 2) | ecosystem: Host-associated > Arthropoda: Insects > Digestive... | reverse complement strand
CAGAAGGAAGGCGGCTATTTTTTCCGGTTTTGTGGCTGATAGCAATCTTGGAAGACTGTCGCCAAGTAATGTGATAATTACGCTTAAAATTATTACGTATAACACAAAGAAAACCGTAATAAAAACAAGAACAGGAGTTCTCCGGTATAGGGCGCTCAGATAGAGAAAAGCCACTATTGCGGGAAGTACTGAAAGAGCTTTGAATATATTGCCCCATAAGCGGCATGAAAGTGACAAGTTGTGCGGATTTTCCAATGCCTTAAGAACGGCGTTGTACCTTTTTGAAGATTCTTTTTCCAGACGGGTTTTTCTGCATAAGTGTAAAGCGGAATTAAAGAACGAAAACACTCCGCTTATTATAATTAGCGCAAATGTTACTAATATTGAAATAGGCAGATAATGAGGCATGTTAGTTGTTGATCTCCGAACGGTTAAGCGGACGCACGATTGTCAGCACGTTAGGCGCGGTTTGCATCAGCTTAATTTTTCCGTCGGGCGTGAATTCTCCAAAAATCTGCACAATCGGGAAACGGGGTGTTTCCGGGTTTACGTCCACTACCTGTCCCTTTTTTCCGTTTGATAAAAGCACATAAAGACCGATTGGGTAAATTGACAAAGACAGGACAAGCGCCCGCACAATTGTATCGTCGTATTGTTTGCCTTCGTTCTTTAAAAGTTCAAGCATTCCTGTATAGCCGTCTTTGGCTTCCTTGTGCGGTCTCTTGGAACTTAACGCCTCGTAGGAGCAGGCGACGGCTATTATCTTTGAATACAGGCTGATTTTTTCACCCAACAGTTTTCGCGGATAGCCTGTTCCGTTTTCACGCTCATGATGTTCAAGAGCGGACAAACATACGGGGAGCGAAAAATCAAGCGATTTTAGCATACTGTAACCAAGAATAGGATGGGTAAAAATGGCTTTTTGCTCCTGTGGATTAAGAGTTCTTTGGCTTAAATAAATAGCTGACGGTAATTTTAACATTCCCGCTTCATGCATAAGAGCGGCAACTCCAAGCTCTATCAACCTGTAGCTGGGCAGTTTAAGATATGTGCCGATTATTATCGCAATTATTGTTGATCGCACAGAATGTGTGGCAAGATAATTTTTTCCTTCTGCAGGTTCGATATTTTTTATAACCCTCATTAAAAAACGGCGGTCTTCTTTTATATATTCAATTATCTCTTTTATTTTTTCAGTTACTGTTTTTTCTTCAAGGTCGTCGGATACGGACGCTTTAACGAACATATTTTCCACGAAGAAAATGAAACTTGTATAAAAATCCTCCGCCTTTTTAAGCTTGTCTGAATCTGATTGCTGGGAAAGCCCCATCCCTTCTTCTTGAACGGTAGCTGTGCTTGCCGTCTCTCCGGCTTTGTTGGCGTATTCCTTGCTTGAATCGCCTTCGCTATAAACATTTTTTATATTCCACTTTTTGAGTAAATTATTTAATTCTTCTGAAAACGGCATTTCCGGCGCGGTAAGGATAAATGCTTTATCAAGATAAACCGGTTTAGAGAAATATGAGTTGGGTTTTATTTCTTTTATCGCATATTCATTCATTCTATCCCCCGCTCTAAATTAGGACCCCGGCATTGTTGACTCAGTACGATCTTTCTAATATATTCATTATAAGGAGCATTTTCATTGAAATTCAAATACCTGATAATCGCATTTACCATTATAATCTCTATTGGCATTTTGATCACCGCCCTTCTGCCGTTAATTATGCCCAGAGCTGAATATACGGTAAATTTTCGATACATTACTTTACCGCTATTAATGTTCATGGCTTTTCTCCTTATCTGCCTGAGTATATATTTCTTCATTAATTATCGGCTTTTTTCGCTTCTTGAACGAGAGGATTGGCCTGCTTTGGCATATTATTTGGAACAAAAAATATATGTAAAAAACAAATATTCAGAGCGAAATGTGCGTCTTTTAGCAAGTTCTTATCTGGTAATATCTGATTTTCAATCAGTTTTAAAATTGGAAAACAAAGCTATTCTTGCCAAACCGTCTGTAATTATTAAAAATATCCTGATTTTTGGCGCTGCCAGGATTTTAAGCGGCAGCCATGCCGATGCGGCAGCTTTCTTTAAAACACACATTGAAAAATGCGAGAAAAAGGATAAACAGTGGTTAAGTTGGTTCTACGGTTTTTCGCAGCTTTTAAGAGGAGCCTTTAATCAGGCTGAACCGGATTTTTCATCATTAGCCGTTTCTTCTGATAATGTTTTAATTACGGGGCTTTCAGCGTATTTTCTGAATAATTCAATAGAAAAACATTCATTAACTCCGGATAAATGCCATGAAATAGCGGAAAATGGACGGCAGCGTGTAGTAAAAGCGGTTAAATCCGTTGAAAAATGGGGAAAGGAAGCGGATAAAGTAGGAGCGGAAATTCATATTGCCATAATAAGGAAGTATATTGATGAAGCCGGGAAATGGCTTTTTAGCAAGGGTTAAATAAACATGAAAAATATAGATAAATCGACAAAATTGGAAAACGTATGTTATGACATACGCGGTCCTGTGCCCAAGGAAGCAAAACGTCTGGAAGAAGAAGGATTTAAAATAATTAAACTCAATATAGGCAGTCCGGCCGCTTTTGGCATAAACGCGCCTGATGAAATTATCCACGATATTATTGTAAATTTACCCAACGCGCAGCCCTATGGGGAATCACGCGGGCTTTTTTCCGCGCGTAAAGCCGTAATGCAGGATTTCCAGTCCAAGGGAGTAATGGACGTAGGAATCGATGATATTTTTATCGGTAACGGCGTAAGCGAGCTTATTTCGATGTCTATGCAGGCTCTCCTTGATTCCGGCGATGAGGTTTTAATCCCAATGCCTGATTATCCATTGTGGACTGCCGTAGTAACCCTTGCAGGCGGCAAGCCTGTTCACTATCTTTGCGATGAAGCTTCGGACTGGAATCCCGTTTTAGACGATATTCGCTCAAAAATTACCCCAAAAACCAGGGCGATTGTAGTGATCAATCCCAATAACCCGACAGGCGCGGTTTATGATCGCTCTGTTTTAGAAGGTATAGCCAAAATTGCCAGAGAAAATGACTTAATCGTATATGCCGATGAAATCTACAGCCGGATAACCTATGACGACGCGGTACATGTTCCCTTTTCCACAATAGCGCCGGATATTTTAACAGTTAGTTTTGATGGTTTAAGCAAGTCCTGGCGCGCCACAGGTTTTCGCGCCGGCTGGATGGTTCTTTCGGGTAATAAAAAATGTGCCTCAGATTATATAGATGGTCTTGATATGCTTGCAAATATGCGTCTTTGCCCCAATATGCCCGCCCAATACGGCATTCAAACAGCTCTTGGCGGCTATCAGAGTATTAAAGACCTTATTCTTCCAGGGGGCAGATTACACGAACAGAGGGATACGGCCTTTAAACTTGTCAACGAGATTCCCGGTCTTTCCGTTGTAAAACCCAAAGGCGCTCTTTATTGTTTTCCAAAAGTGGACATTAAACGCTTTAATATAACAAATGACGAAAAATTTATGCTGGACTTACTGCACAGCCAACATCTGCTCCTTGTTCATGGTACAGGCTTTAACTGGAAAGAACCGGATCATTTCCGTGTCGTCTTCCTCCCCGACAAAGACACTCTCACAGACGCAATGCGCAGGTTAGGGGTATTCCTGGAAAACTATAAACAAAGCTAAAAAAAAAAGACGATGTGCCTGGACGTCAGGGCAAATGCCCTATGCACACCGTCTGATATTTGAGAGGCTTTCCCTCCCGGTGATTAAAATATCGGCTTAGTTTTGATTGAACTTTAACGGTTTGTATAATTTAAAAAACGGGGAGTTTTTTTAATTTTTGCCAAAAATACGGCGGTAAGTGTAACATTGGATTTCAAAGGATAATTTTGTGTTTTTGCGGTAAAATCTAAAATTTAATTCACCGTTCAAACAGCGCCTTTAGTTCATCATGTGTCATGCGGACAAGCCATGATTCCCCAGAACTGACGGTCATGTCAGCTAACTCCTGCTTGCTGGAAATCATAGCGTCGATTTTTTCTTCAAAGCTGTTTTTGGTTATAAAGCGGTGAACAAAGACATTGCGTTTTTGCCCGATACGGAATGCGCGGTCTGTGGCCTGATTTTCAACGGCGGGGTTGTACCACAGATCATAATGGATAATGCGGCTTGCGGCAGTCAGGTTAAGGCCAAGCCCTCCCGCTCTCAAGCTGACCAGCATTATCCGCGCCGCCGCGTCGTTTTGAAATTTATCTACAAGACTTGAACGGGTATTTTGCCCAAGTCCGCCGTGGTAGACAAGCGCCGCCTCGCCCAGTTCTTTTTTGATGATTAGTTGCAGACAGTCAAGAGTCTCCACATACTGGCTGAATATTAAAACTTTTTCACGGTTTGCAAGAATTTCCTCAAGCAATGTGACAAGAAGCTGCGCCTTGCCTGAAAGTCCGGAAACGGCGGGGCTTTCCTTGTCGAACACCCGAGGATGATCGCAAATCTGTTTTAGGGAAGTGAGCATAGAAAGAATTAACGCGGAGCGTTCCCGGACTTCGGCTTTTTCCGATTTTTGGATTGACTCTGAAACAACGCTCTCGTACAAGGCGGCTTGCTCTTTTTCCAGTACGGCGTATTCATTGGTAACGATTTTTTCAGGAAGGTCTTTGATGATTTTTTTGTCTGTTTTTATGCGCCTAAGAAGAAAAGGAGAGGTGATTTTTTTTAAGTTTTCCGCCTGTTCTCGGTTTCGCATGACTTCAATGGGTATACGGTACTGGTTCCTGAATTGTGCGGCATCTCCAAGATAACCGGGCAGGATGAAGTCAAAAAGGGAACGTAAGTCTTCAAGACGGTTTTCTACGGGAGTTCCGGAAAGCGCAAGGCGGTATTGGGAACGAAGCTGTTTCATTGTGCGGGAAATGCGGGTGTCGGCGTTTTTCATTAGATGGGCCTCGTCAATAATCAACAGGGAGAACGCTTCGTTCTTCAATTTTTCCGCGTCGCGCACGGCGGTTTGATAGGTGGTTAGAAATATATCGTTCTTTTTGTCAATGACGCGGCGGCTACCGTGATAGCGGGATACGCGAAGAGAGGGAGCAAAACGCTTCAATTCCCTTTCCCAGTTGGCAAGGAGGGCGGCGGGTGCTACGACAAGGCATTTGTTTTTTAATAGCCCCTCTTCTTTAAGCCGCAATAGGGATGCAATGGACTGAACTGTTTTTCCAAGACCCATGTCATCGGCAAGTATGCAGCCGAAACCGGAAAATAAAAGCGAACATATCCAGTTAAAACCGCGCTTCTGGTACGGTCTTAACTGCGCTTTAAGCGCGGCCGGAATAGAAAATTTTTGCTCGCGGAAAATATTGTTGATTGTTTCCCGCGCGTCGAAGGCAAGAACCGAGTCGCCTGAAAAGTGAGCTTTTAAAAAATCGTTAAATCCGGGCTGCTTGTCTTTTGCTTTTTTTAACAGGCGGGAAAATTCTTCGGGAGCCATTTTGACAAAACCGTCTTTAAAACGGACAAGAGCCCGTTTCTGTCTGACAAGTTTTTCAAATTCTTTTATGGACATCACTTCATTGCCGATGGCTATTTGCCATTCAAATTCCTGCAAGGTGTCTAAATCAAGGTATGTTTTAAGCGATTTTCCCGGGGAACTCCCCTTGATCACCAAACGCGGTTTCAACTCTCTTGCAAGGGCTTTGGGAAGGTTGACTTTTATTCCCAACCTGGAAAGAAGTTCCGCGGCGGAATCCAAAAAAGAGACAAGCCGCTCTTCGGACAGGCGCACCTGAGAGCCGTCTGATTTTTTCATTGACGCCAAATCTTTTATTTCCGGCAGATAATTTGACAGGGCGACAGGCGCGCGTAATGCTTCCAGATCTTTACATTGCCCGATAGGGATTTTTTTTGTTCCGTCTTCCTGTTCAACAATTACATCCATGGAAAGGGCGAATTGCATTGTATCGTTATCCGCGCCGTACTCTTTCACTGTAAGGGCGTATTGATAAGCCGAGAAATCAATGTGCAGCACTGACAGCCAGCGGTCAATTGCAGTGGGCAGTGACCTTTGAGAGGGGGCGGATACGTCAATGCGGAACCCCTGAAAAAACAGATTCATTAATTCCCAGTATTCTTCGTCAGTTTCTTTTTTGTAAAAATTACCCCGTACAAAAAGAAATTTACGCCCTGTCCAGTCGTTTAAAAATGAGGAAGATAAAAGATCAACCGCGCTCTGTCCGCTTAAAACCTGTTCTTTTTTCCTGCCGGTTTTTACCGTGAACATTCCACATTCACGGGAGGCGATTGCTTTTAAAATGGCGGACACGGGCGGGACGGTTTCAAAAGGCCGCCAGACGATTTTTAAAGTTTCATCCTCAGCTAACACAAAGGGGATGAAAGCGCCGGCTGAACAAATAAGGTTTAAAAATTTAAAAAGATAGAAAAGAAAAGTATAAGAGGCGGTTCCGTCCTCGGCGGAAAATTGCACAAAATAGTCAAACGCTTCGTGCAAGCCGTAACGCTTTTTCCCGCCGTCAATATCCTGTGCCTGCAAAAATATTTCCGCGCCAGGTTCAGGCGCTTGGCAGATAGCTGTCCAATGTGAGCGGGAAAAATCGTGTTCCATTTCCGCCAATGTTTTTTCGTCTTGTTCCGCCGGTTGCCATCCGTGGAAACCTGCGCAGTAATGGTAAAATTCCGCCATGCTTTGCGCAAAGTCCAAATCGCAGAACGGCGGAGAGGAGGGAAGCAAAGAACTGATTAGATCTCCGCAGTGGGGGATTTCCTCAAATTCAAGAGGGGAAGTACCGCCTTTGGCGCTGCGGATTTGAGTATTTTTCTTTTCGGCGAATGTTATTGTAAAGGGCTGAGTAATTTTATGGACAGCCGCATTCCCGAACCGCTGCGCCAAATCCATGCCCCTTAACCTGAACAATACGTGCGGGTTTGAATCAATTTCTCTTGCGATGATGTAGTACAGCGCAGCCATGTGTTTGCAGGGGTCACCGTAATCTGGACACGAGCAGGACCGTTTCATTTCATGCCAGCGCCGAGGGATAAGATTAATCCCCTTTTTCTTAAGCTTTTCCAAAAAGACTTGCGGCAGTTCCCCGGCGGCAATGGCGGCAAGCAGGGGCGGATCATTTTCAATTAATTTGTAGACTTGTTCCGCTTCCGCCAGCGGCGGAAAACTTATTTCAACCTTATAAAAAGGGCTGTAATTGCCTTCGACCTTTGCGCTAGCATTGCCCTCGATCAATTCCAGGGAAAGCACCCTGCCCGCGTTTGCGTACCTTCTGCCCCGGTCAAGCCGTTCCCCCATTTTGTAGCTGTCAAGGACATCAATGAACCACGAACCCCAGGGTGTGACGCCGTAGCGGCTTTTCATGGTTAAAGTATATTGGTTTTAGATTTTATTGTCATTAAGGAATTATTCCACCCCCTTTTCCCCTCTTTGTGTCCTTTGTTCCTTGGTGTTCTTTGTGTGAATTTCTTCGGTATTATATTGACAAAACGGCAATATGAAGATATATTGTTCTCAGGTATTCGGTAAAAATGTTATTTTTGTTGAAAACCTGTAATAAAATAACCCAAAAAGGGAGGCCAGCGTATGGCAAAAGTAGAATTGAAAAACATTTCTAAAGTGTATGATGGAGGCGTTCGTGCGGTTGACAACGCCAATATCACAGTCGAAGACAAGGAATTTGTCGTTCTTGTAGGTCCTTCGGGGTGCGGTAAATCGACCACCCTCCGTATGGTTGCCGGTCTTGAGGATATTACCGAAGGTGAACTCCTTATTGACAGCGAAAAAATGAACGATGTTCCGCCCAAGGACAGGAATATTGCAATGGTATTCCAGAATTACGCCCTTTATCCCCATATGTCAGTCTATGAAAACATGGCGTTCGGCTTGAGAATTAAAAAAGTCCCGAAAGCCGAAATTGACAGGCGCGTGCATGAAGCCGCAGTTACCCTTGACATCGAAAAATTCCTTGATCGCAAGCCCAAGGCGCTTTCCGGCGGTCAGAGACAGCGTGTTGCTGTAGGACGCGCTATTGTTCGTAACCCCAAAGTATTCCTTTTTGACGAGCCTCTTTCCAACCTTGACGCGAAATTGCGCGTACAGATGAGGGCGGAACTTTCCGACCTGCACTTGCGCCTGAACGCGACCATGATCTATGTTACGCACGACCAGGTTGAAGCTATGACAATGGCGAACAAGATTGTTGTAATGAAAGATGGAAAAGTCCAGCAGATTGGCTCTCCTTTATTCCTCTACAATTATCCGATTAACAAATTCGTAGCCGGATTTATCGGCTCTCCTCCGATGAACTTCCTCAATGTAAAGGTGAAGGAAGACGGCAGTTCCATCGTTTTAGACGAAGGTTCATTTAAAATTAAAGCTGACCCGTCTCATATTGAGCATCTTAAAAAATATGTGGGAAAAGAAGTATTCTTCGGTATTCGTCCGGAAGACATGACTTACATCGACAAAGAAGGCAGCAACAGCATGACTTTAAAGGTAACGGTAGTTGAGCCGCTGGGCGCCGACATCCACTTATGGCTTACGACCGAGACCCAACCGCTTGTAGCCCGCACCGAGCCTAATCACATCTTCAAAGTAGGCGACACTGCAATATTCACCCCCAGAATGGAAAAAGCCCGTTATTTCGACAAAGAAACCGAACTGGCAATTATACCGTCTCCGGAGTGAAAATCACTTTAAATTAAAAAAAACTGTAGATTTAACATCTACAGTTTTTTTTTGTTCTTTCGTGATCTTTAGGTTTTTGGGAACCTATTTGTTAGTCCTGCGGAAACCTTCAGAAAAATTATTTGCGCCGATGTTTCTGATAATTCCCCCGCCCTGATTACGGTATTTTCCGGGGCTTATGCCGGTGTAGGCTTTGAATTTCTTGGAAAACCAGCTTTGATCTTCAAAGCAACAGCAGGCGGCAATTTCGCTAAGCGACATGTCTGTGTCGAGTAACAAATGGCTTGCCTTTTCCACCCTTAGCCTGTTCAGGTATTTTGACAGGTTTTCGCCCATTTCTTCTTTAAAAATGGTGCTGAAATAGGGGGGAGAAAGACCGGCTACTGTGGAAATTTCCTTTAGGCTTATCTTCCTGGTGAAATTTTCCAGGATGAAATTTTCCGCTTTTCTGAGAGCGGCGGCATGGGGGATTCCACGGTAGGAAGAAATGGTATCCGATACACGGTCAACTATATTGTGTAAAATGTCGGTCAGTTCTTCAACTGTTTTTGCTTCCTGTACCATTCTTAGGTTCTGATTGTTAATTTCCATGGAAAGCGAACCGCTTTTTTCCGGGTTTATTTCCACTCTGGAAATAAGAACTACAAGCTCAATTACCCTTAATTGAACGTACTTAAATTGCCCCGGATTGGAAAAAAATAACATTGCAAGAAGTTCATTAAGCGTTTTCTTGGCCTCTACAGGATCGCCCTTGCGTAAAGTTGACATGAACAATTTTTCCTTTTCAAGGGGATAACCCGGTTTTTCGGCATTTGCCGGGTATTGCTGTTTTAATGTTTCAATAATCCTGGAAATTGCTTCTTGCTGCTGGGCTCTTCGCTTTATTGTCTCGTGGTAATCTTCGCTTCCGGAAGAAAGGGACTCCGTACATAGCTGCATCATTTCCGCCAGAGACTGGGCTTTATCCCCGTCCGCCTCCGGAAATGAATTGACGCGTCCCTTAAATTCATCTTTCGATATTTCGTCATTGCACATAACAAAAGTATCATTGGAATTTGAAAAAAAGTCAATGGCTTTTTTGTTTTCTGTAAAAAAACCTGATCCCCTGATGGCTCCTGACAGCACTCCTTCGGTATATATAGGGCTTATCCAGAAAAGAATACCCAGTTTGCATTGATATATATGGCATTTACCTTTCTTGCTTGCCTCATTTATTGCGTTAACATGCATCTCATGGCACGGATAATCGCCTTTTCCGCCATTATTGAGGCGGAATTTCGAACAAAGGGAGCAAATTTTTGTTTCCGGACAGCGATCTGTCCCAAAAGAAGGCGGAAAATACGGTTTGCACTCCTTGTTGTAAATACATATACTGCTTCCCGTAGCCTGATTGTAATCAAACATGATTTTTTCGGCTTTTTCCGTCAAATTATCATTATTGTTCTGTAAATTTCTATTCTCTTTCATAAAATCACCCATTTTTCTCCGCCTAACCCATGATATTCCCGTCCGCGATGATTCCGCGTTCCCGGTATTTCCCAGGGGTTAATCCTGTAAAATTCTTGAATATTTTTGAGAACCAGCTTTGATCCTCAAAACCGCATGCAAAAGTTATCTCATTTATTGGCAGATTTGTTGTCACCAGCATTCCGGCGGCTTTTTCCACCCTAAGACGATTAAGGTAATTTGAGAGATTTTCCCCCATTTCTTCCTTAAAAATCATACTTAAATACGGGGCTGAAAGCCCTGATGCGTTTGCAATTTCCTTTAAGCTGAGTTTTCTTGTGTAGTGTTTCCAAATATAGCTTTCCGCCTTTTTTAACGCTGAAAAATGACGTACCCCATGGAATGAAAAGATCATGCCCGACATTTTTTCCGTGATGGTAGAAAGGATTTCTTTAATACCATCAAAAGTCGTACATTCTTCTATCTTTTTCATACAGCGGTTTGTATTTTCTAAAGATGTATTGTCCGTTATATCTTTTGGATCCGAAACCGCCCTTGAAAGTAATACCGCCAATTCCAGGGCTTTAAGGCGGAAAGCCTGAAAATTTCCCCTTACTTCCTGAAAAATAATATTTAACAATTTGACAAGAATTTTTTGTCCTTCTTCCTTGTCTCCCCGGCGAAGACAGGCTAAAAGCATCCGTTCTGTGTCCAACTGACAGGCGTATTTTTCGATACTTTGTTTTTCCTGCGTTGTTGACGGAGCTTCGATATTATCAGTATTTATTGATACTATGTTTTTTTGAATTGGATTAAAGCGCGACAGGTGATTTGCGCATAAAAGCATAATCTGGGCGAGCGCCTGCACTTTATCGCTGTTTTTTTCCGATTCTTCAATACCGCCTGAAAAAAGCGCTCCCGCAAGCCTTTCGCCGGAATAAAAAGGACTTGTCCAAAAAACAAGTTTTTTAAGACATATATAAATATATGAACCGCCGAATTGTCTTGCCTTGTTTACCGCTTCAGTATGAAGAAACGCGCATTTATCTTTTATATCAGCCCTGGTTCTTTGGCTGCAATGGCTGCAAATTAATTTATGATCGATTGATTCAGGTTCCATGACGCACGCCCGGCAATTAGAGGCTTTTTCATAATGTTTAACAATCCTGTTTGCTTTTATCAGCAATGGATCTAATTCCCTTCTTTGAATTAAATTCAGTCCTGACATATTTTGTTCTCCTAATAAAACAGATAAACGATATTAAATACCGCTTATCAATAAATCTAAGATAACGAGTGGAACAAAATACACCCTATATGAAAAAAAGTATCAAAGAAAATTGACCAGATATTGTCTTTTATTTAAGTATGTAGAATTATTAATGGGAAATGTTTATACTATTTAGTGTATAGTTAATATATGGTTAGTATAATGTTAGCAGATGATTAGTGTATGGTTAGCGTATGATTTATAAAGAATTAATAGAAACTTTAAATAAAATGATTCTTTCCGCATCGGGGTGGAGGGGCATATTTGCCGACGGAGAAGAAAGTCAATCAGAAAAAATTTCTAAAGCGCATAATATTATCTGCTCCGGCGCGGCTCTTGTTTTTGCCGAATATTTAAAACGCGGCTGTGATGTTTGCTCTCCTGTTATTCTTTTTGGCGCCGATACCCGTCCCACCGGAAAATCAATTGCAAACGCGATGATCCCGATCCTGTTGGCCTGCGGCTGTGATGTAAAATATGCCGGTGTAACCTCAGCGCCTGAAATTATGGCATGGGCAAAAAACTTTAACACGGCAGGGCAGACAAATAACATAAGCGCCGGTTTTATTTACATTTCCGCAAGCCACA
>Ga0268262_10005858_pt1 | contig 12021 bp, 8 predicted proteins | sample TergutNc150P3_FD_190354 | JGI IMG/M metagenome (GOLD analysis project Ga0268262, IMG submission 190354) | Nasutitermes corniger P3 segment gut microbial community from laboratory colony in Florida, USA - Nc150 P3 (SPAdes) (version 2) | ecosystem: Host-associated > Arthropoda: Insects > Digestive... | reverse complement strand
ATATTTGGACGGCAGCGGATGGATTCCCGAAGCGGATTATATTCCGTCCCAAAGACCTTGGTATATTGACGCAGTTGAAGCCGGCGGAAATATTGCGTTTGTGCCGCCTTATGTCGATGCGTCCACAGGACGAATGATTATGGGCTGTTCGCAGGAAATTTTTAACAAAAACGGTCAAAGCGCCGGCGTTTTGGCTGTGGACGCGTTTTTGGACGAATTATTCGATTACGTAGGCACACTCGCGTCGCAGGAAAATATGCAGGCGATTTTGCTGGACGAAGAATTAAAAATCGCCGTTCATTCCGACCTTTCGCTTGTCGGAAAATCTTTGTCGGAACATTATGCCGAATTGGAAGAAAGCATAAAAGAATACGACGAAAACGATTCTAAAATCATCGTCTCAAAAATCAAAAATCCGAATAAACGCGGATACCTTATTTTTTCGCATATGAAAATAAAAAACGGATGGACGATTACAAGCATTTGCGAAGAAAGTAAATATTACGAAAAAGCGTATCTTATTATAGCGCTTATGGTCGCTATGGGAGTGCTTGGATTTTTCACCACAGCGTATTTTTTGTACAATTTGAACGTTCAAAGACGAATCGCCGAAACCGCGAACAAATCAAAAAGCGCATTTTTAGCGAAAATGTCGCACGAATTGCGCACGCCTCTTAACGCGGTTAACGGATTTTCCGAAATCGAACTGCGAAAAGAACATTCCAAAGAAACCGCAGACCATTTAAGTAAAATTTTACGTGCGGGAAATATGCTTGTCAGTATCATAAACGATATTTTAGACCTTTCAAAAATAGAGCGCGGAAAATTAGAAATAATAAACACCGAATACGAAGTAGAAAATTTAATTGAAGACGTTATAGACGCAAACAAAGTGCTTGTCGGTTCAAAAAAAATAAAATTGGAACTTAAAGTTGCGCAAAACGTTCCTAAACGGCTTATAGGCGATGTTATTCGCATCAAACAAATTCTCAATAATATTTTATCGAATGCGTTCAAATACACTAAAAAAGGGAGCGTTTCCGTGTCGTTTTCCGCAAACCATTTTTCTTCGGCGTACTGCAAATTAGTCGTTTCCGTAAAAGATACCGGCGTAGGAATAAAAAAAGACGATTTGAAAAAACTGTTTTCCGAATACAAACGTTTTGACGTGGAAAAACACCGCGAAGTCGAAGGAACGGGGCTTGGATTAAGTATCACGAAACTGCTTGCCGAGTCGATGAACGGAGAAATTTTAATCGAAAGCGAATACGGAAAAGGAAGTTGTTTTACCGTCGGTTTGCCGCAGGGACTGGCTGGAAACGAACATATTTCAAAAGAAACGGTTTTGAAATTTGAAAAACTTGATTTTTCCGCAAGCGAAGAGAAAAAAATCGTTCAAAAGATAGATTTCGTTTCTCTGCCGAATTCCAGCGTTTTGGTGGTGGACGATATGCAGACAAATCTTGACGTCGCGGCGGGAATGCTTGAACCGTACGGGGTAAACGTTGATTTTGCTTTGAGCGGGAAAGAAGCGCTTGAAATTCTTGCAAAAAACGACGAGAAATACGGCGTTTTGTTCATCGACCATCTAATGCCCGAAATGGACGGAATTATGACCTTGAAGAAAATTCGCGAGATGGATTCAAATTACGCAAAGACCGTTCCCGTCGTCGCTCTTACGGCAAACGCGCTTTCGGGATTTGAAGAAATGTTTATGAAATCCGGCTTTAACGGCTACCTTTCAAAACCTATCGACGCGGTCAAATTAGACGAAATAATAAGGAAATTTATTTACGATAATTTGAGCAAAAGCGAAAAAGAAAACGCCCATAGAAAAAAATCGATAAAACCGCAAGAAAAACCTGCAAGTATTACGAATTTGCCGCGAGTTCACGGCTTGGATTTGCAAAAAGGGGTCGAAAAGTTTAACGGAAATTACGAAGTTTATTACAAAATAATCGCCACGTTTGTCAGAGACGTTTGCGAAAAACTCAAATTGCTGGAAAACGTTACGCCGGAAAACATCGCCGATTACGCGCTAACCGTTCACGGAATAAAAGGTTCGTGCTACGGAATAGGGGCGAATTTTGCCGGCGACAAAGCGGCGGAGTTGGAAAAATTAGCCAAAGCGAAAGAAATCGAAAAAGTACGTGCGTTGAATCCCGAATTTTTGACGATAACAAATACTTTGTTCGGCGAATTGAACAATTTTTTAGACGCGATAAATTCTTCCGGCATAAAAAAACCGAAAAAGCCGTCGCCCAACATCGATTTGTTAAAAAAGACGCTTGCCGCCGCACACAATTATTATTTGGAAGACCTGCAAAACTGCGTCAACGAATTAGACAAATTCGATTACGAAAATTGCGGCGGTTTGGTCAATGAAATAAAGCGCAAAAGCAACAGTTTCGATTACGACGGCATCGCCGAAACAATATCTCAATTTTTGAGCGCACAAGCGCAAAAATCGTCAAATTGAAACTTTTTTAACCGAACTTTGATGCGTTTTTATTTTGTTTGTAATCCAATCGTCGCCGAATATTTTTTTTCCCAAAAACAATAGGGCGAGCAAAACAAGTAAAATCGCAGCGATTTTGAAAAACGACTTGAAAATATTTAATATCAAAACTACGGCGACCGCCAAAATTAAAATCAAAAACATCGTTTCAAGCATTTTTTATACCTCGATACTCACGGGACAATGGTCGCTTCCAAAAACTTGCGGATGAATTTCTACGTTTTTTACCTGCGAAACGAAACCGTCGTTTACGCAACAGTAGTCGATTCTCCATCCGACGTTTCGCTCGCGTGCCTGCGTTCTGTACGACCACCAAGTGTATAAGTCCGGTTCGGCGGGATGTCTTTTTCGAAAGACGTCGCAAAATCCGTTTGACAGGAATTTTGTCATCCATTCACGTTCTTCCCGATAAAATCCGGCACTGTTTTCGTTACTTTTAGGATTTTTCAAGTCGATTTCTTCGTGCGCGATGTTGTAATCGCCGACCAAAATTATGTTTTTTCCGTTTTCGACAATTTTTTTCAGTTTCCATAAGAGAAAATCGCAAAACCCCAACTTGTAATCCAAACGCGCTCTTTCGTCTTGACTGTTGGGAAAATAGCAATTTACAAGCGTAAATTTTTCAAATTCGGCGATTATCGTCCGTCCTTCGCAATCGTATTTTTCATTGCCGATGTTTTCTATGTTTTTCGGCTCGACTTTCGTGTAGAGCGCCGTTCCGCTGTATCCTTTTCTAACCGCCGAATGCCAAAAACTTTTATATCCTTCGACGTTCAAAATTTCGCCGCTTAACTGTTCTTTTTGCGCCTTTGTTTCCTGAATCGCCAACACGTCCGGCGTATGGATGCGGAAGAATTCATGCAAGCCGTTTCTTGCGCACGACCTTACGCCGTTGACGTTCCAAGAATAAATTTTCATTTTCCAAACAACTCCGACAAATTTTTTATTACGTTCTTTTCGCCGCAATCTTTTGCTAATTTTTCGTAAGAAACCGTTCCCCACGAAACCAGAATTATATCGATTCCAAGCGCGGCGGCGACCTCGAAATCGTGCGCCGTGTCGCCTATCATAAGCGTCTTTTCTATGCAAATATTATTGTTCTCGACAAGATTTCTTCCGATTCGTATTTTGGACTGCGCCAAATTATCCGAAATTCCTGCAATATCGGTAAAATATTTCCGCAGTCCGAAAAACTCCACCATATCCAAGAGTTCGTTTTGATTATACGCCGACAAAATAAACTGCGAAATCCCCTGTGCGCAATTCTCTTCAAGATAACTTTCTACGCCGTTGTGTATTTTAATCTCACGCCAGTTTTGGCGATAAACTTCCGCAAATTTATCGGCGAGCGCGGCATATTTGTCGCCGTCAAGCCCAACTTCTTCATAAAATTTTTTCACCGGAAAATAAAATCTGCTTTTGTATTGCTCAAAGCCCATTCTTTCGAGGTTATGCTCCTCACATTCTCGGCAATATATGTCGAAAGCCAAGCGGGTATCGTCCACAATCGTTCCGTTCCAGTCCCAAATTATCGACGAGTATTTATTTATATCAAACATTTTTTCTCCGCGCTAAATTTCACGCAAAAATACTATTATGTAATCCCTCCACTCCAAACAAAAATTCATTTTTTTCATTTTTTCTTGACAAACGGTTTACACATATATTACCTTCTCTTTCGAAGAGTTTTTAGTGTGTTCACACTATAGTTTCAGTAGATATTTATACATTTCTTTAGTTTGTCCAAAACTCTCAAGCGCCGAATATGCCGCTTTTTCATCGACTGCCCCATATAAATTCTTAAAATGGGAATTATATACAATATTTACTAAACGCTTGCTAACTTTCTTCACAAGCAATTCTCCTATTTTTCCTATAAAGAAATATTATTTGCGTAAAACCTGACAATATTTCCCGAAAAAAACGTATATTCTATCACTTTTAAGACGTTAAATTCGGGGATTGGGAAGACCGTATCGGATACTTCCCAAAAAAATATATGAATGTTACAAACAAAACAGACCGTATCGGGAAAGACCCTGTCGGTCGCTTATTGCTTAGTTTTTCCATTCCGGCGATAATCGGAATGTTTGTAAACGCGGTCTATAATATCGTCGACCGTATTTATATAGGGCAGGGCGTAGATGCGCTTGGCATTGCCGGCGTCGGTTTGGTTATGCCGGTTATGATGATTATACAAGCCATGTCTATGCTTGTGGGCATAGGCGCAAATTCGCTCTTTTCCATACGTTTGGGACAAGGTCGCAGCGACGAAGTCGAAAAAATAATGGGAAACGCCTTCACTCTTCTGTTTCTTATTCCGGGCGTTTGCATAGCCGTTTGCCTGATTTTTATGGAACCTATCCTTCACGACATAATGAAGGCGCAAGGCGAAGTGTACAAATACGCTGAAAGTTATCTTCGCGTTATTCTTTACGGCGCGATATTTGCCGCGATGAGTCCCGGTCTTACCCATTTTATCCGTTCCAACGGACACCCAAAAACCTCGATGCTGGTTCAGATTGTAGGAGCGGTGACGAATATTATCCTCGACCCGATTTTCATTTTTGCGCTCAATTTAGGCGTTGCGGGCGCGGCATGGGCGACAATTATATCGCAGTTCGTATCGTTCGTTTTTGTTATGGGATATTTTTCTTCAAAATGGACAAAACTGCGATTCCGCGTTAAGTATATGAAACTAAACCCTGAAATAACGAGCAGTATTCTTGCCATAGGTTTTGCTCCGTTTATTATGCAGTTTGCCATGAGTCTCGTCGGCGTTTTACAGAACGCCGTAATTTTGAAATACGGCGGAGACGAGGCGCTTACCGCCATGACGATTACCTTCAGCATGCTTATCGTTATTATTATGCCGCTTATGGGAATAGGACAGGGCGCACAGCCGATTATCGGTTATAATTACGGCGCGAAACAATACGACCGTGTAAAAAGATGCTACAAACTCGCTCTTATCGCCTGCACCGTATTTCTTACGGTGGGTTTTCTTACGGCGCAATTAGCCCCCGCGTTTTGTTTTTCGCTGTTCAGTAAAGATACCGGTTCTCTGCGCGAACTTGGAATACTGACCATAAGGATTATGACAGGTATGTTTCCTATCATTGGCTTGCAAATGATGAGCGGACAACTTTTTCAGGCGATTGGGAAACCTGTTCAGGCGACAATTTTAAGCCTTTCCAGACAAATTCTCTTTTTTATTCCGATGATTTTGTTTTTACCTATTCTGTTTGAAACGATAGGACTGCGCCCCGTTTACGGCGTATATTGTAGTTTTCCCCTGTCCGATTTTTGTTCGGCGATTATATCGGGAATATTTGTTTACAGGCAATTCAGGAAGTGGAAAAATAACGGCTAAGGGCAATGAGTAGTGACTGTTTCGGAATATTTTCCCTTATTATTTCGTCAAAATAATTTTAGAATCCGTGCGCCATTTATATGAAAATCAGGTTTTTGTCCGCAGTGTTTGTTTGCGAAATACAAAAAACTTCCGTCAGATAATTTTATGACCGCGGTAATTGAAAAAAGATTGCCTTTAATTATATCTTCGCAAAATTCGGCGGTTTGAGTAAATGTGCCGTTTTCGAATCCGCAGGTAATTTTCGGAGGAATTTCAATTTGCGGACGATTTTGTCCGGCGCGATAGTCCGAAAACGCGAAAACTTCCCAGTTTTGGTCGAATCCCAAATTATATTCCGTATAAGCGTTATCTTTAGCGCTGACAAAAATTTCAAAACATCCGATAGTCCAAAGTTCGTTTTTACGCGCAGAATTATCTGAGATTTTCGGGAAATCGACATCTGAAAGGTCGCCGGAGATTTTTGCCGAAAAATTTGTTTTGCCCGCTATGTTTCGGATTTGAACGCCGACTTTCAAATCGGATTTATTTTCAAATTCCGTCAATTCGATATTTATTACACTCACTCTATACTCCCGAATTTCCGTTTTAAGCGATTTTTCGCGGAACTAAATTTCTGTGAACGGAAGATATGCCTTTTTTCTTTTTTATTTCAGACATCAACGCAAACAACTCCCGCACGTTTCTTATTTCTACTTTTACCAACAATCTCGCTACTCCGTTGCCTTTGTAAAAATCCAAATCGCTGTATTTTATCCTCTTATCGGCAAATAATTTGATAACATCCAAGAGAATATTATCAGAATCTATACCCAAAACCGTAATTTCTTCCGAAAACATCCCCAAATTGTTGCCGACAGCCCAATCGCAATAAATCACTCTGTCCATATCGTCCGCAAAAAGCAGCGCGGTAGGACAATCCGCACGGTGAACGCTTATTCCGCGGTCGCCGTTAGTGCGAAATCCAATAATTTTGTCGCCCGGAATCGGGGTGCAGCAAATAGCCGAACGAATCGTATTGGAACGTTTCAAAGAATCGATGAACAATCTGTGATGCTTGTGTTTTCCTTTTATAAGATGCGACATTTTACCGTGGTCGTTAATTTCCCGCGTCATAGTCATAGTAAAAGACAAAATATCGTCAGTCGTTACTTCGCCGGAATATATCTTGTCGTAAAGATTTTTTTCTTCCAACAATCCGAAAAATTTCAAAATATTTTTCTTGTATTCGTTAAACGAAATCGGCTCTTTAAGATAATCGTAAGAGTTTATCAACAAATTGAACGCCTGATTTGTTTTTTCGTCGATTTCGGTTTGTCGCAGACGTTTTTTTATCGACGTTTTCGCTTTTGGTGTTTTCGCCACCGAAAGCCATTCGACGCTTGGCTTGGAATCGGTACTTGTCAATAACTCCACCGTTTCGTTGTTAAACAATTTTCTGTCAATCGGCTCTAATTTTCCGTCGATAATCGCTCCGTTACATCTTGAACCTTCATTTTCGCCAAAACTATAAGCCAAATCAAGCACGACCGCTCCTTCGGGAAGTTTCACGGCTTCTCCGCTTTTTTTCGTATATATTGTTATTTCGCTTGCCGATATGTTGCTTTTAAGTAGCGACAAAAATTCGGAAGAGTCCGTAAATTCTTTCTCCCACAGCGGAAATTCGTCAAGCCATCCCACTCTTTTGCCCTTGTCTTTGTAGGCGATATGCGAGGCAAAACCGTATTCCGCCTCCAAATCCATAACATAAGTCCTTATTTGAACCTCGACCTGATTGCCTGTTTCGTTGTCGATGAGCGTCGTGTGAAGAGAGCGATAACCGTTGAGTTTCGGAGACGCTATGTAATCCTTAATTTTATCGCCCAACGGATGCCAAGTATTGTGCAGTATTCCCAAAATTCTATAGCAATCCAATTCTTCTCTGCAAATAATTCTGCATCCGACAATATCATAAATTTCTTCATACGGCACTTCGCGGTCGATATGCTTTCTGTAAATGGAATATACGCTTTTTACCCGCCCCGAAACCTCAAATCCTTCCAGATGACTCGCAGAAAGTATGTCTTTTATTTTTTTGCAAAATTTTTGCGATAATTTTGCATTTATTTCATTTTCCGCGTCTGTTTTTTGGCAAACCAAATCATATTCGTCGGGAAGAGCGTATTTCATAGACATATCTTCGAGTATGGTTTTTATGGAATACGCGCCTATTTCCAGCGCAATCGGAGCGTAAATATCCAGCGTTTCCGCCGCAATTGCCTTTTGCCGTTTCGGTTCAAGCGATTCCAAAGTGGATAAATTATGAATGCGGTCGGCTAATTTCACCATGATAGTTCGCGGATTTTTGGAAGTCGCCAAAATAATTTTTCTGTAAGTTTCCGCCGCATACTGCTCTTTATGCGCTTCTTTTTCCGCCCCCGAAACTTTGGTTACGCCATCGACAATATCCGCGATTTCTTTGCCGAATTTATTCTTTACGGAATCGTAATCATAGCCCGTATCTTCAATAACGTCGTGTAACAAAGCGGCGCAAACGGTTGCGGTATCTTGATTTAATTTTGCCAAAGTTATACTAACCGCCACAGGATGTACGATATACGGGTCTCCCGATTTTCTTTTTTGATTTTCATGCGCGACGTAAGCGAAACGGTAAGCGTTTTCAATTTCTTCCAAATCGTACGCGCCGCGTCTGAAATCGATTCCGGCGATTTTGCTAATAAACGTATCACAAGAATCGTCCAAATTGTCAAAAGGAATAAACTGCGAAAAATCGCGAAATTGAGAATTGTTGTCATTTACCGACAATGGCTTCTTTTTCCTTTCTCAATTCCGAAATTTTGCTTTCGACTTCTCCGAGCAAAAATCTCAAATCGCCCGCTTTTTCGACCGCTTTCATAATCTCTTTTTCGTCATTTTTGAGTATGGAAATTTTAGCGTTTACATCGTCCGCCAAAAGCGACAATTTGCCGATATTGTTTTCAATTTCCAAAACCTGTTTCTCTTTTCCGTGCAAAACGTCGATTCGGTTTTCTATTTTTTCTATGCATTCAATCGCCGTGTCGGATTTGTCTTTGGCTTCGTTTACTAATTTCAAATGCTCTTCCAAAGTCGAAATATCGACGTTTATTTCAGAAATCATATCCGACAAATTACTCATTTTTTCGTTCGCTCTGTCAATTCTTTCGTTCCCTTTGTCGATAGCGTCAATCTTGAATTCCATACTCGAAATCACCGTGTCGATATGAGCGATTTTTACGTCAATCGCCTCGATTTTTCCGCTGCGCAGCGAAATATGCTCCATTTCCTGTTTGAGCGCGTCGAGTAATTTTCTAACGTCCGCGACTCTTTTTTCAGCGTCAAGCACCAATTTTTTGTCCGATTCAATCCGCGCAATCTGCTCTTGATATTCCTTGACAATAAACGTATGCCTATCCTCCGCTTGCGAAATTTTATTTTCAAATTCTTTTTCGGAATCGTTAAATTTTTCCAATGCCAGCGCCGAATTTTTTGATTTTTCATCAATTTCTTTAACTATTTTTTCAAACGAATCGCGAAACGCCTCTATATCTTTCTTTTCGACTGTGAGTTTTTCCAAAAGTCGTTTCACTTCGTCAGAATGCGTCGAAAGCGAATTAAACGAATTTTCAACCTGCGCAAGCCGCTCGTTTTCCTTTTCGACAACCTGAATTTTCATATTTACGTCTCCAAGCAAATAATTCAGTTGGTCCAGGCGTTTTTCCGTTTTCTCAATCATAGAATTTCTATTCGCCTGTTCTTCAATTTTCGCGTCGATGTCCGCAATCGTTTCTTTAAGCCCGGAAAGTTTTTTCATAACGTCGTCAACCATCAAAATTCGCTCGTTTACTTCGTCAATTCTTCGTTTTGCCGTCTGCGAAAGTGTAGAAAGTTCGTCGAATCGCTGCGAAATAGCCATTATTTCCTGTTCGCGCTTTTGTATATCAGCCGCTTTTTTCTCCAATTCTTCCTCTTCTTTGGCGACGATAGCCGTTTTGTTAAGAACGCTTTCGATTCGTTTTTCAACCGCGTCAATCGCCGCGCTGCGCTCTTCTATGCGGCTTTCCGCCGCCAGCAATTCGTTTAATTTTTCATCCACGTTTTCGATTCTGGTTTCTATTTTATCGAAAAACTCCTGTTTCTTTTCAAATTCCGTGATTCGTTTTTCAAGCGCTTCCATTCTCTGCATTACCGAAACGAGCGTTTTTATGTCGTTATCCGCTTCAGAAATCTTTTGCTTGATACTGTCTATATTTTTTTCGTAATCAATGATTCTTTTGAGCGTATTTTCCATATTTTTCTGGTGCTGGTCTATGGTATCGGCAAGCGCTTTGGTGTTTTTCCCCATAGTATAAACTTCGGAAATATGCTGCTGCGACTTCTTTATTTCGCTGCTGTTCGCCCGCAGTTCTTCCGCCGTTTTGCGCACATCGTCGCACATTTCCGAAATCTCGTTTCGTTTTTCGGCGGTTTTATCGACCTCGTTCAAAAATCTGCGAATATCGTCAACACCCGTTTTGCTTTCCGAAATAAGCGATTCCAAACGCGAAATATTTTTCTCGATTTTGTTCAAATCCGTATATTTCTGCTCCAAATGCTTCAAATCGCTGTCGATTTTCCAAGTCAGCGTATTTAGCCGTCCCGCCTCTTCGGTCGCCTTTTCTACAACGACTTCCTGCCGACGCAGTCCGTTTATTTTGTTATCGACGTGTTCCGCAAGCGAATGCAACTGTTCGACTTTGTCTTTCGTAAGTTTATACAGTCCTAAATCGTCGGCAAGCCGCTTGATTTTGCTTTGCAAATCGCCGACAGCCGCATCGTCCGAACCCCCGTGCGCCGCGTTTTCGTTTTCATTGGAATTTTTTGAGAAAATCGACATTTATTCCTCCCTAATATTCATATTTTACAAATTCGTCCGCTATCTTCCTGCGGATTCGCTGATAATTTTCCAACCATTATCTTGCTGTTTAAGAAATCCCAAACGCTTAAAACTCACTCGCGCCGCGTTTTCGGTAACATAATGCTGGACAAATTCAGCAGAAATAGTTGAATCCGAAGTAGAAATTACATTAATTTTTTCGACGGAAACGGAAATATTGTTGTATAACGCGAAAGTTCCCTGTTTTCTCGCCTTAAATTCCTTCCAATTTTGACCGTCCGCAAAAAAATTGCGCGTATCGTAAAACGATTGATAGTCCTCAATATTTTTACTGCTCCAAGCCGCCGCCCAGCCGTTGACTAATCGAATAATTTCCTGAGAATTTTGAGACGGCTGTCTGGTATTCGCCGCAATTTGCGGTCTGTCGTTCAATGTTACGGGAACCGTTTCCACATCTGGAAGTTTGCGTACGCCGGCTTTGTCGGTTCTTCTTCCGAACTCGTCAATCCCAAATTCGTCCGCGACTTCCGCTCTTTCCTTAAAAGTTTCTTCAAGATTTATCAAATTACGAAAATCGGAAAAATCCTCATTTACTATAAAAACAGGCGTAAGCAGCCCGTCGCCTATGATTGTGTACAAATCCTTGATATATAAATTGTGCATCGATATACATCCGCGCGAATAAGGCGGAACCGTATTTTCAGACGCGCCGTGAACCCAAATTCCGCTTCCGCCGCGACCTTCCGTTATGTCGCGTTTGTTCGGATAATTCAAGACGAACGCATGCGGTCCGTAAATTTCGTCAAGTTCCCGTTTGACTTTTTTTTCTACAATAAAATATAAACCTTCGGGGGTCTTTTTATCGCCTTCGCGCTGTTTTCTGCCATCGTTTTCGCCCATCGCTATCGGATACGTTTTAATAACGCCCCATTTTTTATTGCCTTGTTTAAGAATATACATCGCCTTGTAAAATTTATCGACGACGATTATATATTTCATATTTTGCATTCCATCGACAATCGGAAACGGCTCCAAAAATCTATCGGACGAAACGGTATCGGCGTTCGTCTGAGGGTTCGCTTCTGAATAAACGCTGTCCGACATAAGTTCGGCGTTTACTTCCTCAATCTGTAAAAACTTGTCTTTTTCGGAAAAATCTTTCTGGAGCAAGGCGGTTCCCGCAATTAACGCCGCCAAGAACGCAAACAAAAGAATAAAAAACGGATGAATATAGAA
>Ga0268262_10005857_pt1 | contig 12021 bp, 2 predicted proteins | sample TergutNc150P3_FD_190354 | JGI IMG/M metagenome (GOLD analysis project Ga0268262, IMG submission 190354) | Nasutitermes corniger P3 segment gut microbial community from laboratory colony in Florida, USA - Nc150 P3 (SPAdes) (version 2) | ecosystem: Host-associated > Arthropoda: Insects > Digestive... | reverse complement strand
CCCCCCCCCCCCCCCAGGGACGCTGACACACAACTAAACCCCAAAAACAAAGCTTTTGAATTTTGGGGAAGCAGTAAAAATCACGTAAATCACCCTCCAAAGGGGCTCCAGACGCTAAAAACAGCGTCCGACGATCGGGGCCTGAATACCCTTTTTACCCAAAATTCGACCGATTTCACCCGTTTTGACCGCTATTTCGACGGTATTGACACCGCCGACGACCATACCTTTGCCGTTTCCGCCTACTGCGTTAATAATACTAAAACACATAATAATAGTAATATAAGGACTCTTATTGGGGGGGAGGGTAGGATTTCGCCCCCGGTCATCCGCCGACACACGCCCGAAAGGTCGCTGAGCGAAGTCGAAGCGGCCTGGCGCGTGATGATGGAATGGTCGCGGAATGTGGGGGAAAGGATGTCTGAATGGGGGGAAAGAATGTCTGAATTGGGGGGAAAAACGTCTGAATTAGGATGATAGGATAAAAAAACAGATTATAGGATAAACGTCAAAAACAACGTCAAAACATAAAAGATGAGGGTTTAATCCTATAATCCTTTTCTTTTCATCCTATAATCCTAATTCAGACAATGTTTTTAAACAAGATTATAGAATTAAAGTAAGATTATAGGATAAAAAACATAAAAAACGATAACCAGGCCCGAACAGCCTAAAAAAAAGGAGACCCTAATAACGATTCTCTCAAACGACTGATGTAACGACCGACAGCGGGACAGCTGAAACCGTGTAATTGAAACAGTCTTTGAAGAAAAAGCTACGACCGTAGCCTAGGGGATTCTTTTGCCGTTTTTGAATGGGAAAATTAACGCAGTCTCAAACCATAAACCAAGGAGGTGGGGATGTGGATTTCGCAAGATCGGAGGTGAACGCGGCGCTCCGGGAAGAGACGGCGCGCGGACGCGGAGGGGGCGGATGACGGTAGAGGCGCGGATTGACGCGCCGTTGAGCTGGAAAAAAACAGGCTGTTTGACTTTGAACTCAAAATCTTAATCAAAATTTTAACAAAAGGAGTGACTATGACTTTCGTAAAGTCTGGTTGGAAGACGATAGCGATGGTTGGAGCGGCTATCGGGTTGCTGTTCGCTTCGGGGGCCTTTGCGGCTACGGTGCGGGTTGGAGGGCAGACGGGGATTATGCAGGCGGGAGCGGGCACTGCTACGAATCCTGCGCCTAAGGTGGTGACTTACATTGTCACGGTTTCGGATAATACGCTTGACGGGTCTTATGATGACGATGGTACGGGTACCGCCGCTGGAAAATATACCGTGACGGGTACCCTTACAAACGTCACTAAGAAACTTAGCGCGATTAAAAACGGAAAAGGGGTCCTTACCCTGACGGGTGGAGATAATGTTGAGGCATCTATAACCGCTACTGATTTGACATTAAAAATTGCGGGAACAACGAGCGCCGCGTTTTCTCTAAAGGTCTACGCTGCGGATTCGGATCCTGACGTGGCTACGAAAATCGTACAGGTGGGGGGACAACAGCAGGACGCGGTTATCTATACCACGACCTCCGTTACGTATCCGGTCAAAGTTAAAGGGATCGCGGACGGGACGTACAGCCTTGCTACGGCTTTGGCAGGGACTGGAACGGCCACCACTCCTAAAAATATTACGGTGGGTAACGATAACTCTTTGCTCACGATAACAAACGGTTCCGGTACGCTGAAGTTGAATTTCACAAGCGCCGTTTTGCCGAGCGCGTCGCCGACCGACCTCGTTCTGACGCTGAAAAGCGGAGCGGATGACGTCGCGTCACAGGCGTTCTCGTTGGTCGTGGACAGGGCAACGCTTACTCCGGCTCATTTGAACGGGCTCGGTATTCAGGAGCGTAGGTGGAATTTCGCGGAGAAAGCTAATTTCGGATCAGATTCGGTGGGTGCTATAGCAACTCTGATTTCCCCCAAAGCGGCTTTCACCGGTTTGGGTACGACTAAGACCGTGATCGTATACCCGATCGGCGGGACCGCTGCCAATAAAATAACTGATTTCACTGACGGGGGGTTCACAGAAGGAAGATACGTCGCCGCCGTTACTTTCAATCAGGGAACTAATTTCGAGGCTACGCCGAGCGACGGTCTTCAAGTGACAACAATCGTGGTCTATTCCGCGACGGACGCGGCTGTGGTAGCCGACTCCATCAACTGCAAAACGGTGTCCGGCGTCTACGGGAACCGGCAAGGCGATCTCGTTCTTCTTGGAAACGGCTCGCTCTCTTCAGGATGGACGACGGGATGCCGCGCCTTTACGAAGAGCTCGAAAGCGGAGGTGACGGACAAAGGCTGGTTCTCCGCCTCCAACCCCAACAGCTTGCTGAATTCGGTGGCGTCCACGGGACAAAATATTAAAGTGACGTTCACCTTGCGCGCCAACACGGGCGTTACCGGCAGAACGGAAGACGATGTTAATGTGACTGTCGCTCAGGCGACTCCGAGTTCGACGTCGCTCGATTGGACGATTGTCAAGAATTGGCTTGACACCCTCAGCGGCCGTTCCACCGGCGCGGCGTTCACGCCGCCTGCGGGGGGCATCAGGGTTCCGGTCGGGTCGAACTTGACGGAGCCGACTTCCATAGTGTATTCGTACCGCGACGCCAACGGCCGCGAGCTCGCCGCCGCGCCCTGGCAGAAGGGGAATTACACGCTTTGGGTCGCATTCCCCAACACGAGCAACCCCAACAACACGCCCTGGGTCGCGGCCCCGGAGCCCCAGCAGGTCGGCGGTTACTCTATCGTCTATGACAGCTACGTCGGCAGAGTGAACCTCTCCAGCGGAACGGCCGTCTATTTCGCCGACGGGCAGCACGTCGGTTACGCGTTCAAGAGGCCCGGTTTGAACTCCGGCGTCGCGGGGCGCGTGGATTCCATCGACACCAAGACTCTGTCCGCGATATACTATCCCGGCCCGGCGCCGAGCGGCGGGACGCCTGTCGCGCTGGAGTGGGGGAAAGACCTCCTGTTCCGCGAGAGCGACTCCTCCCTCATAGTAAAGGTGGACCAAATCGGCAAAGTCGAGTTCGTGGTCACGCTTTTGGGAAAAACGGCGGCTACGGGCGGGTACATCTGGGAGGCCCCGCAGCAGCTGTGGACGGCTTTCATCAATCCTAAAGAACTTAAGACGGGCGACGTCAACGTTAACGGGACGGTCATCACCTACACCGGCGAGAACATCCCATTGGCCGTTTTGAGCACTAAGTTCACGGTGAGCGACGGCGGGGTCGAGGTCGGGCAGAATGTGGGCTGGGAGTTTCCGGCCGACGATAACACCAACTATAATAGGAATAGAAGAAACGCGGGAGAAAACGCGGCGTTCATAATGGTCAAAGGCATAGGCAACTACACGACGCCCGCCACGCTCGTGGTGCCGTTCACGATCGAGCGCAAGACCGTCTCCGCCTCTATACGGGTCGTGAATCCGTCGAAGGTGTACGACGGAACGACGAAGCTCGACACGAATACGGCGGTTACGTCGCCCGTGACCCCGCACATCGTCGCGGATTTCACCGGCGTGACGGACGCGGACAAGAATGGAACAATCGCCGGCAACAGCGCCAACACGTTCTTGAATACGAAGACGTACACGATCACCGACGTCGCGTACAGCACGGCGAACGTGAATTCCAACTGCAACGTCACGGCCAAGATCACGCTCAGAACCGCGAACGACTCCACGGCGCGCAACTATAAGTTCGACGGCGGCGACGGGAACTCCGCGACGGTCAGGCTCTTGGGCGAGCAGATCGTGGAGCTTGTCCCCGGCGCGGCCAGGGGCGACGCGCTTGTGCCGCCTGTGGTCGGCGTTACCGCGAACACCCGCATAGACAGCGCTTTCGCGTTCTCAATTCCGAACGTGGGCAAAGACACGACCAAGCACTACTTCAACGGCTTCGGGCGCGGCATCGGGGCGGTGACGTTCAAGGGCTCCATCCAGAATCCGGGCGGCGATCCGCTGACGGTGCTGTACAGGTACCCCGAAAACACGAAACCCTACTGGAGGGATTCCACGGAATTTGCGGCTATAGGCGCAGGTCAGTACATCGACACGACTTTCCCGCCTAAAGACGTGCTTACCGGGGGGTACAAAGTGTTCGTAAGGGTTTCGGGCCAGGGCACGAACGTGAGGAACGGCAAGTACGAGCTGGGGACGTACACGATCCTCGCGCCGCTCGGACCGACGATCACCGCTCCGTCCGCGGCCGTGACTATCACTAAGAAGCTCAACCAATCGGAGCAGTTCACCGTGAGCGCGAGGTCGCCCAACGGCGGAACGCTGAAGTATCAATGGTTCTCCTACACAAGCGCGTCGGACAACGTAGGGACGGCGATCGTCGGAGCCACGGATTCGACCTACACCGCGCCGGCGAACGAAGAGAAGGACTTCTTCTACGCCTGCAAAGTCACGAACAGCTTCCCCGGCGCCGGAGCGTCCCGCGTCCAGATCGACGAGACGAGCACTACCCAGAGGATAACGCTGCGCGTGCAGGGAGTCGCGAAAACTCTGAACAGGACGAACACGATAGTGACGATCGACAACTCGACGCCGTGGACATACACCGGCTTCCAGATCAAACCGGCCGGCTCTACGGTTGTTAAGGTGCGCTACGTCAAAGGCCCCGAACCCACCGATACGGTCCAGCTGCAGGAGGGCTCCGACTACACGCTCGCCTACGGCCTTAACGTAGACGTGGCGACCGGCGGCTCGGTCCGCGTGATGGGCACGGGCGACTACGAGAGCGTCGTGACCGAAAGGTTCAACATCGTCAAGAAAACGCCCGACCGCGGCGACCTCGGATACTCGCTCTCCCGCGAGTACACGGGCGACACGGTCAACGCCGGCGTGGCCGCGCTCTACCCGAGAACGGGCCTCGGCGCGATCTCGGTCAAATACGACGACAAAGACTCCGTACCCTCGGCCATCGGCCGCTACGTGCTCAGCGCGAAAGTCGCCGGAGGCGCGAACTACTTGGCGGGCGAAGACTTCTTCTACGTCAATATGTTCGAAGTGAAGAAAGCGACCCCGAGCTCCGCCAACGTGAGCGCCACGATCCCCACGGGTCACGACGCGGCCGTCCCCGGAACCAAGTTCGGCATAGACACGAACACCATCAAGATCAAAGGCACGGGTTACGGCAAAGTCACGGTGCTGTACGACGACAAAACCGAGATCCCCTCGACCGGCGGCACGTACGCGGTCAAGATCTCGCTTGAAGGCGGCGCGAACTACAACGCCGGCTCGGTGCTGATCGGCAACTACATCATCAAGGGCGTCTCCGTGGCCGCGGCCGACCGCGAAGTCCCCAAGACCGGAGCGACGGAAGTCGCGACGGTGGCCCCCGTCAAGGTGACGGCGGCGTCCTTCTCCGCCGGCCCCAGCCCCGCGTCTAAGGCCGCCGGGTCGATCAAGTTCTTCTCCGCCAAAACGGTGAAGAGCGGCAGCCTCTACATCTTCGACGCGAACGGAAACGCCGTGACGAAGATCAAAACGAACGCCGGCTCCGGCGAAATCGGAAGCTGGAACCTGACGGACAAGAAAGGCGCGGCGGTCGCCGAAGGCACGTATGCAGTCAAAGGCGCGCTCGCCGGGAAAGACGGCACGAAAGAGAAAGTCTCCTTCGTGTTCAGCGTGGCGAAGTAAGAATTGACGTAACGCAGCAGGGGCGGCCCGACGCGGCCGCCCGTCTTTTGACGTTGTTTTTTGCGAAGTAGAAATGATGCGAAAAAAAACTGTAGAGACGCGGTTTATCGCGTCTCTACCCTAAAACTCGAAAGCAAAGCATTACTGACGATAAACGCGGCGATACCATGGCCTAACGTGTTTGCCGCATAGGTCGGCGCTAAGACCAACCACTTCCTTCTTGGCGCTGACCGCTTTTTTTGATTAGGATGTTTAGGGTTTAAAGGATTAATAGGATTAAAAAGATAAAAAATAAAATATAAAAGATAAAAAATAAAAAGATAAAAGATAAAAAATAAAAGATAAAAGATAAAAAATTGATAGTGAGATTTTTTAAAACCATAAACCAAGGAGGTGGGCGTATGTTCTTAGCATGTTCGAAAGGAAACGCGACGGCGCAAGTGGAAACGCCGCGCGGACGGGGCGGGGGAATACCAAATACGGGGGATCGGTTCGGAAATTTAACCTTTATCAAAATAAGTCACACTTTTTTACAGGAGGTCGGGATGAGTTTGACGAAGTTGAAACTCTTTACGAGGAAGTCGGTGACGGCGCTGTTGGCGGTCGCCGGGGTTTTGTTGATGACGGGGGGGGCGTGGGCGGCGGTGAACTATGCAAATCCTACCGCGACATATGCCGTTTCAGGATCGCTTACCGTTGGACAAGAAGCTGAAGTTACAGTTACTTTCGCGGTCGTTGCCGGGACGAATGGGGAAACAGGTAATTTGCTGACATTATCAGGTTCCGTACCGACGATAACGGCCGCTGTTGGGTCAGCTACGCAAAGTTCGTGGACATACAAAGACAATAGCGCAACTGCGACAACGGTCACTTATACTGTTACGCCTGACGTGTCGGGAACACTTAACCTGACCGTTGGAAGTTTGTCTATTACTATTACCAGTCCAACGCGTTTAGACAAAAACGACACTTGGGGAAGTTTTACATGCACAGATGGTGGGACTGCAAGCGGAAATTTCGATGCCTGGGATACGGATCATTGTCCTGTAAAAAATGACGCTACCGCGAGTGTCACACCGACTTTAACTGGAAATGCGTTGACTGTCGGCGGAAGCTCCCCGCCCGCATTCACCAGCATCGGCGTCCTCGGCACCGACGCGGCCGGCGCTGCCGCCCAGATCCAGGCCTCCCCCGCGACGATCTACACAACCCAGTTCGTCTCTTTCCCCGTCAAGACGGCAAACGTCAAAGACGGGAATTACGTCATCACCGTCGGCAGCCTTCCCGCCGGATTGACGGTCGGCAACGTGGACAACAGGCTGAGGATCGTGAATAATTCGGGAACTCTTATCCTGAATATCGCGAACACGGCGAACTTGACCACTGTTAACGGGGCGTCTATGACTCTCACGCTGGCGGACGTTGTCGGGACGAACGGAAGTACGGCGAATCTCGGTCCGTCATCGACGCCATTCAAAGTTAAGATTGACAAGGCTACCCTTACGGCGGCTCATTTGACTGCGGTCTGGAATGATACGTTGGTTAAGGCGCTGGACGGGTCGGCTGTCCCTGCGTATCTTTTGTCCGGCGGTTCGAAGGGGACCACCGGAACCGATATCGGTTTGGGGACCGTGTTTGGAGCTTCCAGCGTTATGGGAAGTTTGACGCCTAATTACCATGCAATCGTGAATGGCGTTGTAAGCGCGACGGCGACAACGCTGACAGATGCGGGGCCGGTCGGCATTTACGCGGTTATCGCCAGCGCGGCAGAGGGGACCAACTTCGCCGCTTTGGCCAACGCGGCCAACGGAGCGGTGACAGGCATCCGCGTCGCGACGCTCGTTGTCCGTGCGCAAACCAACTACGTAGTGCTTGCTGTTGACTCCGTAAAATGCGCCTCGCTGACCGGCGTCTACGGCAATAGGAACAGTAGCGTCAACTTATCGGGTTGCCAGGCTTGGGGCAAGGACGATGCGCAATATGTAGGCACGACTAACGGGACAAAATCCATTACGGGTCGCGGCTGGTTCTCCGCCACCAATCCCGCCGGTTTCTTGAAACCGAGCATCGTCGGGAGTTCCGGCACCGCTCAGGTCAGCGTGACGTTCACGTCGTTCGCGAAGGCTGGTGCGGGCGACGGCGTTTTCGTCAAGGGCGACCAGAATCAGGACGTCGTAGTTTCCAAGGCCGACATAAAGAGCGACTTCTCGAACCTCGACACCACGAAAGCGCGCCGCTGGCTCGACTCTCTCAGCGCGGCCGGCGGTTTCCGCGCCACGGGGTCTGCGGTCACTGTGCCGTCTGCGGCCATCGTGGTTCCCAATTCCGAGCTTAGCGGTTTGGGCGACGCGACCTATTCGTTCAGGGACATGACCAACGCGGTCGTCGCCTCGGCGCGCACGAAGGGCACTTACTCCTTGTGGGTTTCTTTCGCGGCGGGCACCAACTACAACGCCACGCCGAGTCCGATCAAGGTCGGCGATTTCTCTATCAAGTACGACGACTTCAGGGGCAAGCTGAACTTGGCGAGCGGCACGGCCACGTTCTCCGTGAGCGGGTCTACGGTCGGGTACGCGTTCAAGATGCCCGAGCTGAATTCGGGCGTGGTCGGGCGCGTGGACTCCATTTCCACGATCGCCGGCGAGAGGCTCTCCGCCATATTCTATCCCAGCGGGCGCAACATCGGAACGTCGAAGACGTTGACCCTCGGCGACGACCTTCTCTACCGCGCGAGCGACATGTCTTTCGTGGTGAAGGTGGACGAGGTTGGGCGCGTAGACTTCAAGTACGTGGCCGTGGGTACCACGACGGCTTCGGGAACGGGGAACATTTGGGAGGCTTCCACCCAGTGGCAGGCCTTTATCGTGCGCAAAGAGATCACGGCGGCGGACGTCTATGTCAAGACCGGCGTCGGCGACAGCCTTTTCTACACGGGCGCGGATCTGACCCAGCCGGTTCTCAGCAGGAAGTTCACGGTTAAGGACGGCGAGACGGATTTGACCGAGACGGTGGACTGGAATTACGCTACTAATTGGAACAAGGCGGTGAAAAACGCGGGCGACAGCGCGGCGTTCATCATCATCGACGGCGCGGGGAACTACGTTTCGTCGCAGCCCATCATCGTGCCGTTCACGATCTACAGGAAGCAGATCACGCCGACCATCGAAGTGGCGAACGGGCCGAAGACGTATGACGGAACCGTCGGTCTCGACACGGTGGTTTCGTCGGGTACGTATCTCAGGGCGAAATTCAACGGTCTGTTCGGCACGTCGCCGATAACCGACGAGGCGGATTTCAAGAATACCGCCGCTTACACCGTAAGCGACGTGCGCTACGGCACGGCCAACGCTACGCAGAACACCGAGGTGACGGCTAAGATCACGCTCAAGACGGGGTCGAGCGCGCTCGCCCGCAACTACAGGTTCGCGGCGGGCAGCGGCGACACGGCCACGGTCAGGCTGCTGGGCGAGGCTATAAATGTTAGGACGCCGGCGGGCCTCAGCACTTATCCGACCGGTTCGACTCCGACTTATACGGCCGGCGACACCGCGAGCTTCGCGTTCAGCATTCCGACCTTGATGGCGAAGAAGGACAAGGTCTACTACAACGGGTACCCGCGCGGCATAGGCGCCGTGAACTACCACGCGAACATGACGAATCCGGGCGCGAATCCGCTGACCGTTCTCTACAAGTATCCGGCGACCGTGTCGGGGGGATCGATCACGAAGCCGGCGTACTTTGACTCGACGTTAAGGATGGACGCGGCTTTTGACACGACGATTCAGCCGAGGGACGCGGGGACCTACATGGTCAGCGTCCGTGTTTCCGGCGACGGGGTCAACATCAAGAACGGGACGTATGAGTTGGGGATTTTCGAAATCTACCCGGCCCAAGCCCCGACATTTGCGACTAACGGGAATTTGTCAACGAGCACTATAACGACGAAGCTCAACCAGTCCAAGCAGCTCACGGTCGTCGCGGAGTCGCCCAACGGCGGCATCCTGCAATATCAGTGGTACAGCTGCGCGACCCAGTCCTGCGCGGCGGCCAACGACACGACGGCTATCCCCAACGCCACGAGCGCCAGTTACACGGCTCCGGCGAACGAACAGCCTAAGAATTTCTACTACCGCGTCAAGGTCACCAACCACTTCGCGGGCTCCGGCTCAGGATTGGTGCAGGTGGACGCGTCCATAATGTCGAATGTGGCCACCGTCTCCGTAAACGGCATCGCCAAGACGCTGACTAAGGCCAACACCATAGTCAGCATAGACAACACGAAGCCGTGGACGTACACGGGCTACCAGATCAAGCCGGCCGGAACGGCGGTTAAGGTGCGCTTCGTCAAAGGCCCCGAACCGACCGACACCGTCCAGCTCAACGAGGGCACGGACTACACCCTCGGCTACGGGACGAACGTCGACGTCGCGACGGGCGGTTCGGTGCGCGTCGAGGGCGTCCCCGGCAGCGACTACGAGGGCTTGGTCGAGGAGCGCTTCGCCATAGCCAAGAAAGAGGCCGGCCGAGGCGACCTGACCTACCAGCTGAGCCGCGCCTACACGGGCGACACGCTGAACGCGGGCGTCAAACCCTTTGAGCCTAAGACGGGTCTGGGCGCGATCTCGGTGCGCTACGACGACAAGGACAGCGTGCCCGTGAACGCCGGAGAATACGTGCTCGAAGCCAAAGCGGCCGGCGGCGCGAACTACCTGGCGAGCACCGACTGGTTCTTCGCCGGCATGTTCAAAGTCGCCAAACGCGTGCCCGACACGGTCATGGTGAAAGCAACGATCCCCGCAGGCCACAAAGAAGGCGTAGCGGGAACCAAGTTCGGCATAGACACGAACACGATCAAAATCAAAGGCACAGGCTACGGCAAAGTCACGGTTCTGTACAACGACGCCTCGAACGTCCCCACGACGGCCGGCTCGTACGTAGTGAAGATCTCGCTTGAAGGCGGCCAGAACTACGAGGCCGGCGCGGTGACGATCGGCACCTACAGCATCGGCAGCACCGCGGTGGCCGAGGCGAACCGCGAGGTTCCCAAAACCGCCCCGACCGAAGTCGTGACGGTGGCCCCCGTCAAGGTTGCCGCGACCGGTTTCACCGCCGGCCCCAGCCCCGTGTCTAAAGGCGGCGTGATCAAGTTCTTCTCAACCAAGGTTGTGAAGAGCGGCTCGCTCTACATCTTCGACGCCAGCGGAAACGCCGTCGCGAAGATCGCGGCGAAGCCCGGCGTAGGCGAGATCGGCTCCTGGAACCTGAAAGACAAGAAAGGCGCGTCCGTCTCCGAGGGCACCTACGTAGTCAAAGGTGTGTTGATCGGCAAAGACGGCGCGAAGGAGAAGGCGTCCTTCGTGTTCAGCGTAGTGCAGTAAGCGGTAGATGTTGCGGGGGGACGGGTGAAAACCCGTCCCCCTATGTATGAAAAGAATGTCTGAATTAGGATTGCCTTACGGCGAGATAAACAAGTTATAGGATTAAAAGAAAAGGATGATAGGATAAAACACCGTCTTTTATGTGTTGATGTTGCTTTTAACGTTTTTATCCTATAATCTTTTTTAAAAATCCTATCATCCTAATCGACAACGCGGCGACGCTATGGCCTAACGCATCAGCCGCCAGGCCGGCCGACGGGACCAACCACTTCCTTCCCGCCGCCGGCCGCTTTTTTTGTGAGGGGCCGGTAAAAAAATAATTTTTTTTCATCTTCCTATTGCATTATCCGATTCCAAATGTTATATTATATAGATTCGTCCCCTATAGTGGGGGATTTAAGGTTCATGGAGCAAACGGTAACTAAAAATGGGCAGAACTAAAGACCCCGACTTCTTGGCTTCCATGCGGGCCGCCATAGTGGGCGCCGAGATGGAGGAGCAGTTTCTGAGCCGCCGCGAGGTGTTTCTGTGGGGCGAGGTCTGCGACGAGTCCGCCGAGGAGATTGTGAAGAGGATACTCTTCCTCGACGGGGCGGGTGACGGCGACATTACTCTCTATATAAATAGTCCGGGAGGCGTTATTTCCTCCGGTCTCGCGATCTATGACGCCATGTGCCGCGCCAAGAGCGACGTATCTACCGTGGTTATGGGGCAAGCCGCCAGCATGGGCGCCGTGCTCCTATGTGCAGGGGCGAAGGGCAAACGGTCCGCCTGGGAGCACGCGAGGGTGCTGATCCATCAGCCGCTGATCTCCGGCAATATGTACGGGCCGGCCAGCGACATCCAGATCCAGGCTGAAGAGATGCTCCGCACCCGCGAAAACCTGAACAAGATACTCGCCGCGCACACAGGCCAGACGCTGCAAAAGATCACGGAGGACACCGACCGCGACTACTTCATGTCGGCCGACGAGGCCAAGGAGT
>Ga0268262_10005856_pt1 | contig 12023 bp, 11 predicted proteins | sample TergutNc150P3_FD_190354 | JGI IMG/M metagenome (GOLD analysis project Ga0268262, IMG submission 190354) | Nasutitermes corniger P3 segment gut microbial community from laboratory colony in Florida, USA - Nc150 P3 (SPAdes) (version 2) | ecosystem: Host-associated > Arthropoda: Insects >... | reverse complement strand
AATCTACCCGTACCCTCAAAAAAATCCGAAAACCACTTTCACGGCTGCGAGAAGGTTGTACACTTTGGGCAACCGCATTTCACGGCTGCGAGAAGGTTTGTACACTTTGGGCAACCCCTTTTCACGGCTGCGAGAAGGTTTGTACACTTTGGGCAACCCCTTTTCACGCTTGCGAGAGGGTTTGTACACTTTGGGCAACCCCTTTTCACGGCTGCGAGAAGGTTTGCACACTTTGGGCAACCGCATTTCACGCTTGCGAGAGGGTTTGCCATAATGATTTTTAACCCAAACAAAGGAGAATGACCATGAAAATCAACAAAATTAACCTGAGAATCCTGCGCAATGACGCTCATTTCCAGCTTTTCAGCGATTTCCGCGATGCCGTTGCCAAATTCGGGGCGGCTGCGCTCAAAATAAAGCCCCAGTTTGACGAGTGGCTTGCCATCTTTGAGAAAGAGGACGAGGCACTCAAGAAAATCAACAAGAGCGCCTTTACCCAGCAAATCCAGGATGCCGACAAAGCAAGGGACGATACATACATGGGGATGACGGAGATAGCCGGGGCTTATCTGAGGCACTGCGACAAGGAGGTCAGCGAGGCGGCTAGGCGGTTAAAGATAGTTTTTGACACCTACGGGAATATAGTTAGGAAGCCAATCAACGAGCAGACCTCCGCGACCGTGAACATTTTGCAGGAATTGCAGGGCAAATATGCAGCGGACTGTGCCAAGGTGAAAATAGACGATTGGGTAAGTCTGCTTGCCACGCAGAACGAGGCACTCAACAAACTGGTTGGTGACCGCGTTGACGAAACGGTGGCTAAGACCGATGTGGTTTTGAGGGAAGCGCGGCTCGCTGGCGATGAGGCGTTCAAGAAGATATGCGACATTATCAATGTGTATATAATGCTGGAAGGCGCGGCTAATTACGAGGTTTTTGTCAAGACATTGAATACGATTATTGCGAAGTATGGGGTGAAACACCACCATCATCACGGGCAGCCGGAGGGAACGCAAAATGACGAATGACCCAACCGTAGGGGCAGACCTGCGTGTCTGCCCCTGTGCAACGTATATTTGCCCAATGTCAGAACCCCGATTTGCCAGGATTTAAGGATTAACAGGATTTTTTAACAAGGAAACAATACAATGAAAACACAGTATCATAAAATCGCGCTGGTGGCAATAATTGCCGCACAAGTTTTGTTTGCACAGGAAACAGATGATGAGGATGATGATGAGCCGCAACCTGCCATTGCTGCGGCGTTGCCAAAGTTATCCGTAGCGCAGGCGTTGAGCGGCAGCGGTCTTCCCGGTAGCTGCACGGCGGATTTCACGAGTGTTTTTGAAAAAGATGATTTTGACATGGCGGAATTCATGAAGGAGTTGCCGTTTGCCGTGGCGAAGGTGAAATTGCAGTTGAAAAGCCCTTTCGGTAAGCCGCAAGATAGCGATAGAACGGATGTGGGTTTGAGCGTTGGCTGTATAAAGGCTTTGCCTGAATCTCCTGTGGAGATAGCGTCTTTGCTTAAAAATATCGGTCTTAAAATGGGATTGGATTTGGCTGTGGATGCGGCGGAAAATCTTGCGGACAACTCCGTTCCTGTCAAAAAGAAAAGCTCGGTGTCTTTTGGCATAAGGGCGGGTGTCAACTTTTCGCATACTTATGCGAAATATCGTATATATAATACAAATACATATAATCGTGGTCTTGTTGGAAGCGGTAGCGGAAATTACGCCGACATTTTAGGCGGGCAGGTAGGCTTCGTGATTGATTTTCCAATGAACGATTGGCTCCATATCCAGCCGGGCTTGATGTATATCGCGAAAGGAATGAAAGAATATGGGTCGTATAGCACTGGTACAAAGACGGATCACAACCAAGGCATCCACTACCTTGAGTTTCCTTTACTGCTCTCATTCAAACTCGCCGCGCTCAGGCTCAACGCTGGTCCGTATTTTGCTTTGCCCATAGTAGGCCCCTACAACACCTACCCAGCCCTTGTTCACCTTTTTGATGATTCTGGTGAAAATATCTTTGACTATGACATCGGCTTGAGCACAGGCATCGGCTTTGATATATGGATATTCTACATCGGTGCGTTTTACGACTTTGGCTTTGCCGATGTTAGCCCCCAATCTGGCTACAACTATTACAATCGCACTCTTGGCTTCAACTTGGGGATAAATCTATGAGAAAACTTTTGCTTTTTCCAGCATTGGCGACATTGCATGTTTTAGGCTGTAACGGCGATAGCGGTATGCCATGTGGTCCGTGCGGGGATGATAGCAAGTGCGGCAATGAATGGTACAATTCTTTTGAGCAATTCTGCTTTGGCGGCATAGTTTACGATAAATGCGGTGGCAGTACGTATAACCCGTCAGACCCAAACCAGAGGTGCCAGAGAAATGTTGCTGAAACCAAATGCGAGAACTCTTGGTATAACTCCGAAACGCAGTTCTGCTCCTCTCTCACTGTTTACGACAAATGTGGCGGCAAAGAATACGATCCATCAAGCTATAGATGCTGGAACGATTATTTGGCTGCCAAGTGCGGGGACGATTGGTATAACCTGACAAGCCAAAGGTGCATAAACAATGTTGTGGAAACCAAGTGCGGAACGTATAATCCCTCAACGCAATATTGTTCAAATGGTACGTTGAAAAATTACTATGGTTTTATGACTGATTCTCGCGATGGCAAAACTTATAAAATTACTGTAATCGGCACTCAGACATGGATGGCGGAGAATTTGAACTACAATGCTTCAAATAGTAAATGCTATGGTGATAATACCGGCGGTGATAGCCAAGGAAACTGTGCCAAGTACGGTAGGCTGTATAATTGGTCAACAGCAATGAATGGAGCGACAAGCTCCAATACAAACCCTAGCAACGTTAGAGGCGTTTGCCCGTCCGGCTGGCATCTGCCAAGCGATGCTGAATGGACAACGCTGATAAATTTTGTTGGTGGTTCATCTACAGCAGGAACCAAGCTGAAGGATGCTCGTGGCACAGGCACGGACGATTACGGTTTTTCGGCTCTTCCAAACGGCGTCGGCTATTCTGACGGCAGGTTCAACGATGAATGGTGGAGTGCCACGGAGTCTTCTCTTCTTTTCTTTGAAAAGACCTCCACTTCCGCCTATTATCGGAGCATAGACTACAGATACGCGCGTGTGGATGGAGTCTGCTATAATGGGGGGTGCACAAGCCTCGGTAAGTCTGGCCTTATTTCAGTTCGTTGTGTCCAGGACAAGGCGTAACGCCGCCGCTAGCCGAATGGCAAGCGGTGTTGATGAGAAGAATTTGCACCGTGGTGGTGCGAAACCTCGCCAAGCCTTGTGTTTTTCCTCAAGGGTATGGCAGAGATAAAAAGAAATGGGGAAAACAGAGCAATTTCTTAACCTATCGTAAGTGCTGTTATACGCCTGAGGGAGCTTGGCGTGAGGTGCGGCTCTTGACAAGCGTTCAATTTTTTTCTATATTTATCTCAAAATATGACTTTTAGTCTTAAATCCAAAGGAATTATTCGCGAGTGCAATAATACTGCAAGGTCTTCTGTTTTTAGGGCTTTTGCTTTACAACTTATAAAAACATCGGGAGTTCGTTATGAACAATAGGACAAATACAATTAAACAACAAAGCCGGATGCTTTTGCTCGCAGCGGTGATGTTTTTGGGCACAGGAGCAGCTTGGGGACAAGCGGAGAAACTTGTGGGCAGTTGGGTACGCGTGAGCAAGGCACAAGTTGCATATGCTAACTTTGAGTTGCTCAGTGACGGAACTGGAAAAAGCGATGGTTCTCCCATTACGTGGAAATTCGAGAAAGAAGCTGACTATATAGTGTTTACAAAGACAGTAAAGGGGAAAGAAACCTCGGTAGACTACAGTCCTGATATATTAGATAACGGGGACATATATCTTCGACCATTCAACAGAAAAGAAGGCTCAATAAGTATGAAGGAAGCGTATTACCAGAGAAAAGAAAAGGTAGATGAAATAGCACAGATAAAAAAAGATGCAAAAGCAAGTGCCGGTTCTTTCACAGATTCTAGAGATAAGAAAAAATATAAAAGCGTAAAAATAGCTGGCAAAACTTGGATGGCAGAGAACCTAAACTTCAAGGCAGATGGCTCTATGTGCTATGGAAAAAAAGATGCTAACTGTACAAAGTATGGAAGGCTATATACTTATCCGGTGGCAAAAACTGCCTGCCCTGAAGGCTGGCGTCTTCCTAAAAAAGAAGAAGCGGAGAGTTTGTTTAAAACGAGTGAGAAGGTGGCAAATTGGGATGCGGAAGATAAAAGCGCTGCCATAAAGTCAAAGACCGGTTGGCCATCTAAACTTAATGGCACAAACGATTTATTGTTTTCTGCCCTGCCTGGCGGTTCATACGAAGGTGATGACTTCAACGGAATTTTGGGTAAGACTGATGGATCAAGCTATTGGTGGCTGGACTTAGAAAAAGGAGAAGAAGCTCATGCTATGTATATAAGCTCTCAGGTATGGGTCAGGGGCGCTCCGGGCTTCTTTTCTGTAGACCCAGAGACAGAATTGGGCGCAGACAAGTCACTGCCAAAGGTCAGTGGTCTGTCTGTTCGCTGCGTTCAAAACTGAGAATGAATTCTGCAATGTGAGGACTTAGGCAGATGGGGGTGGTAGTGGGAAAGCAGAGCAATTTCTTAACCTATCGTAAGTGTTGTTATACGCCTCTTTATACGTTTCGGAAGGGTTCATTGGTCCTTGCCTTCCAGTAGCAATATCAAACGCGGCGTAGTATACGCCACGTAATTCCTGTTCCCGCGCACCTTCTTCTTTTGTATATCCTTGATATAATTTATTGTTGTGATAGCTCGCTATCATTTCACCGTTGTCGTCATAAAAAAATACGTGGTCAACCTCTCCATTGTTTACCTGAACGCTATACGCATCGCTAGTCATGTGCATACCTGGCTGTAAGTTGCCGTTGTTGTCATATACTAGCGTTGTTACCCTTCCGCCGCCGCGGTCATAATCAACTGCGGTATAATAGCCATCGCTACGAGTTGCTATTACATCATTGCCGCTAGGCGCTATATTATTTCCCCTTGTCGCTATGTTATTTCTTATTATATCATTATAGATTTTTTCGCTGATTCCCTTTTTTTTAGCACCCACTGCTTCCATTAAATAATCTATCAGTTCTATTTTTTCCTCTTTTTCTTCTTCATCTTCTTCTAAACCTTCCGTTCCAGACATTGCTGATTTTTCATATTTTATTCTTTCTAATATTTCATCTATTTCGCTTTTTAAAAAATTCTCTCTATCGGGAGAAACAGATGATATATATTCGTCCATCAATTTTAAATATCTCTCGTCACTACAGGGGTCCCATACCCCCGTTTTTGCGTGTTCTTTTGCCAATTTCTCTAGCTCTCTTAGAATTTTCTCATCGCTCATTGTAGGTTCGCTTTTGGTCTGCATAAACTCAGGTATCTTAAAGCTGCCTGTTTCCGCTATCTCTTTGAATGGGTCAAAGTCACCATAGCCAATAAAAGTGAGCTGGCCAACTAAAGTAGCTTCTACACGAATAGGAGGAGGCTCTGTTGGAATTGTGAAGGGTTTACCGCTAGTTTGCGATGTTTTTGCTGCATTGTAACCGTTGTAATTGCTTGCACCGCTATAATCGCCCGTTACGTTCATAAAAACCTCGGTTTAAGTCTTGAAATTGTATTTGCAAAAGTAGTGCCAGAAAAAGCCCATAACGTTTCCATTGCCATAGTTTACATCTCTTTTGGAAAGATAGATGCACTGATACATTTTCTATATTTACACAGAGGTTTTTATGTCAAACTTAGCACAGGTAGATAGAATAGTAAAGCAGGCTGCTACGCTCAAAGCAGACGACAAAATAATTCTGCTATACAAAATACAGGATTTACTCTTTGCTTTGCCCAAAAAAGAGGAAAATATTACTATGAAGTCTGCCTTTGGCTTATGGAAAAATAGGGATATAAATGAAAAAGATTTGAGGAAAAGAGCGTGGAAACAAAAATAAGTTATTTATTGGACACTTGTATTTTGGTTGATTTTTTGAGGGGAAACAGAAGTATATACGATATTCTTGTCAATAACAAAGATGTGGATTTATCTATTTCTACAATAACTATGATGGAGTTAATGCTTGGGGCGTTTAACAAAAAAGAGGTTTTATATATACAGAAAGCGTTTAGCAATATAAATATTGTCTATATAAACGAGGAAATTTCAAAGTTAGGGCAAAAGCTTTTGATAAATTACAATAAAAGTCACAATTTGCTTATAGACGATGCTTTGATAGCAGCGACTTCTCTTGTGACGAAATTGGAGTTAATGACCTATAATAAAGCAGATTTTCAATATATTCCAAATATTAAGTTGTATAAATTTTGATTTTCTATCTACAATTTTCTAACTTAGATTTTACATCCTAACCTTGCGTTGTGGTGCAAAAGGATTGGTTGTTTGGCTGCCTTTTTTTGCGCCTGAGAATTGCACGCCAATGGCAACGGGGGTATTTGCGTCTAAACCTTTTACAACATGGCTTTTTGTTCCATCCGAAATTCCTAAGTTGATTCGCCTAGCTTGCAAATTTCCTGCGCTTTCGAGCACCCAAACTCTGCTCTTGTTTTCTGCTCGTACTTTAAAACCTTGCTGCCTCTTTTCAGCATCTTCTTCTTTGGCATTTTTTTGCGGAACATAACCGGGCGTGTTTTCGTCTGGCTTAAATTGCATAGCACGCATAGGAATGGTTAAAACTTGCAAAGCCTGCTGAACTATTATGTTGCAATTCGCAGTCATGCCGGGCAAAAGTTTTTGGTCTGGATTATTTGCCTCTATTATCACGGTATATGTCACAACATTTGAAGATATAGTGGGCGATAGCCGAACTTCTCTAACCGTACCGAAAAATTTATCGCCCGGATATGCATCAACAGAAAATTCAACCTGCTGACTGGCTTTTACTTGCCCAATATCCGCCTCGTCAACATCGGCTTTAACTTCCATTTTGGTTAAGTCACGCGCAAGGGTGAATAAAGTGGGTGCAGAGAATGATGCCGCCACGGTTTGCCCCGCTTCAACAGCTCGATTCAATACTATGCCGTCTATGGGGCTTTTTATTATGCAGTTTTCCAAATCCAATTCCGCTTGTTCTAGATTGCTCTGTGCATTCACTAGGCTGCTTTGCGCATTGTTATATCTGTATTCCGCAGTTTCCAGCTCAGTTGCAGCAACAGAGCCTTTTTTAAAAAGTTCTTGGATTCTTTTATAGTTTCGTCTTTGGTATTGTATTTCATTTGTTGCAGCTCTGTAAGAGGCTTTTGTTTGCTCAACCCTTGCTTTTGCTTTTAACGGGTCTATTTCCAAAAGCACTTGTCCTTTTTCTACGCGTTGATTGAAGTCCGCATAAATTTTGCTAACCGTGCCAGAAACTTCCGTGCCAACATCCACTTGGTCTATGGGTTGCAAGCGTCCTGTTGCTGTTATGGTTTGAACAATGTCTCCTACGCTTGGGTAAACGACTTCCAAACTCGCATTATTTTTGGAAGTTTTCTTGTATATGCAGAAAATACCTACTACGACCGCAAGAAGTACTATCGCTATGAGAACTTTTAAACGAATTTTCGCGGGGAAGCGTATTTTCACAAGGAGGAATTTAGAAAATGCAGGAAAAGGTGGCAACCACTTTACTATATTCAAATTACCAGCGGTCGTGGCGGAATTGGTAGACGCATCAGCTTGAGGTGCTGACTCCTGAGAGGGAATGAAGGTTCAAGTCCTTTCGACCGCATAAAAGACAATGGAGCAAAAGACAAAGCCTGTTAGAGTTCGCTTCGCGCCAAGCCCGACGGGTTATTTGCACGTTGGTGGCGCACGCACCGCTATTTACAATTACCTCTTCGCAAAAGCCACAGGCGGAACTTTTTATTTGCGGATAGAAGACACCGACCGCAAAAGATACAACGAAGAAGCCTTAAAAAATTTATTGCAAGACCTTAAATGGCTAGGTTTGAATTGGGATGAAGGTCCTTATTTTCAAAGCGAGCGTCTGGAAATTTACGGCAAGGCTGCTACAGAGTTGATAGAAAAAGGACACGCCTACTACTGCTTCTGCACGGAAGAACGCTTACAAACCCTGGAACACGGCTATGACCGCCATTGCAGAGATTTGCCGTTGGAAGAAGCAATAAAGAGAATAGAAGCAGGCGAAAAATTTGTGGTTAGGTTCAAGAGCTTGCTTGATGGCATCACAAAATTCAACGATTTGATAAGAGGCGAAATAGAAACCCCAAACAAAGACCTGGATGACCTTGTGCTGTTAAAAAGGGATAAATTCCCAACTTACCATCTGGCGAGCGTTGTTGATGACCATTATATGCAAACGAGCCACGTGCTCAGAGGCGATGAATGGATAAGCAGCACGCCCAAACACGTTTTGCTATACAATGCTTTTGGCTGGGAAGCCCCACTCTTTTGCCACCTGCCGGTGATTTTGTCTCCTGGGGGCGGCAAGCTCTCCAAGCGCAAGGGAGCGGCATCCGTGGGTGATTTCAGGGATTTGGGTTATTTGCCGCACGCGCTTGTGAATTTTCTCTCGCTCCTGGGTTGGAACCCCGGAGATGATAGAGAAGTGATGAGTTTGAGAGAGATGATAGAGTTTTTTTCCTTGGAACGCATTCATCCCAAAGCGGTTGCCTTTGACGAAAAAAAACTTGAATGGATGAACGGAATGCACATAAGGCTATTGCCGGATTCATATTTTGCAGAGGAATTGAAAAAACTTTACCCAAACGAAAAAGACGAAAGCAAATTTCTGAAAACCGCCACGCTTTTGAAACCTCGTTTAAAATTCACAACTGAACTGCCAGCGATGTCCAATTACTTTTTTGAACGCCCTGAAAAAATTGTAGATGAAAAGGCTAAGGCAAAGTATTGGACAGAGCAAAGCCCGGAACATATAGATTTGATTTCAAAGGAATTGGAAAAGATTTCAGATGAGGATTTCAACATAGAGAACATTGAAACTGCATTTATGAAGGTTTGCGAGAATAGCGGAGTTAAACTTGGAATGCTTGCGCAACCTGCAAGGCTTGCAATTAGCGGAGTTGGTGCTGGTCCAGGGCTTTGGGAAATTATAGAATGTATTGGCAGGGAAGAATGTATTTTTAGGTTACGCCGTGTCAACTGATGCTTCGCTTTTTCCCATACACTTTTTTGACTGCAATATATTTTGCGCGAAATGTGCGCAGGTAAAAAAATTCAAAATATTTTCCCAAGAGAAATACGACAAAAATTACGATAAAAGCAGAATTCCTCCGTATAAGCCTCTGTTTTGCAAATGCGAAGAATGCGGTGGCACGGTTATCTATGCCACAAATGAATTCGCGGAATTGCAGGAAGAGCCAACGCTTGAGCTTTGCAAAATTTGGGGAATGGGAAATTTGGAAGCAGGTGACCGAGTTTTTCATCCAACGGAAAAACTGTGCGTGATTGAGAACGTAAATAGGGCTTACGGTTCAACAATGCCGCAAATAACGCTCAGAAAACAAAACAATGAAAAAATTGAAGTTCAGATTGATTTTCAACAGTCGCTTGGCGAAAATAATGCCGATGTTTTTTACAGGCTGTTTCCGCAAAATGGCGAGAATGCCCGCATTGGAGATAGAATTTATCACACGGAGGTGGGGCGTGCTGGTGAAGTTATAGGCTTGGAATTTAGCGACGAGCAGAAAATTATCGTTAAATTTGGAAGCGGGGAAATTGAAAAATGCAATTGCGAGAACAACACCAATTATTTAACGGATAAACTTTTGGAATTAAATACGCAATGGCGATGCCGGAATTTGCCATATTTGCGAAATTTACGAATTCACTCACGTGCAAAAGTTTTAAATATCAGTTGTTCTGTCCCAAACTTCAGCGGTATCAGAGAATTAAATAAAATAATTTCTTCTATTCCACAAGTTCGCTGTTCCATTATGCACGTTATTGTTGAAAAGGCTATCTTAAATTCAAATGATATATACAAAGAATTGCTGAAAAACAACATACACATCTGTTGCTGTTATGTAGAATATAAAAATCAGGAGGTTTATATCGCAGGTTTTTATTCAGCCAAAGATACCCAAGAAAATATTTATAGGGCTTTATCCAAATTTTCCATAAAAAAGATAGATCTGGATATTAAAATGCGTTCAAGCATAAAAGCAGTAAAAACTATAAATGAAAATAACCGTTTCATTAAAATAAGCAAAATGGAAAAAGATTTTCACATAGACGGCTGGGTTAAGAGCGAAAAAGAAAAAAAAAGAGCAACATTAAAGGCATTTTTTTATTGTTTTAGTTTTAAAATAGAAAATCATCTTTTGGTAATCAGTTGAAAAAAATCCTGTTAATTCTGGTTCAGACAATTTTTGCTGGTGAGGCAGAGAGCATTATTTTGGAGAATATATACAGAACAAATTACAATAAAGCGTTCAGCGAAATTTCTCTGATGGCAAAAGACGATTCCAGAAGGTGTGTTTTGGAGGGTATTGCTTATGTCAGCCGTTTTGACGATTTGGGCGATACTTTGGATTTGGATTCCGCCCTATCTGTTTTGACAAAATGCAAGGCAAGTGATTTTTGGGAACCGCTCCGCCGTTATGAGATAAGTTTGGTAAATTCCATTTTGGGCAATACCTTTAAGAGTATTTTGGAAGCGAGGAGCGCCGCACTTATATTTGAAAAACTTGGGGATTTGGATTCAAAGGCATTTTATGCAATTTATACCTACTATAATCCCTTTACCGAGTCCAAGCTGGAAGACTTAAAAAAAGGGGTTGAGAACAGCAGTTTATTTTCCCCAGTTTTTGGAAATTCCCTTATATGGATGCTCTACGATGGAAAAAAATACGCCGAGGCTTTGGAAATAGTTAATTCTATTCTCGAAAAATACCCCAAACATCCCGTATTTATGCAAACTAAAGCGGATATGCTTTTCAAAATTGGGCGTGTTGAAGAGGCAGTTTCCATATACAAGCAGAGCGAAGCTCTTTACGCTAAACGTTCGCCCAACAGCATTCGCTATTGGTGCGCGGTTGCAAACCTCGCAAAAATGACCAAAGACGATTTTTGGGGAAAGAAATTGCAAAGCAAGGAATATCAAGCCATAAAACGTTGGATGCCTTAGGGGGATTATTTACTATATTCCCTCTCACGATGGCAACCCCAAAATACGATGAAAGCAGCATAAAAAGCCTTGACTGGCACGAGCATATAAGAACCCGCCCCGGTATGTACATTGGCAAATTGGGGGACGGGCAAAGCCCAGATGATGGCATTTACGTTCTGGTCAAGGAAATAATAGACAACTCCATAGACGAATTTATCATGGGGGCAGGCAGAAAAATTGATATTGAGATTAAAGAACACTCGGCGCGGGTGCGAGACTATGGGCGAGGCATTCCGCTTGGGAAGGTTATTGAATGTGTATCTAAAATAAACACCGGCGGCAAATACGATAGCGAGGCGTTCCAAAAATCCGTTGGCTTAAACGGCGTTGGAACAAAAGCTGTGAACGCGCTCTCGTCTTATTTCTGCGTGGTTTCGCATAGAGACGGCAAATGCAAAAAAGCCGAATTTAAATTTGGCAAGCTCATAAAGGAATATCCCGAAAAATCTAGCAACGAAAAAAATGGAACTGAGGTTTATTTTGAGCCGGACAAGGATATTTTTAAGAACTTCCGTTTTTTGCCGCTCTATATGGAAGAGCGGATTTGGAACTACGCCTATTTGAACACAGGGCTTTCGCTGAATTTAAACGACAAGACTTATGAAAGCAAAAACGGGCTTTTTGATTTACTCCAAAACCAAGTAAAAGATTCCGCACGTTATCCCATAATTCACTGCAAGGGGAAAGATATTGAAATAGCTTTGACCCACAGCGAATTTTACGGCGAGCATTATTTCAGCTTTGTGAACGGGCAGCACACCACGCAGGGCGGCACGCATCAAGCTGCA
>Ga0268262_10005855_pt1 | contig 12024 bp, 15 predicted proteins | sample TergutNc150P3_FD_190354 | JGI IMG/M metagenome (GOLD analysis project Ga0268262, IMG submission 190354) | Nasutitermes corniger P3 segment gut microbial community from laboratory colony in Florida, USA - Nc150 P3 (SPAdes) (version 2) | ecosystem: Host-associated > Arthropoda: Insects >... | reverse complement strand
GCGCATGAACCGCGTTCCGCGACAATATCCGCAAAGACTGATTCCGTCATAATGATGTTAAACAATGTTGATTTCTTCAAAATAATTAACGATTACCCGATAATTGGCTACAAAATACTCAGAACTATCGGTATCGTGCAAAATCAATGGTTAAGCCAGTCCTCAAAATCCTACAACGATTTAATTAGGTGGGGCGAAAACGCGCGCCGCAGGGCAATCACTGACGAAATGACCGGTTTGTACAACCGCCGTTTTCTGGAAGAATCCATCAAGGAGCGTTTTAATAATTCATTTATGAATTTACGCATTATGTCCCTGTTAATGATGGATCTTGACAAGATACACGGTATAAATGACCGTTATGGTCCCAAAGCTGGCGATATAGTAATTACATCATGCGCCGAGATAATTCGCGACTGTTTACGTCCTGGTGATATTCCAGCCCGTCTTTCAGGAGACGAGTTTGCAATTCTGCTTCCCGACACCGATATGAAAGACGCGGTAAAAGTTGCCGAGCGAATCAGGGAAATTATCGCGGAAAAACAAATTGATGTTCCCGCTTCTCCCGGCGCAAGCGATAATGTGACAATCGGCACAAGGACAAGCATTGGCATAGCGATTGCCCCAGTCCACGCGAATACGATGGAAAAATTTGAAGAAACCGCGGATGCCGCGTTGCGTAAAGCAAAAGAACTCGGCAGAAACCGTGTTGAAGTTTTTAAACAGGATTAAAACTTATTCTCCGTTCTTATTTATTTTTACGCTTTTCTTTTTCGTCAATGCTATTTAGTACTATTTGCGCTAGGCGTTTAAAATGTTTGGGTAGTAATTCTTCATCAGGGGTATTGTAGTATGCCAGAATGTTGTTTAACTGTTCTTTGGCTTGTTCGTATTTTTTTTGTTTGTAATGGATAAACGCAATATGATACTCCGCGGTTATAATTAGGTCTATATTATTTTGGTTGCGATCATGCAAAGCCTGATAATACTGTATTGCCACCTTGTAACGGTTCCTGTCCATGGCTTCATGGGCGCGTTGAATTAATTCAGCGGGGGACAAATCTTCGCTTATGTTTACCGTTGACGCGCATGAGGAAAATAAAAGCGCTAAAACCAACGCAAAATAAAGTCTGTTCATAGTAAAATTATATCCTTATCATCTTTCTTAGTAAAGGTATTCAGGCAGGCTAGGTTACACAGTTTTTTATTATAATTCGTAAAGACTAACGAATTTTCCGTTTCTTTCGGGAATAATTGACCATTAGCCCAAAAATATGCATAATTAACGCATGATAGCAGGTATAATCGGCGCTACAGGTTATGCCGGAGCTGAGTTGGTAAGACTCCTTTCCCGGCATCCTAAAGTGGAAAAACTGGCGCTTTCCTCAGTAAGTTATGAAGGGGAAAATATTGATAAAATCTATCCCAATTTTTTGGGCGAGGTTTCGCTTCCGCTTTTAAAAGCCGAAGATGTTATCGCCTCCTGTGATGTGGTTTTCTCCGCCCTTCCCCACGCTGTAGGGGAACCTTTTGCCACAGTCTGCATGGAACGCAAGATACACTATATCGATCTTTCAGCCGATTTCCGTTTTGATGACAACGAAGAAGTATACAGGGCATGGTACGGGAAAAATTATAGGTATCCCGAATTGCATAAAAAGTCCATTTATGGCCTGCCTGAACTTAACCGTAAAAAAATTAAAGAACTCTCCGCAAAAGGACCCGTTGTGATTGGAAATCCCGGATGTTATCCCACAGGCGGATCGCTTGGCGCGTTTCCGGCTTTGGCAAAGGGAATGAACCGCGTGGATATTCCCGTTATTATTGACTCAGTAAGCGGCGTAACAGGCGGCGGCAGGGAACCGTCCAAGTCATTCCATTTTGCCGAGTGCGCGGATTCCATTTCCGCGTACAAGGTTTCCTCCCACAGACATTCGCCTGAAATTGAGCGTAACCTTGCGCTAATGGCGGCGACAGGGGATAATCCCGCGCCGAGAATAATTTTTACGCCGCGTCTTGCGCCTTTAAACAGGGGAATCCTCAGCGTCATTTACATCGCGCTTTCGGAAAAGTGGCGCGTGAAGGCGAATAAAACCTATATGCCGCCTTCAGACGATGTTGAAACAAGAACGTCTGAGATCCGCGAAATTTATACTGATTTTTATAAGGATGAACCGTTTATTCGGATACTTCCGCAAGGCCTTACCGCCGCAACCAACCGTGTGCGAATGTCAAATTACTGTGACATTTCCGTTCATGTTGACATTAACGGCTCCACATTGATTGTAACTACCGCAATTGATAACATGGTTAAAGGAGCGGCCGGTCAGGCTATTCAAAATATGAACATTTTATTCGGGTTTGACGAAAGAGCCGGTCTTGAAGCAATACCGAGTATTTTTTAGGAATTGAAAATGAAAGAAGTGACAGGCGGAGTTTGCGCCCCGAAAGGTTTTTCAGCCTGCGGCATAAGGTGCGGTATAAAGGCAAGTTCACAAAAAAAAGATTTAGCCGTTATTTTTTCAGAAAATATTTGCGACGCGGCGGCTATGTTTACAACTAACAAGGTAAAAGCCGCAAGCGTACTTGTCAGTCAGGAAAATATCGCTGACGGAAAGTTACGCGCCATTATCGCCAATTCAGGCAACGCGAACGCATGTACCGGACAGGAAGGAATGACCGCCGCAAAACGCATGGCACAACTTGCCGCGGATACGCTTGGCATTTCCGCAGGCGAAGTCGCCGTAGCTTCCACGGGAGTTATCGGCGTTCAGTTGCCGATTGACGTGATAGAAAAAAATATTAACGCCGTTAAAGCCAATCTGCGCTCTGACGATAAGGGAAACGCTGACGCTCTTGAAGCCATTATGACTACGGATATGCGCAAAAAGGAAATTGCCGTGGAGACTGAAATTGGCGGAGAGATTGTGCGTATCGGGGCGATAACAAAAGGCTCAGGGATGATTCATCCCAATATGGCGACAATGCTCACATTTATCACGACTGACGCGGCGGTTGAAAAACCCGCCCTTGATTCGGCTCTGCGCCTCGCCGTAAAAAAATCATTTAACCGCCTGACAGTGGACGGCGACACTTCCACCAACGACATGGTTGTTATAATGGCAAACGGCGAAGCTGAAAACGCTCCCGTCAATTCTTCAAACAGATGTCCCCACTGTACTGCCGATTATAACGCGTTTTACGCCGCGCTTGAGTATGTGTGTGTCGCGCTTACCCGCAAAATGGCGCGTGACGGAGAGGGTGCGACAAAACTTGTAACTGTAACCGTAACAAATGCCGCCAATGAAAACACCGCGGAAACACTGGCAAAATCCGTAGCTTCTTCAAATCTTGTAAAAGCCGCCTGCTTCGGCGCGGACGCTAATTGGGGAAGAGTTTTATGCGCCCTCGGTTACGCCGGAGTAGATTTTGTTCCCGAAAAAACCGATGTAAGTTTTAAGAGCGCGGCGGGGGAGATTGAAGTTTGCAAAAACGGGCAGACCGTTAAATTCAGCGAAGAAAAAGCGAAGGAAATTCTGTCCGAAGAAGAGATAGAAATACTGGTCAATTTGCATAACGGAAGCGAAAAAGTATCCGTGTGGGGGTGCGATCTCACATACGATTATGTTAAAATTAACGGAGACTACCGTTCATGAATTCAATTTCAAATAACGACAGGGCGACCGTACTTGTTCACGCGTTGCCGTATATTCAAAGTTTTCAGGGTAAAACAATTGTTGTTAAATACGGCGGAAACGCCATGCTTAACGATGAATTAAAAAGGGCGGTTATCGAGGACGTGATCCTCATGTCATGCGTAGGCATAAGAACAGTTCTTGTTCATGGCGGCGGACCTGAAATTGAGGCAATGTTAAAAAAGACGGGCAAGGAAAGCCGTTTTATTAACGGGCTGAGATACACTGACGAAGAGACAATGGATATAGTGCAAATGGTTCTCTGCGGAAAGGTTAATAAGGAAATTACCGCCCTTATTGAAAAAACAGGCGGCAAGGCAATCGGCTTATGCGGAATTGACGGGGGACTGTTAAAAGCCCACCGCATGAAAAGCGAAGACTTGGGTCTTGTCGGTGAAATTAATCAGGTGGACATATCAATGTTAAACACCGTTTTAAACGCCGAAGTTATACCTGTAATTTCTTCCGTAGCCTACGGAACGGGTCAGGACGAAGGAAAAGCCCTCAATATAAACGCCGATATAGCCGCCGCCCAAATAGCCGCCGCCCTTGGAGCGGAAAAACTGGTCCTTATGACCGATGTTAGAGGCATCCTCCGCGACATAAAAGACGAAAACACCCTGATAAAATCCATTAAAAGGCCGCAATTAAACACCCTAAAAGAAGAAGGCATAATCACCAAAGGAATGATCCCCAAAACCGACTGTTGCGCAATGGCGCTGGACGGCGGAGTAAAAAAAGCCCATATCATAGACGGACGGCTTCCCCACGCCATACTAATCGAACTATTTACCGACGAAGGCGTAGGAACAGAGATAATCGGCAATATTTAGCCTACTAGACATAAAACATGAAAATTTGCTAATCTATTGTAAGAAAGTGAAAACTAAGGGGGCCAGTTGGCAGAGAAAGATTTACGTGTAAACGAGCAGATTCGTTCCAGAGAAGTCCGTCTAATCCGGGATGACGGCGATCAGGGAATATTGTCTGTTTCGCAAGCATTGGAAATTGCCAGAGATGCGGGTCTTGACCTTGTGGAAGTAGCGCCCAATGCGGTTCCGCCGGTTGTCAAGATTTTAGATTACGGTAAGTTCAGGTTTGAGAACGAAAAGAGGTTAAGGGATTCCAAGAAAAAGCAGAAACTTTTAAAGCTTAAGGAAATCCGAATGCAGCCTAAGATCGACGATCATGATCTTGACTTTAAATCTAAGCATATTAAGGAATTCTTGTCCGAAGGCAACAAGGTAAAAGTTACGATTCGTTTCCGAGGTCGTGAACTTGCCCACACTGAACTTGGTTTTGACGTGATGAAGGACGTTCTTTCGCGTATTGAGGGAGAATATGTAATGGATAAACCGCCCGCGATGGAAGGGCGTTTTATGTCCATGGTACTGGGTCCTAAAGGCAAAAAATAAATATTTAGAGAGGTGGCTTATGCCAAAAATGAAAACAAAAAAGAGCGCGGCAAAGCGTTATTCATTTACCGGAACCGGTAAGGTGAAATATAAGAAACAGAATCTGCGCCATATCCTGACCAAGAAGTCGGCAAAACGCAAGCGTGGCTTACGTCATGCCGGTGTTTTGTCCGAAGACAATGTGCCGGTAATCAGAAAAAAGCTTTTACCTTATGGTAAAAAATATTGAGAGGTAAATTATGTCAAGAGCAGTTGACGGTTCAAAAAGAAAGAACCATCGAAAGAAAATATTAAAACAGGCTAAAGGTTATTGGGGAAGGCGCGGCACTAATTTTAAAACCGCGAAAGACGCGGTAGCCATAGCGTTAACTTACGCATACCGCGACAGAAAAGACAGGAAGGCCCAATTCCGCAGACTGTGGATTGTAAGAATTAACGCGGCTTGCAGGGAGAACGGTCTTTCCTATTCACGGCTTATCGCGGGTCTTAATAAGGCGGGCGTGGTTATCGACCGTAAAGCGCTTGCCTGGCTGGCTTCTGAAGATACGGCGGCGTTCAAGGCTGTCGCTGAAAAAGCCAAAGCCGCCCTTGGAGCGCAAAAATGATTAGTCTTGAGCAGGTCCAACTTCTGGAGACAAAAGTCGCCAAGGCGATTGAGTATGTACAGCGGGTAAATTCGGAAAATGCCGACCTCTTATCCGAGAGGGCGGGTTTGCAGCAGAAATTAGACGCGAATCAAAAACGCCTTGATGAGTTGGAACTGCTTGTTATGCGCTTTAAGGAAGATCAGGGGCGCATTGAGGACGGTATAGTCGCCGCATTGGACAGGCTTAGCCAATTTGAAGAAGCTTTTGAAAAAAGCCTGAAGGAAAAAACGCCGACAAAAAAGACTCAGGCTAAGAAAGAGAAAACCCCTGAACCTGAGCCAGACGCGTCCGAATCAGATTCAAAAGAATTTTTTGAAATTTCGGCAAAGGAAGCCCAGAAGAATTCCGAGGTTTCTGCCGCTCCAAAGAGTACAAAGGACACTGGCACTGCGAAGGGTGACAGTACCCCGAAGGATGAAGATGAGCCGCAGGATTCCGAATCTCAGGAAAAAGAACTGGACATTTTTTAGGGAATTTAATGGCCAATGATATACGTTTGGATATTCTTGGAACTTCATTTACAATAACCGCCGATGCGGACGAGGAATATCTTAATAAAGTACTGTCACAGTACAGCGCGGCTGTAAAAAACACGCAAAACATTTCAGGAATTAAAGAACCTCTTAATATCGCCATTTTAACGGGTTTTATTTTGTGTGATGAATTTAACAAGGTAAAACAACGGTTGGATGAGGAAATAAAGAAAAAAGGAGACTTAAAAGACGAAGAAAACTGGGAAAAACAGGAAGTTGAAGATCGCACGCTTCGTCTCATAACAAAACTTGATCAGGCGTTAAGCATATTTGGCGATGACAAAAATACATAAACTTCAAAATAAAATAAAACATTATGAATGGGGTTCCACAAAAGTACTGCCCGAATTTTTAGGGCTGGTAAAAAATGGGAATAATGATCTTAAAGAGCCTTATGCGGAGATGTGGTTAGGTACGCACCCGCTTGCCCCGTCGCAAGTTGATGTAAACGGAAACAGCGTAAACCTTAAAGATATTTCCGGGGAACTTCCGTTTTTATTAAAACTGATTGCCGTAGAAAAGCCGCTTTCAATACAGGTTCACCCGAACAAGGAACAGGCGCGTCTTGGTTTCGAGCGGGAGAATGAGATGGGGCTTGAAATAGATTCTCCCGTAAGAAATTACAAGGACAAAAACAATAAGAGCGAGATAATTTGCGCGATTACACCTTTTACCCTCATGGCGGGATTCAAAGAGCCAAAAGAAATATACGCATCCTTAGGCGCGGTCTCAATCGGGCAAATGGATCTTATTAAAAAATTAGACTCCCTTTATCCGCAGGATTCAAGCGTTTTTTCGCCCCTTTACCTTAATCTTATTACATTACAGCCGGGACAGGGGCTTTTTATTCCAAACGGCGTGCCACATGCGTATATTAGCGGTTTTGGAGTGGAACTGATGACCAATTCAGACAATGTAATCCGAGGCGGTCTTACGCATAAACATATTGATGTTGACGAGCTAAAAAAAATAATGCCTCTTAATCCCTTTGTTCCGCAAATTATTACTCCTACAAGCGATAATAAAGTTTGTTATACTCTGCCGGGAGAAAGTTTTTCTCTTTTTTACATTCACGGCAGCGGCGCGTCTTTTAACGAGTGCGGCGTTGGAGTCTTAATTGTAACGGAAGGTGAATTGGAAATAGAAAACCAGTTTTTTAAAAAAGGCGAATCTTTTTATATTTCCCATGATAAAGACTCACCCCTTTTACTGAAAGGGAATTTTTCCCTGTTTGCCGCGTGTGTGACAGAATGAAAATACTTGTAGACGCGGATTCCTGTCCAAAACCTGTAAGGGAGCTTGTGCTAAGAAGGGCAAAAAAACTTAAACTTAGAATTGTTTTTGCCGCTGATCGTCAGATACCGGAAGTAAGCGGTGCGCAAATGGAGATCTGTCCCATTAAGGAAAATTCCGCCGATGACCGCATAGTGGAGTTGTCCGAAAAAGGCGATCTTGCGATAACGCGGGATATCCCTCTCGCAAAGAGGCTAGTGGAAAAATCGGTATCCGTAATTGATGATCGCGGACGGGTTTTCACGGCTGACAATATTAACGAACTCCTTTCCATTCGCAACTTTAAAGTAGGGCTGGCGGATAACGGGCTTGAAACGGAGAGGACGGCAAATTACGGAAAAAAAGAACTTAAAACCTTTGCAGACTCTCTGGACAGGACACTAACGTCTATGCTGCGTCTTCAGGATAACGATTCTGAGTCTGTTTAATATTTGGAAGTATTTCAAAGAATATGTCAATTAACTCAGGATCAAATTTTGAGCCTGCGAGTTTTCGCAATTCGTCAAGCACTTCAGTCTCGGTCCACGGCTCTTTGTATACGCGTTTGGAGCAAAGCGCGTCAAATACGTCGGCAATGGCGACAATCCTGCCACCAAGGGGAATTTCTTCGCCTCTTCTTCCAAGCGGCTTTCCTTCGTCATTTGTCCTTTCCGCTTTGCCCGTGTGGGGATCGATCCAGCCCGGGTAACCCGTGCCGTCCCAATTTTCATGGTGGGTCAGAGCTATATCCCTTGCAAGTATGTCAACGGGGGAGTTAGTGTCATAGAAAAGCCTTGCGCCGTAAATGGTATGGTTCTGCATTATCTGATATTCTTCCGGCGTAAAACGGGCCGGTTTTTTAAGAATAGTATCCGAAATCGCCACCTTGCCCACATCATGCAACATGGAACTTATCTTTAATGAATCCATGAATTTATCTTTTTCTTCCACGGGAACCTTATGATGATAAGCCCATCTGTCATAAATTTCTATCGCGTAACCTGCTACGCGGTTTACATGAGTGCCTGTTTCCTTTGGGTCGCGCAACTCAGCCATTTTAATCATACGCAGGATCATCGCCCTTGTAATATACGCCCTCTGGAGAACCATAGTGGCGTTTGTTGCAAAATGCATAAGGATTAGTTCATCATCCGTGGTGAACGGAATAATATTTCCGTCCTTATCTTTGGCGTTAAGAACCTGAATAACGCCCATCAGCCTTTGGTCTGTGGCGACAAGGGGAATAGTAAGAGAGGAAACTGTTTTATACCCCGTGATTACGTCAAAGTCTGAAAGAAATTTATACGGCATTTCAGGGGGAATATTGTACATGTCGGGAATATTGATCAATGTTCTTTTATAGGCGCAATAACCTGAAATGGATTTTTCATTAATTTGGACCGAAAATATTTTATAGATCATTTTTTGCCCTGGCGGCATATTTTTTTGAATAGTGTCATTTTGTGAATATTTTATTGATAATTTTTCCCCTATTTCTCCGTCTTTTTCATCAGGAACCGTAATATAAATTGATCCCGCGTCGGCATGGACGACTTTTCTTGATTCAAAAAGTATCCTTTCCAGTAACAGTTCATAGTCCTGTATCTGATTTAGTTCAGAGTCAAGTTGGAGAATGTTCTTAAATTCAGTTTCATAACTCATATCCCCTCCAAAAGCAATCCCATGGACGGCACCCCCTTGTGTAAACTTCCATATAATAATATTTTATTGTAAAGAGGATATTTATTCAATGGGAGTAATAAAGACGGCTCTGGAAATAGCCCTTGAAAAGACCGAAAAAGTTAAGGGTGACAAGTCTGGTATAGGGCAGTTTGAAGTCAAAAAACGCGGTAAAAAACTTGCCAATGATTTTCTTGAGGGTGAAGTGGATCTTGCCGCCGAGATAAAGAAAACGCCCGCGCGGGACAGGGAGAGCCTAAAACAGGGGATTTTTGACGTTCTTGTAGCTCAAATCGCCCTTCCTACCGCAAAAGATGATGAAAAACGGCTGGAAAAACTGGGTAAAGGGCTTTCCGCAGTGATAAACAAGGGCGAATTTAACGATATGTACGGGCAGTTGACCTCGCTTTTTGCACAATACATAAAGGAAGCTTCCCAATACGAACAGATGATTAAGCAGCAGTACGCCCCCAAACTTCGCCAGAAAGAGGAAGAATTATCGCGCAGATTCGGCAGGGAAGTCCGTATCGATCCTTTCCAAGACCCTGAATTTGTCGCTTTTTACAACCAGAATATCAAGGCTTTAAGGGGCAATTATGAGACTGTAGTGGAGCAGGCAAGGGAAGAGGCTAAAAGGATGTTTACCGAATAAATTTTTGTTGCCATATTTTTAATCTGTCATTATAATGTTTTTTAACAAGCTGTTTCCAAGGGGAGGATATTATGGCTGAGCATATAATGCACAAAAAAGAGGCAAAAAAAGCGCCTCAAAAATCACTTAAAGAAAAACGCGAACAAAAGAAAGAAAAGAAAAAAAACAAGAGTGGCGAATAGGGATTTTGTTCGAGAAATTTTTTTTCACGAAGATCACAAAGGTACGAAGATCACAAAGGAGGGAGAAAGGATTTTTGTTCGTTATCTTATCATGAAGCTCATGCATAGTTTTCGGACAAAAACCCCCTTTCTTCCCTTTGTGTTCTTTGTGTCTTAGTGATCTTTGTGTGAATCTTCTTTGGAATAAATCCATTTCCTGTACAACAGCGAAACACCGTAACCGCCGAATACAACTATAAAGCGATCTACAATATTGATGGGTATACGTGAAAGAATAGCCGTGGCTAAAAGAGGCATATTGTTGCGCAGAAGACCGAGTTTTAAATTGTCTTCGGGAGAGAAGGTGCGCGGCATGGAATTAGTGCTTAGCACATAGTCGATGATTCCGCCTGTGACGCTGATTACAATGCAGTCAAGAACCGCCAATACCAATAATAGCGACGCTACGCCGATAAATGAGTACAGGGTCGGAGTATTAAGAAAAACGGCTTCCCTCTCCTTCATTCTTTTATAGAAGAACCAAACTAAAAGAATTTCTACGATGATGCAAATTACCCAAACATTTCCAAAGAAACCCAATTCAGGTCCACGCATAATTATGTTCAAACAAAATTCCATTATGGGAAAAAGCAGAGTCCCCGTAATAATGCCTGCCGCCAGCCCCGCGCTAAAACACATTGCCGCGTTAAATATTGTATTTATATACAAGGGTATTCCGGTTACGGTGTGTAAATAAGTGCCTAAGACATTGCCAATGGCGGACACTACGCAAAGAACGGCAATTTTTATTATCTTTGTGCTGTTCATTATTTTTTCATTATAGCATACAATCAAAACAATGAAACGGTTGTTTGCGGGAGCGTTATGCGCGGTAATAGTCAGCCTTGCCTCTTGCGCAAACGGCGCATATCCGTCAATATCATCTATTTCATCCTCGTGGCTTAAACTGAAGTCCGATATTATAAATTCAAAACAAGCCGGCGAACTTAATGGCAGTATGGAAGATTTTCGCCTTACGCTTAAAAAGTTTTTATCCTCGCCGTTTATTTACCTGTACAAAATACACCATCCCGAAAACATACAAATTCTTGCGGATATTGATTCCGCCGCGGAAAATCTTAACGGCGCGTTGAAAGAAGGCGGCGACATATCAATCTTTCCCATTATTCTGGAGATAGATACAAACCTTGAAAAATTACAGCTTATTGAAAAAAGTCTTTCAGAGGCAAGCCAACTTCAGTATTTTCAACTTTTATTTTTTTTGTGCGTGCTTATCATCAGTATTGTTCTTGCCCTACGGCTGCTTTACGGCAGGTTTGAAAGGGCGGTAATTAAAGAACGGCAAAGCCTCGCCTTCTCCCACCTGACGATAGAAGGGCTTGAGGCGGAACGCAGGCGCGTATCCCGCGAACTGCACGACACCGTGCTTCCGCTGGTTCAGGACGCGCAAGTGTCCACGCTCATTCGCTCAATCTGCGTGGAGTTAATGCCCCCCGATTTTGCGCGCCTGTCCCTTAATGATTCTTTGGCGGGATTATGTGTTCAATTCACTAAACGCTCAAGGATAGAGTGCGCCTGTTCCATAGAGGACGGACTTTCTTTTGCGGCGTACACCCCTGAAAGACAACTCCATATCTATCGCATGGTTCAGGAATCTTTTAACAATATCGAAAAACATTCAAAAGCAGGGCGGGCGGCTTTGGTAGTCCGTCATGCGGATGAAAATATTTTGATTTGCGTCTCTGACGACGGAGAGGGCTTGCAAAGCAAGACCGGTTTAAGCGGCATACCTTTATCCGCAGACGGTATTCCCTCTGGAGCCGGATTAGGCATAAAGAGTATGCGTCAGCGGGCGGACATTTTGGGGGCAAAACTTGACTTTATAAGTGAGAGCGGCAACGGCCTTATGGTAAGAATTGAATTATCCCCCCCCCCCCCCCCCCCCCCC
>Ga0268262_10005854_pt1 | contig 12028 bp, 10 predicted proteins | sample TergutNc150P3_FD_190354 | JGI IMG/M metagenome (GOLD analysis project Ga0268262, IMG submission 190354) | Nasutitermes corniger P3 segment gut microbial community from laboratory colony in Florida, USA - Nc150 P3 (SPAdes) (version 2) | ecosystem: Host-associated > Arthropoda: Insects >... | reverse complement strand
GACCTGCGTGATATGTTCCTTGCCGTTCACCTTTACGGAAGCCTTGTTTATAGCCTCGGTAACCACCGTGACTGCTGAATCAATGCCTCTTTTTATATCCATTGGGTTTGCGCCAGCCGCAACATTCTTCAAACCTTCGCGAGCTATCGCTTGCGCCAAAACCGTTGCGGTTGTTGTTCCGTCCCCTGCGATGTCGCTGGTTTTGGATGCCGCATCGCGTGCCATCTGCGCTCCCAAGTTTTCAAAAGAGTCTTCCAGCTCAATGTCTTTGGCTACGGTCACGCCGTCTTTAGTGACAGCCGGCGCGCCAAAGGATTTTCCGAGCATAACGTTGCGCCCTTTTGGGCCAAGCGTTACTTTTACCGCGTTTGCGAGTTTATCCACGCCGCGCATCAATGCTTCGCGAGCTTGAATATCAAATTTTAGTTGTTTTGCCATAATCTTCTCCTAGTTTGAATTTCCTTTTACCTGCTAAAGAACCGCCAAAACGTCGTTTTCTTTAACTATTAAATAATTTTTCCCATCAACGGTAACCTCTGTTCCGCTGTATTTGCCGTAAAGCACCTTATCGCCAACTTTAAGCTCCATGGCTATGGCTTCGCCCTTGTCGCTCTTGCGACCAGCGCCAACCGCCTTTACAAGGCCCTGCATGGGCTTTTCCTTTGCATTATCTGGAATGAAAATTCCGCCCTGTGTTTTGGTCTCCGCTTCAATCGGTTCTATCAAAACTCGGTCTGCAAGTGGTTTTATGGACATATTCTACCTCTTGGTTAAGTGAAAAATCTGTTTTGCCTCTATTAAAGCAAAAGTTATGCCACCTGCAAAAACGGCTTTTTTGAGCGAAAAATGGCGATTATCGGCGAGCTATGTTCCATTTTGAAACGCTTGAAGGCGTCAAAAAGTTCCATTTTGAAACCGAACCGAAACTGGGTTAAAATAAATTTTTTTGTTAATAAAAAGTTAATTATTATATAATAATATATATAACTATTTATTTATATTATGTTAATAAATCCTTAATGTTTTTTCAAAAAGCGAAAAAAGTCAAGAGTTATTGGCCTTTATAGACAGAGCCTATTATGAGCCTATTGCAAAACATCAAAAATTTTTAGATATTTTAGGTGTGTTTGTGAATGTCAAATTAAACACTGCCGAGCCTGTTCCCTCAATATGGGAACAGTGCCTCTCGGCATTTTTGCTCTCAAAACCCACAGAATTGCGAGAATTGCAGTGGCTTTCCTCCATAAAATACATATCTGCGGAGAACGGTGTTTTGAAAATTGAAGCTCCGAGCAAATTCGCCAAAGAATGGTTTTTGCTGCGCTTTTATCAGCATTTTCTGGAGATTGTCAAAAGCATAGACCCAAGCATAGAGCAAATTTCCGTTTTAAGCCAGCAAGCAAAAGAGGAAAGCGAGGTTGTGGCAGAGCCGCCGGAACTTAAAAACCCGGAAAAACCAAAGCTCTCCAACTTCTGCAAAAAATACAGGCTGGATAATTTCATCGCTGAAAATTCCAACGAGTTCGCTTTGGAAACAGCGAAATTCATAGCCGCAATGCCACGAATGCAAGAAAATTTTTTAATTATAAAAGGTGCTTCGGGGCTTGGCAAAACGCATTTGCTCTACGCCATTGGGCGAGAAGCCTCGGCAAAATGGGCTAAGAAAGCCATTCTATGGGATTCAGACCGTTTTTTCAAAGAAAAACGCAAAGGCAATCTGGCAGTTCTCCATCAAGCGGATATTTTGCTTTTTGATAATTTGCAAAATATTTACAGCAATGAAAATTCGCAAAATGAACTTTTAAGCATACTGAAAAACTTGAAGAACAAAGGCCGTTCCATAGTTGTTGCCATTAATCCCAAAAGCAAAATGCAGCCTATGACAGAGTTCTCCGACTTCCTGAAAATGGGCATAAAATGCGAGCTTAAAGTACCTGATTTGCGAACTCGCATAGCTATTTTGCGCCAAAAAGCCCAGGAAAAAGGTTTGCCTGCCAGTTCCCTGGAAAGCTGCTGGAAATCAATAGCGGAAAAACTCGGCGAAAGCGTTTGCTCGCTTGAGGGAGCGATAAACGACCTCGCAGCGCGGCAGGCTCTTTTGAGATGCGAAATAACCCCTCAAATAATCCGCTCCATCTACGAAGAAAAAAACGCAAACGGAAAGATTCCAACTATAAAAGCCATCGCTGCTGCCGCTGCCCGTGCTTACAACATCCCTATTGAAACCCTTTGCGGAAAAAACCGCATGGCGGCGGTGAACAAACCTCGCCAAATAGCCATTTACTTGTGCAAGCAAACAGGGCTTTCTTTAAGCGAAATAGGCAAATTTTTCAACAGGGATGTCTCTTCCATTGCAAATGCAATCCAATCGGTTAAAAACAAAATCTCTGGAAAAAACGGATATTCCTATGAATTTGAGGTGAATGATATTTTGAATGCAGCGAGAGGGTGAAATTTGTAAATTAAAGGCTTTATGGCAAATGAAAGGATAACAGAAAGCATTGTAAGAGACCATTTTAAGAATGATCCGTTATTCAGAAGTGTTAAATTTGAAGAACAAAAATCCTCAAATAAAAGAGTTACTGAATTATTGCAAAAATCTTCAAAAAGCGGAAAAGGTATTGGCAAACCAGAATTTATAATTACTTTTCCTACAGGAAACATAGACTATTTACTTGTTGTTGAATGCAAAGCTTCCGTTGCTTGCCATAGAAGCTCCAATTGCGACAAGCCTACAGATTATGCCGTTGATGGAGTTTTGCATTATGCAAAATTACTTTCTGTGAAATTTGACGTGGTGGCTATTGCTGTAAGCGGACAGACAGAGCAGGAATTAAAAATTTCTCATTTTTTGTGGAAAAAAGGAGAAAAAAAACATACTGAAAAGTCCGATAAAAAACTATTGGCTATAAATGATTATATAAAACTATTTAATAATGAGCATTTTTCTGAAAAACTCAAATATTCCAATATCGTTCTAAAAGCAATTGAATTAAACGAAGAATATAACAACTACTCCATACCTGAACAATCTAGAAATACAATGGTAAGCATAATTTTGTTGTCATTATTGCATAAACCATTTAGAGAAAGCTATCTAAGTGAAACAAGTGTAAAGAGTTTGGGAAAATCAATGATTAATTCAATTGAAAATGCGATTGCTTTGAGTGAAGTAAGAAACAGAGAGGCTATGACTGATGAATTTAATAAAATTTTCACTATGGAAATTTTTGTTGATGAAAAAATTAAAAATAAGAAAGAGAAAGAATTTAAAAATTCATTGACAGTCTTAAAAGAAATGATAAAGTACCTACATAATAACGTTTATCCTCTTGTTAAAATGGAAGATACAGGTTTTGATGTATTGGGTCAATTTTATACGGAGTTTATAAGATATTCAGCAAGTCAGCAAAAGCAGGGTTTGGTTTTAACGCCTTTTCATATTACTGATTTGTTTTGTGATTTGGCGCAATTAAATGTTAATGATATTATTTACGACCCTTGCTGTGGCACAGCAGGTTTTTTGGTTTCAGGAATGAAAAGGCTTCTTAGACTTGCAGGAAACGATGATAACCGAAAACAAAATATAAAAAAAGAACAATTAATAGGCGTTGAAAAATCTCCTTCAATGTATGTTTATGCCTGTTCTAATATGCTGCTAAAAGGAGATGGGAAATCAAATATTTATCGTGGCGATTGTTTTCAAACAGTAAAAGAGATACAAAGTCATAAACCAACAATTGCTTTTTTAAATCCGCCTTATGATGTAGGTAATGCTAGGCAAATGGAATTTATAGAACACGCATTAGAAATAGTTGCCCCTCAAAACGGGTTGGTTGCTGCTATTGTTCAAATGAGCTGTGCTATAAGAAATGAAAAAGAATTAATTGCTGTTAAAAAACGAATTTTAGATAAATATCATTTAAAAGCCGTTTTGTCTATGCCTGATGATTTATTTTATCCTGTTGGCGTTGTTACAAGTGTTATGCTTTTTGAAACAAATAAACCTAACAAAGGACTTAAAACTTGGTTTGGGTATTTCAAAGATGACGGTCTTGAAAAACGTAAAAATCAGGGCAGGATAGATGCTCGTGAAAAATGGAATGACATAAAAAAGAAATGGACAGATGCTTACAAAAATTCGGAAGAAGTCGCAGGGCTGTCTGTAAAACAAGAAGTTACGGAAAATGATGAATGGTGCGCAGAGGCGTATATGAAGACAGATTATTCTACGCTTTGTGATGACACTTTTATAAAGACAATGAGAGAATATGTGTCATTTAAAGTATTAAATAATAAAAATTTAAATTTAATTCTTGAGTTTAAACCAATGGGGAAAAAAATACCGCTTAATGCAAAAAAATGGCAATGGGTTAAATTGGAAAAAATATTTTCTGATTTTGAACGAGGAATAAGACTAACTAAACCGAATAGAGAAAAAGGTGATATTCCATTAATTACAGCAGGGTTGGAAAATGAAGGTGTTGCCGAATATATCAGTAATGAAGAAATGAAAAAATATGAAAATGCTATTACCATAGATATGTTCGGAAATAGCTTTTATCGTGAATATACTTTTTGTTGCGATGATAATATATTGGTTTTGCCTAATAAAAATTTAAATAAATATTCAGGGATTTTTATTGCCACAATTATCAATTCAGACAATTATAAATTTGCATACGGGCGGCAATATCGTCAAAAAAATTTCAGACAACATGAGATTAAACTTCCTGTTGTATCTCTTAATACCCCTGATTGGCAATATATGGAAGATTACATAAAAGGTTTGCCTTATTCAAAATGTTTGTAATTATGCTTGAGCCTATACGGACTGTTCGCGTGCTTGGAAGCCTTGTTCTTTTGCAGGGCGTAGTTTTTCTTTCGTTCTGGAAAATTCTGGGTTGGGCTGTTGCGATTGGAATTGGGCGTTACTCCAGCTTTTCTGGAAAAATGGCAAAATCTTTTTTTTCGCAAGACAAAGCCTTGCTGCAATTATTGCAAACCGGCACAAACTACCTGCCCATATTGCTTGCGCTGGGCATAACAATCTCTATTTGCGGAATTCTGATACTCGCTTTCCCAAAACAAGCAACGCAGATTTTAGTTGCCTTGCGAATATTGAAGCGTTTTAAGTAAGCCAGCAATTTTCTACATTTCCAAAATATGGTTGAAAAAACGGAACGCCTTATCTCTGAGATAAATAAAATTCACCTTGAATTTTCAAATGATTATTTTGAGACGGGAAAAGCGGAAAAGATAAATCTCTCCAAAACCATAGCCAATGTTCCAAAGCAACATATATTGAGCTATCGCCTGAATTTGCACGAGAGCATAAACGATTATTTGATAGGCGCAAATCTGGATGATGTGAATTATTACTATCGGGTAAAGACAAGCGAAAGCATTGAAGATAAGATTATGCGATTTCAAAGCAGAGAAGAGCAATTTCCTGTGAATAATTGGATGAATGATATTTTTGGAGCGAGAATAATACTCCGTTCAAATGATATTGAAAATATTTTAACGCTGCTGGACGGTTGGCAGGAAAAATACGGATTGAAGAACTGGTACACAAGGGATAAGGACGGCTATAAGGGAATACATATTTATTTTAAGAATAAAAATAATTTTTATTTCCCCTGGGAACTTCAAATCTGGGATAAAAAAGATATTGAGAAAAACATTGAAAATCACAGGAAATTTAAAAGAAGATTTGTATGAAACCGCCCATCGCGGCACAAGGTCGCAAAATATTTCTACATTCCACTCATGGTTTCTAAAAATGTTAAAGTTGAACAAAAAATTCTTGTGATAGCGGAAAAGCCAAGTGTGGCAAACGATTTGGCAAAGGCATTAGGCGGAAAATTCCACAAAGATAAATCCTATCTGGAAAACGAAGGCACAATAATATCGTGGGCGCTTGGGCATCTGGTTGGCATAGCAGACCCAAAAGACATAAGCGAGCAGTATAAAACCTGGAATATGGCTACCCTGCCCATAATCCCAAAAGAATTCAAATTAACCGCCCTGCCAGACACCAAAGCTCACCTCGCGGTTTTGGGCAGGCTCATCCGCCGCAAAGATATAGGCACAATAATAAACGCCTGCGATGCCGGGCGCGAGGGCGAGCTGATATTCCATTACATATTGGAACACGAGCAAGGCAAAGCTGGGCTTTCCGACAAAAGCATAAAAAGGCTTTGGATGCAAAGTATGACTCAGACGGCAATAAAAGAGGCCTTTGAACACCTGCGCACAAATGAGGAGATGAAGAACCTGCAAGCTGCAGCTCTTTCCCGTTCCGAAGCGGACTGGCTTGTTGGCATAAACGGCTCGCGTGGGCTAACCGCGTACAACAGCCGCTTTGGGGGCTTTCAGTTGACCCCGTGCGGAAGGGTTCAAACACCTACGCTTGCCCTTATTGTAAAGCGCGAAGAAAGCCGGATGGCTTTTGTTCCCCAAGCCTTTTGGACTTTAATAGCCGACTTTGAAGATTCTTCTGTGCACTACGCAGGCAAATGGCTAAACCAAAAAGAGAACAGCCAAAAAATCTGGAAAAAAGAAGAGGCGGAGAATATCCTGAAAAAATGCGAGGGCAAGTATGGAGAGGTTAGCGAAGAATCAAAGCAGGTAACGCAGAAATGCCCACCCCTTTATGATTTGACCTTTTTGCAAAGGGATGCAAATAATCGGTTTGGATTTTCCGCAAAGACAACCCTGCAAATAGCCCAGAGCCTCTATGAAAAGCACAAGCTCACAACTTATCCCAGAACAGACAGCAAGTTTTTGCCCGATGATTACGTGGCAACGGTGAAAAAAACTATGGGAGCTTTAACTGGCAAAATAGCCAAGCACGCGGAGTTCGCGTTGAAAAACAATTATATTTATAAAACTCCGCGAATTTTCAACACCGCAAAGGTGAGCGACCATCACGCCATTATCCCAACAGGCAATGTTCCAGAAACTCTGAGCGAGGCGGAGCAAAAGATTTTCAATTTGATATGCCAAAGGTTTGTTGCCGTTTTTTACCCGGCAGCGGAGTTTTTGCACACAACCAGAATTACAACCGTTGAAGGTGAAACATTCATCTCCGAGGGTAAAATTCTAAAAGAACCGGGCTGGAAAGCTGTTTACGGCAAGGAGAGCGAAGACGAAGACGTTATGCCGCAATTGTCTTCTCCTGATGCAAAGCCGCTCGCAAAATCCATAGAGATGGCAGAGGATGTCACAAAACCGCCTGCGCGTTATACAGAAAGCACATTGCTCTCCGCGATGGAGAGCGCAGGCAAATTGGTGGAAGACGAAGATTTGCGAGATGCTATGAAAGAACGAGGGCTTGGAACTCCTGCCACTCGTGCCGCAACAATAGAAAAACTGATTTCCGATAAATACCTCACAAGAGACGGCAAAGAACTTTTGCCTACAGGAAAGGCTTTTGACTTGATAAACACGGCTATTTCAATGCAAATAGAAAACCTGACAAGCCCTGAACTAACCGGCGAATGGGAATATAAACTCGGTTTGATGGAAAGAGGCAAGGTTTCCAGAAATGATTTTATGCGAGATATTGAGAACTTAACCTCTCAGATGGTGGATAAAATAAAGAATTTCAAAGAGAGCGATACCAAAAAAGAAGGGGTCGCGGAAGTTGCTGGCATTCAGATAAGCGAAACCGTTTCCAACTACGAAACCAGCAACGGAATACGCATAAGAAAAATTTTAGGCGGCAGGCATATTTCCATTGAAGAGGTTAAGGAACTTTTGGAAAAGAGAAAAATTGGCCCCTTAAATGGGTTTCGCTCCAAAAAAGGCAAGGAGTTTAGCGCCGCTATAATTCTGAACGAAAAGGACAAGGTGGAATTTGTTTTTGAAGATACGGGAGAAGGCAAGGAAGGCTTGGATTTCAGCGGGCAAACTCCCATAGGGATTTCGCCTGTTGATGGTTCGCCTGTTTACGAAACTTTAACGGCTTTTGTTTCGCAGAGTTTTGTGGAAGGCAAAAGCACGGGATTCCGCGTAACAAAGAGTATTTTGGGTAAAACCTTGGGCAAAGAGCATATTGAAGCGATGCTTTCTGGCAAAAAAACCGGATTGATAAAAGGGTTTCGCTCTGCAAAAACACGCCGCCTTTTTGATGCCTTCCTAAAGATGGATAATAAAGGAAAAATAGGGTTTGAATTCCCACCCAAGTCAAAGCCTAAGGCAAAGTAGGTTAAACATCCGACACTATGAACAGCGCAAATCTGTTGTGCTTTTCGGCTTTCCAAGATAGAATCCCAATGGAAACCTCTCCCGTCAGCCTAAACAAGGCAAGTCCCAATTCTAGCTTAGGCAAAATATCAAGCATAGCATCATCCTTAAAACGCCCAACGCTAAACGAGCCTATTGTTCCAATGGAAAGCCTGAAAGACTCCCCTATTTGAAAATATGGGAAAAAAGCTGCCGCTGGCTTTACATAGCTATTTTTCTCGCTTGCTGCCCCACCAAAACCCAATCTTCCTTCATATAAAAAAGACACATTTTTTGTATAGCCATCCCATTGCGAAAGAGAAAGCACTCCGCCCCAATTCCTATCTTCGTTAAGAGCAATAGGGGCATCCGCTTGCAGAGACAAATGTCGCGAAATGGCATATTTAGCTCCAACATTTATCAAATAATAAGAGTGATTTCTATACCATCTAGTTGTTGGGTCATGGGGGTCGTGCGGAAATTCCTTTCTGATTATCCATCTCTGGTCCGTTCCTACTATAAGTTTTGCACCTATCTCAATCTCGTTTGTTAAACCGAGCTGAATATTTGATATAAAAGTCAAATCTTCATTGAGGTTGGTATAGCCGCCAAGCCCAACGTGAAAAGCATCCGGTACCAAAATTTCAGGACCAAGCGTATAGCGATAATCGTACATTGGGTCAAGGGCGTAAACCGCCTGAACCATAATCAGCATTAGCGAAATTTTTAGAACTTTCATAAAAATACCTTTACCCTTTCCTTAAACTCTTCAGGTATAATTCTATTCACAGCATTTAATATATATTTTTTTGAATACTTCATAGAAAAATGCGTTAAAATTATGCTCTGGCAAGAAATGGAGTCACCAACCTTGGCGAGCGCCTGCGCTATATGCTCTATATGCGTATGTCCCTTTTTTCGCGCCATACCCAATTCGTCCGGGTCTAAAAACGTGCATTCGCAAACCACCACGGGCGAGTTCCAAATATGCTGCTCTTCCCATAGAGATTCGCCAAGGCAATCCCCCATAAAAGATACAATGGGTTCGCGAATGTCGTTTGTTATTTCAGTGCCGGATTTTTTCAGGGAGATTATTTGCTCCCTTGAACATTCCGCATATTCTTTTTTCAATTTTTTCTTCTTGCAAAAAATGGTATAGCCATAAGCCGGAATGGAATGCTTTACGCTAAACGGAAACGCTTCCAAATCCTTGCGATACGCAAGGTCAAAATTTTTGCCAGCCTTAACACATTCAAGGCGGGGCAAGTCAAAACGCTCCTCGGAAACGCCTTCAAACAGGGTTTCGGCTTTTATCATATCTATTGCCAGCGAGTAAACCGGTTCGGGTATGTAGTAAACGGCTTGGGTTGGGTTTTGCATCATACGGCGGAGCGAATTGTGACGCATTAGGCAGCGGCTGTGGTCGCCGTGCGAATGGGTTAAAAGAACGTGGTTTAAGCTGAGGGCGCTCATAGGGCATTCGCCCATATCCACGCACAAATCCAGTTCGGGAATTTGAAAATAAGTGGAAAGCCCGGAGATGGAAAATCCATACAAAGACCATCTCTTTTGCTCAATATGTATTTGCCTTAAAGCGTTATGGGTATAGGTGTAATCAGATTCTGTGGTTTTCATAACACTCACGAAATTTGCTAACCGTTATGGGGACTTCGTCTCTATTTTTTGAAAATACTTCATAAGGAACTGGATTTGAAACTTCCCACGCCCCATCTAAAATCTCATTTTCCAACTGCCCGGCTGACCAACCGCTGTAGCCAAAGAAAATTCGCGCGGTCTGGTTTTGCGGAGCTATGAGCTTAGACACCGGAAGTTCCATTTCCAAAGGTATTCTAGATACAAAAACTTTTTCTGAAACCTCGTAAGCCCCGTTAAAAACGGAAGTATCCGCTTCTAAAATGCAAACGGAGAGCTTTTGGAAAGGGTCGGTGTTTTGAACCGGCCCGCCAAAAAAAAATGTATAAAGCGGCCTTATAGCTCTTAGCATTTCCAGCGGAACAAACTTGCTCATCTCTATGGGGCTTTTTTTGAAAACTTCGTCTAGCGGAATATGCGAGCGATGATTTATCACTAAGCCCCAGCAGCCGTTTTTTGGCGAACATTCCACCATAAAAATTATGCAGTCTTGGAAATAGCTACCGCTGAGAGCTGGCGTTGCCAGCAAAAAATCTCCAGAGCGAACTATTTCTTCTTGCATATTTTTTAATTCCCAGTTTTTAATTACCCTCGCAAGGGTCTCCTGGCTGCCCTCTAAGCCTAATTTCAATTCTGCGGTTTTCGGCTTTGCCCTTTTCGGTTTTGTTGTCTGCCCTTGGGCGTGAATAAGCATAGCCTACGGCTGTGACCCTTTCTTCCGCGATGCCTTTCTTAACCAGATAATTGCGAACCGCATCTGCTCTTGCCTGCGATAGTTTTTCATTGTAGTCCAAACCGCCAACGTTATCGGTATGCCCTTCAATTTCAACCTTTGCGGCACAGAATTTACGCAAACCCTTCACGGTTGTTTCCAAAATTTTGAACGAAGAACTCAAAAGTTCCGCTTTTCCAGTCGCAAAATTCACGCCTTTTAATTCAAAGTGGTCATCGTCATAGTAAAGATTCCAGCTTCCAGAACCTGCATCGTTAGGAACGGTTAGAGTACTGCCAAAGCCGCAATCAAATTCGCCAGTTATGCCATCGCACCAGAAGGTATATGTGTCGCCATCTGCGACTTTAACGCGAGCGATGCCGCTGGAATTTGTAGTGGTCTCAAAGGCCGTGCCTTTTTTGCCCCTTAGGATTATCGTTTTATTGCGCTGCGGACTTTCCTGTTTATAATCCGTAACTGTGATTGTCATATCTGCGGAAAAAGCGACAGAAGCACAAATAGCAAGAGAAAGGAGAAATTTATTCATAACAACAAATTTAGTAAATTTAGCCTTCAAAAACCTATTTTCATAGACATATTCAGCAAGCCATCCATCGGTTGCATACCTTTCAAAAGCGCGTAATAAATAGCTATGCTGGCATTTGAAATACCCTGTTCCCATCCTAAACCATAAGTCAATAAATGTTCCCAGCCGGTAAAAGGCTCTGTATTTCTATAAATCCCATTTTGCCCAAATATGTGCAGAGCCGTGTTTTTCAATCCGTGCCATTGAAAATCCATTTCGGAAACCCCATAAGCCCTTGTTCTGATGCTGCGTGGCGCAAGCCCTATAAAATCGTTTTTGCCTCCTACAAAAAATAATTTTTCCCTTGCGTAGTCCTTTGGCGGCAGCATTCCAAAGCCTTTTGAAGCCAAAAGCAAAGTCCAGTTTTCCGAAAGCGGCTGGTAATATTCTCCGCTTATGCCCAGCGCGGCAAATTTTGAAAACTCGGCGGATATTTCTGTGAATAAACCCTTGAATGCAAGTGGAATTTTATCCCTGCTGTCAAAGCCGAGCGAGAGCGAAGAGAAAAAAATATCGTTTTTATAGCCACCGCCAACGGAGTACTGCCATTCCCAACTGAGCTTATGAAAATATTTTAAGTCCGCATTTCTCTGCCTTGTGGAATCGTATTCCAAAAATTCTCCGTGAAGTTTTAATGAGCCGTTTAGACCAAGGATAAAAGGTTCTTTGTAGGATATTTCCGCCAAGCGATAGTTTTTTGAGTTTTCTCCGCCAAAGGAAAAGTCCCTGGCAGTGCCTGCAATATTCAAAAGCTGCACCCTCAAAAGCCCGTTATAATCGCTATTTTCCGCATCGTAGGTGATTGAGGCTTCTGCGAAATTCGCGGTTGCATCTGTTAAATCAAC
>Ga0268262_10005853_pt1 | contig 12028 bp, 8 predicted proteins | sample TergutNc150P3_FD_190354 | JGI IMG/M metagenome (GOLD analysis project Ga0268262, IMG submission 190354) | Nasutitermes corniger P3 segment gut microbial community from laboratory colony in Florida, USA - Nc150 P3 (SPAdes) (version 2) | ecosystem: Host-associated > Arthropoda: Insects > Digestive... | reverse complement strand
TGGACGGGACGCGGACGGCATACGGCGAACGCGCCGGATACGGGGATACGGGCTTCCGAAAGGTGCTCGTAATCTCCATTATTTTCCATTTGATAGTGCTTGTGGGTCTGCCGCTGATGGGCAAACTTTTTGTGCGGCCGAAGAAGTTTGAGCGTCCAAAGACCTTTGAATTGGTCTCTTTGCCAACGCCGCCCGCGCCGCAGCCTAAGGTGCCTACGCCGCCGACGCCCGTAGAGCCGCCGCCGACGCCGACACCGCCGCCGCCCGCGCCGCAACCGACGCCCGCGCCGACGCCGACGCCTAAGCCGCCGACTCCTAAACCTACGCCGACGCCGCCCGCGCCGGAGCCGCCTAAGCCGACGCCGAAGCAGGAGACGGTCTCTAAGCCGGTGGAAGAGGCGGTCGATCCAGACTTGATGGCGATGTTAAACGCGTTGCCGGTGCCGCGGGCGCAGATCAGCGCGCCGGGGGACTTCAAATTCAATCCGTACTTGAATGCGGTAAAGAACAAGATTGAGATGAATTGGCGTCCGGGAATAGAAGACACGAGATTGGCCACGGTGGTTTCTTTTGTAATACTAAGCGACGGCAGCGTGCAAAACATTACGGTAACGGGTAAGAGCGGAAACGATATGATCGATAAATTGGCAAGGGACGCCGTAGAGCGTTCGTCGCCGTTCACTAAATTGCCTCCCAGTTTTGAGGGGGATAGAGTAGAAATCAACATTACACTTCGTCCGACCAGAAGGTAGAAGGCGTTAACGTATGAAAAAAATCTTAGCTTTCGCGATCGGGATGTTCATTCTCGTGCCGACCGCCGTCCGCGCGGCGGAAAAATTCGATTTGGAGGGCTACGCCACCCGCTTCGACAGCATCCCCATCGGCGTGGTCAAGTTCAAACCGACCAACGCCAACACGCTTAAGGAGAACTTTCCGTGGGACATACTCGAGAACAACCTCGATATCTGCGGCAAGTTCGGCGTGGTGACGCACCCGACGTTCGACAGCGCGTTTTTCGCGAGCAGGGGCATAGGCATCTACGTGGACGGCCAGTACACGCTTGAGGGAAACATCGTACAGATCGAGTGCAACCTGCGCGACGTGGCGACGCGTTCGCTTTTGGTCGGCAAGAGGTACAAGGGCGACGTCAAGGCGTTGCGCAACATGGTTCACAGGTACTCCAACGAGATGGTCGAACTGCTCTTCGCCGACAAGGGAATCTTCGAAAGCCGCATACTTTACGTGAAGACGGAGGGGATGAACAAGAACATAGCGATCATGGACTTCGACGGGTACAACAGGTCGAAGCTGACGAACGACAATATCATAAACATCTTCCCGACGTTCGCCGACAAATCGACGATTTTGTGGACCTCCTACGCGCGGGGCAAGCCCGACATATACAAAGGGTCGATAAACGAGGGGAAATCTAAGATATTCATAGAAGAAAAGGCGATGGTCGTGTCGCCCGACGTCTCCCCCATAGACGGCACGGTGGCGTACGCCTCGTCGCAGTCGGGGAGCCTGAACATTTACACCTGCTCGCCAGACGGAACGCGGAGGCGTCAGATGACGTTCTCGAAGGGCATAGACACCGCGCCCAGCTGGTCGCCCAACGGCTACCAGATAGCCTTCACCTCCGACAGGGCGGGCGGGCCGCAGATATACATAATGGACGCGACCGGCTCCAACCAGCGCCGCGTGACCTTCGAGGGCCGCTACAACGACGCCCCCGCGTGGTCGCCAAAGGGCGACAAGATAGCCTACGCGTCGGTCGGCGAAAACTACCAATTCAATATATGGACGGTCAACCCGGACGGAAGCGACGCTAAAATGGCGGCCAGTCTGCCCGGTTCAAGCGAGAGCCCTACGTGGTCTCCCGACGGCTCTTTAATAGCCTTCGTAAACACCAACGGCGGCCGGAGCGACATCTACATAGTCAAGCACGACGGAACGAGGCTGCGCAAAATTACGAATACGGGGGATATGAAGATGCCCAAGTGGTCAATCTTTTGGTGATATTTGATTGAGGGTTAGGATTTGCAGGATTAGAAAAAATGTCTGAATTAGGATTATAGGATTAAAACACTGACAGCGTTTAGGAGGAATAAATGTCCCAAACAATCAAGGGCGCGATAAAATCGATAGCCGTAACCGCCGCCGTTCTGCTAATTTCCATCTCCGCGACAAACTGTTCGAGGATAAGGTATACTACCAAGTTCGAGATGGATACCGTGCGCGACACGCTGCGAGCCGACGTGGTTTCCGCTCAGACCAAGCTCATTGAGGAGCAGAAGCGGCTCTTGGCAGAGCAGAGCGTCATGCTGGAGGAGCAGAAGACCGCCAGCGAAATGTTGCGTCTTATGCGCGCCGATTTGCTGGTGCGTTTCAACGAGATCGACCGCAAGGTCAGCGCCATAGAGCGCAACCTGAGCGAGAGCCAATCGCGCATATCGAGCTTGGATAAGAAGACCTCGGAGCTTAGCAGCAGCCTTAAGCAAAAGCTGGCGAGCGACGAGGACGCGGCTAACCAGCGCAAGGTTCAGGTTGAGAAGCTCTTCGAGATAGCCATGAGCGACTTCAACGCGGGACGCTACGATTTGGCGGTGAGCGGATTCACCGACTTCGTGAGGCAGTTCCCCGACGCGTCGCAGACGCCGGACGCCGAGTATTGGATAGCGGAAGCCCGCTTCGCCAAAAAGGATTACGAGACCGCCGAGAAGGAGTATATGCAGTTTATAAAGAAATACCCGGACGGCGCGAAGTCGTGCGCGGTATTCTACAAGTTAGGTTTGGTCTACGAGCAGCAGGAGAAGAAAAAGAGCATGGATATGGTGTGGAACAACCTCTTGCAGAGGTGCCCGGACACCCAAGAGGCGCAGGCGGTGAAGTCGCGCAAGTAAAGCGCGTTGATGCAGGTTTTTATCGTTCGACTTTATTATAATACTACGGAGGTATCAATGAACGACGACGCTTCCAACCGCAAACGGCGGCCGATCCGCGCAACCGCCGTATGCGTGTGCATATCCATATCCGCCGTTTTATGCGCGGCATGGGCGCAAGACGACGGCGGCGGCGCGGCGGATTTCGGCGCGTCCGCGCAATCGGAAGAAGCGTCTAACGAAGCCGCCGCTCAAGACGGCGGCGCGTCCTCCGGCGAGGAGATTTCCGACGGAGGCGTTCAACCGGCGGCCAACGAAGAGAGCGTCGAACGCGCCGACGGCAAAAGCGGCAAAGGCGGCGCCGTCGACAACACTCCGCTGTTCACCGCGCCTAAATTCGAGCTGGGCCTCGGCATGGTCACGGTCGACGGCAAAAGATGGTCGCGCGCCGATCTCGGCGTCGAATTCGCGATTTGGAAATTCGGCTTCTTCCTCGACTTCGAACTCTTCTTAGACGACAAATGGCGGCTGTCCGACAAAAGCTGGGATTTCAAGAACAATCCGGCGGAGGCCGTTCTGCGTAAAATACGCTACGTGCGGTACGGGCAGGAGAACGAACCGCTCTTCGTCAAATTCGGCGGGTTAGACAACGTTACGCTGGGTTACGGCATGATTGTGGACGGGTTCACCAATATGCTCCGCTTCCCGGACGAAAAGCTGCTGGGCTTGCAGCTTTATGTGAACGATGTCACCCCGATAGGTTTGACGGTTCAGACGCTTATATCCGATTTCGCGGAAGCGGGAGACGGCGGCGGCCTCTACGCGGCGCGGTTGGCGGTACGTCCGTTGAAGACGAGCGAACTCTTTTTGCTCGACGGGTTGTCGGTAGGCGGCATGTACGCCGTAGACGCGAACGTGCAGGCGCCGGCGCGGACGTGGTCTGTCGACAGTTTGAGTCCCAACGCCCGCGCCGAGGACAGTTTGCGCAAAGACACGCGTTCTTTCGCCTTGTACGGTTTCGACCTCACCCTGCCGGTCGTCGCCACGGATATTTTGGAGGTTGACATCTACAGCCAGTCGGCGTTCCGCGCCGACGACGTTTCCGGTTGGAGCATAGGCGCGCCGGGCGCGGCGGTAAGGCTGTGGAAAATGCTCTACGGCCAGATCGAATACCGCTATGTCGAAGGCCGCTTCATGCCCGAATACTTCGACGCCTATTATTTGGAAGAACGCTATTCGCGCAACTCTTTGAGAAGCAAGGACGAATCGCTGAGCGACGTTTCGCTGAACGGCGTCTTCGGGCGCGTAGGGGCGGATATATTCGGCGCGGTAAATTTAGGCGGCGCGTACCAGCACATGTTCGGCAAGAACAAAGATGACGATAAGTCCATGACAAGCCGATACTACGAGGCGCGGGCGGGCGTAGGGAAGACGGTTTTGGCCTTCATCCCCAAACTCAACCTCGCGGAAGCCTACGTGAGAAACGCCGACATCGGTTCCTCTTATCACGATAAAAACGGCGACATCAAAACGTCGGAGTTCTTCGACCCCTCTCCCGGCATGTACTTAGGCTATCGCGCCGGCGTCGAGATCGTCGCCGGACTGACGATTATTTGGGACTACCGCTACGGTTGGAAGGAAGAGGCGGACAAAACGGGAGCCAAAAAGTTAGTCTCCGATGACCATTGGCGGCTCCACGCGGCGGTGAGGTTCTGAAGCCTTGAACGACTACGTAAGTCTGCCGAAACAGCGCGGGCCGGCGAAGAGCCGCCCCGGTCAGCGGAACTTCAAAATCCCCGAAAAAGGTAGGATTCGCATTTTGCTGGCCGCGATCGTATTGACAATAGCGGCGGTCAAGCTCGCCGGGCCTTGCATCGGGGGGAAAAAGGCGGAAGCTGTTAACAACGCCGTCGATACCGTTGACACCGTCAATCGTATTAGTAAGGATAAACGTAACAATAACGCCGCCGATGCTAACGCCGCGAATAATGTCAATGCAAAAGATAAGGGCAAGATCGGCAAAAAAAAGCAGACCGCCGATAACAACGCCGACGCCGTCAATCCCAAAGAGAGCAAAAAATCCGTTCCCGACAACAAGATAACTTTCGCCGAGCTGCGCCGGTTGGTTAAGGAGTACAAGATAGACGTAAAAGCGTCGCGCCGCCAAATCGTCATTCCCGCCGACAAAAGCTTTTTCGGTTTGGGCAAAAGCAAGGACGACGGCGACACGCTGTCGGTCATCCTGAGCGTCGATACGGCCTTGCAGAAGTACGCGTCAAGCATGTTCCGCCAATACAAACCTCGTTACGCGGCGGCGGCCGCCGTCGATCCGTCAACCGGGCGCGTGCTGGCGCTCGCCTCCTACGCCGGAGACGGAACGGAGATGGACGGCAAAGAGCTGTACCTGCGGAACTGTTTCCCGGCGGCCTCCGTGTTTAAAACAATCGTAGCCGCCGCAGGAATAGAGAGAGGCGGAATGCACGGCAAAACCACCATAGAGCACTTCGGCCGCAACCACACGCTCTACAACACGCAACTGAAAAAAGACCTTAAAGTCTCGCGCGACATCACGTTGGAGGACGCATACGCCTACTCCGTAAACCCGGTCTTCGCCCGCATCGCGCTCTTCAACATAAACAAAGACATCGTGACCGAATACGGGCGGCGCTTCGGGTTCAACGAACCGATACCGTTCGAGTACGACGTTGACAAAAGCGAAATGTTCGCGCCGGACACCGGGTTCTCCGTGGCGGAGTTCGCCTCCGGCTTCAACCGCAAAACCACCATAACCCCGCTCTTCGGCGCGCTTATAGCCGGAGCGGTGTGCGAGAGCGGTGTGATCTTCGAGCCGACGGTCATAGACACCGTCCGCTCGACGCGCGGGGACTCCTGCATCTACGTCAGGCGGCCGAAGGTGTGGCGGCGCGCCGTGAAAGATCAAACGGCCGCAGAGCTCAGGGGATTGATGACGAAAGTGACGCGCTACGGCACCGCCCGCAACTCGTTCAGGCAGCTGCGCGAATCGCCCCGGTACAACGCCTTCGAGTTCGGCGGAAAGACGGGGTCGGTCAACCAAGTGGAGCTTGGGCGCGTGGATTGGTTCGTCGGGTTCGCCAGAAACCCGAACAACAAAAAACAGCGCATCGCGGTGGGCGTGGTGACTACGCACGGCGAATACTGGACGGTGCATTCAAGCTACATCGCGGCGGAGCTGATTAAAAAGTACATCAGCTCCGCTACCGCCGCAGCATCCGCTCATGCAGTCTCTCAACCTGCAAGCAAAACGCCTCAATCCGAGACTCCAAGATAGCCGGGAACGGATTGCCGTCGCTCTCTATCGACAAAAACGGCAGCGTGCTTATGTTGTCGCCGGCGTGATCGCTGCCCAGCACCCTTTTGTCAAGCGATTTTTTGTTGTCCACCGTAGCCTCCGCCGTAAGCACCGCCTCCACGACGCGCGTGGGCATGCAGGCGAAAGGGCCTATCTGGATAGTCCCGTGGGTGGTGTGCAGAATGTCCTTGAAGAACGTTCCGGCCACAAGAATCGCCTCCCCCGTGAGGCGCGGATCGAAAAACTCGCACCCGTATTTGATGATCTTGTCCATCTCCGTAAGCTCGTAGGCGTAAAGCCCCGATTTCGCGAGAACGCTCTTTATCTTCTTTTCGAGGCGCAGCTGCAAAATCCGCCGTATCCTGAACTCGACTTTTTCCATCAAGCCGAAGTCGGCCTCGAAGATGCCGTTCTCAACGTTCCAGTCGCAGTATTCGAGCCACTCGAAGAGAGGGGCGCGTTTCACTATGATCTCGCGTTTTTCAAGACGCTCTAACAAATCTTGTGCTGCGAAGTAGTCTCTGCGGACAAAAATTTCCCCGAGAAGCGAAATGACCCTCGCCTCCCGCAACGGATATTTTATGGGAACCGCTTTGAGCTTCGCGGCCACGTCGTCCAGCAATTTGTAGAGCGGCGCGGTCTTGCCCGTGCGGAACAGCGCCAAAATCCGCTCCCACTCCCCGTCAAAAATTTTCATCGCCGACCGCTTGTCTTTCGCCAATACGCTCAGCGCGTTTTTGATGTCCTCCATGATATCGGCTATGATCGCGCCCTTCATCACGTTCAGCGTGTCTTTGACTTCAAGTCCGGCATATCCGTTCTCATTCGTCAACGACAGGAGCGTCACGTCCTTCACGCGCTTCTTTTCCAAAACGCTGCGGATGTAGACGTTGTACTGCGAGAGGCGGCAGTTGCCCCCGCTCGTGGGCATGAAGTACATCAGGTATTCGTCTTTATTTTTGCGCGACTCCAAATAATGCAGCAGCCCGCCTATGGTGAGGATGAGCGGCAGACACTCCTTGCATGAGCTGTGCCCTTTTCCGAGTTTGAGGACTTCGGTGTCGTAAACGGGAATTGCCGAGGCGTTGATCCCCGCCCCGCCGAACGCGGCGGCGAAAATTTCGCTCGACAGGGAACCCATCGACGGAAAGAGCACATGCACCCTTTTGTCCTTCAGCGAAGCGCGTGTGCCGTCGGAGGCCACGAACATAGGCTTTTTGCCGGAGTAGTCTATAAACGCTTTTTGGAACGGGGCCTCGGCGGCCGCCGAAATGCTGAGCGCCCTGTATCGGGCGACGATGTCCAAAAACGCCTCTATGCGGGTGTTCACGCCCGCGTCGGCGGTGTGGCTGTCGAGCTCCAGAGTGAGCGACGGTTTATCTTTCATTATGTCGCGGAAATAACCCACAAGGAACGAGTCGGGGCCGCAGCTGAAATTGGTGATGTACGCGCCGAAAAGCTGCGGATGGCGGCCGACAACATTAGCAGCCCGCAAAATATTCTGACCCATCGCCCAATTCATCTCCATCGAACACGGCTCGTCGTTGTAACTAAGCATGTCCCAAGGAATAACCGTAACGCCGCGAGAGGCGAACTTGCCCGGAATGCCGAGGTTGCCCTCGTCGGCGAACGCGTTGTACGGGCGGCCGAAGAGGACGACGGCGGTGCGCTTCGGGTCAGACTCCAGCTCTTTGAGTATCTCGTCGCCGCGTTTGCGCAAATCGGCGAAGAACGCCCGTTGCGCCTTTAGCGCGGCGGCGTAGGCCTCTATCCCCTCGCGCCGACCGCATCCGCATTCCTCCGCAATGTCGGCGAAAGTCTCGTTCATGCTTTCGTAACCCTTTGAGAAATCTATAACAGGGGAGACGAGCTTCGTCTTTTGCAATAAATCCTTAAACGCGCTTTTAAGGTAATAGGGCTCGCATTGGAGAAGGAGGCAGGTGCATTGATGCTCTTTGCGGCGGTCGGGCATTCCCTCAACGTAAAGTTCAACGAGTTTGGGGAGGAAGACGTAATCAGGCTCGGTAAGGAGCAGACTGTGCAAAGCTCCGTGGGCAATCTCGCCCGGGTAACAGAAAGAGGAGCGTTTGCGTTTGATCCCGTCTGCGCTAACATCGGGCGATAGGACGACTTCGAGACCTAATGATTTGAAGAATGTCGAGTATAAAGGATAAAACGTGTTTGTCAAGAACGCCCTATTTATGCCGACGCGCTTCGTCTTTTTGTCTGCGGGAATGTTCTGGATTGCCTCACGGCGAGATAAACAAGTTGCTTCGCTTCGCTCGCAATGACCGTCATTGCGAGGAGCGAAGCGACGAAGCAATCCAGGATCTTTTGACCGATCAACACCGTTCCTCACAGCCTCATCCGCCGGCACCGCCGCGAAATCGTTGAACACCAAACGCTGACGAACCGCCGCGTTGTCATATACTCCCTTTTCAAACTGCACGTGGTGGATCATGTTGTAATACTTGTTGCAGGCCCCGCCGAACGGGAATTTCTTATCGTCGATAATCATCATGTTGATCTCGCACTTGCGGTCGCAATGCTCCGTCCCTCCCGCGCAAACGAAACGCTTCCCGTAGAGCACCTCCCTCTCCGCGAGCGCCTTTAAATCAAACGACGACGGTTGCAGCAGCTTTTTCTCTATCCTGTCCTTTACTTCGAGAGCCACCCCGTACGCCCCCATAAGCCCCGGATGCGGCGGGACGACTATCTCCTTGCCAATCAAATTCGCCATCGCTAACGGCACGGCCTTGTTGTAGCACACGCCCCCCTGCATAAATATCTTATTGCCCGCGCTGCGCTGGCCCTTCACGCGGTTGACGTAGTTCATGCACACGGAGTACACGAGCCCGGCGACGATGTCCTCTTTGGCCACGCCCTCGTGGGAGGCGGTTCGGATGTCGGAGCTGATGAAGGCGGCGCACTGGTCGTTGAAGTTGGGCGGACGCTTGCTCTTTATCGCTATGCCCTCTATCTCCTTATAATTGATGCCGAGGGTCTCTCCCGCCGACTCTTCCAAAAACGAGCCGGTGCCCGCGCTGCAAGCCTCGTTCATCGCGTAGTCGGAGGCGACGGCGTTGGTCAGATAGGTGTACTTCGCGTCCTGACCGCCTATCTCGAAGATGGTGTCCACCTCTTTGTCGAAGTGGGCGGCGGCGGCGGCGTGGGCTATGATCTCGTTTATGACGCCGTCGGTGCCGCCGTGCAGACCCGCTATCTGGCGGCCGGAACCCGTGGTGCCCAGCCCTATTATATTGACCGGAACCGTGATCTGCTCCAGCAGAGCCGCGTAGCACTCGCGGGAGGCCTGCACGGGGTTTCCGTTCGTCCTCAGATATATGGAGGCGACCATCGCGTCGTCCTTCGTGCGCAACGCCACGGCCTTCGTGGTGGTAGACCCCACGTCAAGCCCCAGTATCAGCTCGTCCCCCGGATCGGCCTTCTGCATCTCGATGTCCTCGAACCGCACCAGCGGCTTCCCCATCTCTATAGGCGGAAGCTGGGAGAACGACGTCCCGCCGTCCACGAATATACGCTCCTTGTCTAATCCGAGCGGCGTTTTGTTGACAAGCGCGTAGAAGGCCGCGCCGACCGCCTCAAAGCAGTCGGCGAACTCCGGGATGTACAGCTCCTCCACGTGGGGCCTAAGCATATCCATTATAACGGCGTTATGCGTGACCCCGCCTGTGGCGATGATCCTCTTGTTCGGCACCTTTTCGAGCAGATCCAGAATCTTCTCGGCCATCATCCTGCACAGCCCCGCGCTCACCCGCCCTATGGGGATGTTCTTGTTGAGGGCGTGGGTGCAGTCGCTCTTGCAGAAGACCGAACAGCGCCCGGAGACCTTGAACTCCTCCGAGTTCGCGGCGAGCTCCACCGCCTCCTTGACGTCCACGTTCATCCGCCGCAGCTGCTGCAGGAAGAACTCCCCCGTGCCGCTGGCGCACTTGTTCCCCGTCTCGACGGTGCTGATCATCCCGTCGCCGCTCAAGGCGTAGACGATGAAATTCTCCGATCCGAGGCTAGCCACCGCCCCCGGCTTGCCGGACGCATACCTCCCGGTCTCCCTGAGGAGGCGCAACGCGTACTCGACGCTCTCCGGCTCCGTGATTGAGCGCGCGTTCACAAGGTTGCGGAACTTGCGCCCCGTGAACATGCCGTAACCGTAGGCGCCTATATCGAAGCTGTTCAGTAGGCTTAAAAAGGCCTTGCGCGGGTTGCTCTCGTGGCTCTTAGACTCCACGCGCCCGATGCGGAACCCCCCGCCGGCGTCGGAAAAGAGCTCGGCGGCCATGACGGCGGACGAACCGAAGCATATACCAATGGATGATGCGGCCATATAACTCCACTAAGCAATGGGAAGAACGCAGCCCCCCCAACGCGAAGCGGGCGCGACTGCGCGGTCTTTTTTGGCGTACTACTCAAGCTCAATGATGCTTCCGGCGGGGTTATTTTCGTCGAAAAAATCCTCTTTGAAGTACAGAAACCCGTGTTCGTCGTTTGAGTAATTTTCGTTGGCGCTGTCGGTGAAAAAGCGCCTGAGCGCCGAATCCCGATTCTCGCCCTCCACGATGGCGTGACGAAGCGACACCCTCTTTCCCTGCGTAATGAACGCTACGACATACTTTGACATTGACTGCTCCTGCCTTTTTTAATGTGTTGATTATTGTTCTCCGGGGCGCCCCCACCGCGTCATTGGCAAAGCCGACCTCCAAGAATCGCCCACTCCCTGAAACGGGGTTCAAGCCATCCTTGAACCCCCCATACTATAAAAATAATCTTTGGGAACGCCTTGGTGGGATTTTTTTAAATTATTTTGATTTTTGGCGCCAAACATCACTGCCGCACCGGCCTAAACCCCAAATATATCATCCGGCTTGCCGAGGACTCACCGGATACGCTAACAACGCGACACCCACTCCCCGATTTGTAGGTACGCTCTCCCCCGATTTCCCCGAGTCCCCTCGCCGATCGAGTTTGTGAGTGGTCGGCGAGGTCGGTCGGGGACGGAAATCGACGGCTACTTCACCCCCAAAATCTTTTTGATGTCCTTTTCAGGGAGTCTGGTAGCCTTTACAATATCCGCAATACGGAAGCCCTCTTTGTGCATATAGTTGACGATTTTGTGGGTCGCCTCCTGTTCACCTTTAATTCTGCCCCTCTTCTCGCCTTCCTCCGCCCGAATCTTGAGCGCGTCTTCTAACTTCCATTCTGACGTAAGCATATTCCGTACCGCCTTTCTAAAGCGACGTTTTTCACCCCGAACAGGTCTCTAAAGAGCGTGTCTTTGTGCTTTACTTTGGCCTTTACGCCCTTTTTAGCGGCTTTCTTGGCGACGCTCTTCTTGGCGGTCTTTTTGCTGTTCATGTTTTCAGTCCCTCCTGCAAATAATATAAATTACGGGCGGGGGGCGAAGGGTGAAATTGTTAAGAAAAAATCGGGGGTGAGGGGGGGAGCGCGGACGCGCCGATGTTTGCCTTACGGGCTAACATCGGCGCGACGCGGGTGGCTTCGCCTACCGCAACGCGCTTCAGTCCTTAACGCAACGAACAGAATAGCTGTTGCTGTCGTAGTACTCGCCCACATCGTCGCTGTTGCTGTCCATGTTCCGGTAGTAGGCGTAGCCCCCGGCCTCCGTCGCCGTCCACCAGTAGCCGAGGCTACCGGCACCGTTGAAACCGACTTTGTAGTTGTCTCGGTAGCCGCCAGGCAGGGCCGAAAATCCGTACCCATCAGTACCATTGCCGCTTTTACCATTTTTGTAATCCCAATACCAACCGTCCTTCGCTTTCAACGCCTCACCTGCCAC
>Ga0268262_10005852_pt1 | contig 12030 bp, 12 predicted proteins | sample TergutNc150P3_FD_190354 | JGI IMG/M metagenome (GOLD analysis project Ga0268262, IMG submission 190354) | Nasutitermes corniger P3 segment gut microbial community from laboratory colony in Florida, USA - Nc150 P3 (SPAdes) (version 2) | ecosystem: Host-associated > Arthropoda: Insects >... | reverse complement strand
GCCCTGGCCATTAAAAGGGTCCAGCCCTGTAAGGATTCTTTCAAATTCCGCCGCAGCGCGGTAATCTCCAAGTTCTCTGCACGTATCACGAAGATTAAAAATAGCGTCGTAGTACTGCGGAAACAGGCTTATCGATTTTTCAAAACAATTACGGGCTTCTTCAAGTCTTGTTTCATTAAAATACAGAACACCCAGATTGTTCCATGTTTTGGGATTGTTATCGCCGCGTGAAAGAGCCGTCAGGTAACAATTTTCGGAAAGTTCAAAGTCATTTATTTCATAGTAAATCAGACCCATAGAATGCCAGGCTTCAACAAAATTGTCGTTTATTATTACTGAGCGCCGGAAACTTTCAATTGCATCGTTGTAATCCCCGGTTTTTTGCTGGGCAAGACCCAAATTGAGCCAAAGCAGGGGATTTTCCGGTTCTATTGCAAGCGCCTGACGGAACAGGGGAATTGCTTCAAAAGGCTGGTTTGCCTCTGTTAGAGCGACTCCTGAATTATTTAAAGAAGCGGCAGTTTCCATAATACATTCTTTTTATTAATATACACTAAATATTCTTTATAAACAATCATTATTTTTTTTCCGTACTTTTTAATTCTTTTTAGATACAGTATAATATCGGTGTAATATTATATAAAACGGAAATTTAAAAGTGAAAGATATAAGTGAATTTAACAGTAGCATTACAGAGCATGAGTTTTTTTCCTTCATGTATGAAAAAATTATCTCCAAAGAAATAGTAGTTTTTTCCAAACTAAAAGAATTAATTGCTCCGGCCTTGCGTGAAAAATGGACGCCTCCGGTTATAATGAAGGCCTTTCAGTTAATGAAGCGGTTAAATTGGGGATTCTTTGCCAATATAGATCATGGTACCCACAGAAAACTCTGGAAAGAACTGGTTATTGAAGACAAGGATTTTCCCGAAGCGGGAGACCTTAAAAAGACCCTGCAAATTTCCAACCTGTATGTAGCTATGTGTGATATTCACGGCTATACCAAATTTTGCATGGAGTCCAGAAAAAACCTGTCCATGATGCACACTCTGGACTGGTCAATTGAAAATGAGATACTCCGTATTTCCACTTTGTGCGGCGCAATCAGCCAGAGGGAACGCGGAGATGAAATGGTCATTGTTGCGGCAAGCGCAACCGACGCATTAACGGTTACATTATGCATCATAGATTATTTCGGAAAAACTGATATTGTCGGTGATCCGAATATTTCTACAAAACGTACCGGAAATGCGGAAGCCCTGCCTGTCTTTAAAATTACCGCCGGAATAACAGGCGGTAATACTCAAAGCCCGCTCATCATTACGGAGAGAGGAAATCTTTCAGGCTTCCTTTTAAATTCCGGCGCAAGGCTTCAGACAAGGGCGAATGAGCTTTCACCCAAAGAATCAAGAATCATGATTGCCAAACAGGTAATGATGAATTATGAAAAAGAAAATGCGGTAAACAAATGTGTTCTTGCTGAAAAAGGTTCTTTGTACTTTTTTGATACCGGACATATTGAATTTAAGGGAGTAATGATTCCGACCTGCGAAGTTGTTTTTGATAAAAAAGAACGCTACAAAGAAAAGTTTTCCAAAGAAATGACAAAACTGTTTGGCTCTATTCGGGATAATCTTTGGGAACAGAGGATATTCCAGGACTTGATTGAACTGCTTACGAGAGTTATTCAATGTATGCCGAAATTTTCAATAACGCCCCGTCAGCCGTTTCAGGGCATGCAGACTATTGTAAATGAATCTTATGTGCAGCTTTGCCGTGTCGCATATAAAGCGTATTGTGTAGATGAAGATTATTTTAAAGCAGTTGAATACCTTAATTTTCTTGTTGAAATCAGTGAACTTATACCCGGATTTGACAGGCTTGTACTTGACTACTTTAAAGGCGTTACGAATAAGTATCAAATTCTTCTTAACGCTTATGAAAGCCATATCGACAGAGAAGTTGATGAAAAAGCGGCGCATATCTTCCACGGTGATTATTATAAAACATGGCTTGCGGCAAAGAACGGATTGCAGGTTTATGAAAAACTCAGAACGATAGGGCGCAAGAGCAAGGATGTTACCAAAAAGAAGAATCTGTGGTTAAGTATGCTTGCTGCGAATAAAGAACAAATGGAATTTACCCTTTATTCAGGGAAGAAGTAATTTCAATAAATATTCCGATATAGAAGTATGACCCGCAAGGCGCTTTTTTTGATTATTATATCTTTTTTTGTTATTTCCGGTGTTTTTGCCCAGGGGCATGAGGCAGGTAATCATCCTTATGTAATCCGAGGCGAAGTTTATGTGGATTTTGAGCAAATTTATGCAGATCATGTTGATGATGAATACCCGCTTGACGGCCCGACCGCAGGACGGCGCGCTCTTGAAGAAGCGGCTTTGTTTTATTCCGCAATGATTTACGGTTGGTCTTTTCATTATGATGTGGGAGAGAAAGCGAGGCAAATTGAGGAAGGATTTGAACTGGAACCGGTTGCGGTAATTGAATACGGCGATCCTTCCTTGAAGGTTACCGATACGGAAATCAAGGATATGCGGCTTAGGGTATGGACGGATTACCACTTAAGCGATGCCCAGCAGCGCAGAATACAGGTTTGGCGTACCGGAATGATAAGGAATGCCCAGGGTATTGGTTATGGCCCTTCAAAAATGGAAGTTTATCCCGGCTGGATTGCGGTAAAAAAAGCCGCGCTTGAGGATTCTGCCAGGGTTGCTCTTCGTGCATTGCTTAGGGGCAGTGAGAGAAACCGCCCAAAAGAAGTAACCGGATTTATCAGTCTTGCGTCATTCCCCCGTTATTATATGGAAAGCGGACGCTGGGCTGTCTTTGCGCGTTTCAGGGTTCAGATAAAAGAAATAATCCCCTTTGCAGCTTATTAATAGAGAACCGATAAAAACCGGTTGTTTTTATCGGTTCTCTATATTTTTTCCCTGTTCTATGTTAGAATAACCTTATGGAAAGAAATAATTTAAATGTATTAAGAATAGGAATTTTTTATGATGGGTATTATTTTTACAAAATCAGTAATTACTACAAATACGAACATGAAAAAAGAGCGCGAATAAGCATCAGCGGACTTCATGATTTTATCAGAAGCGAAGTAGCGGCGCTTACAAATACTGATATACGCCAATGCCGCATTATTGACGCTCATTATTTTAAGGGGCGCTCCTCCGCAAAAGAACTGGGTGAAAAAGTACAAAGCGAGCGGGTCTTTGAAGATATTCTGATGCGGGAAAATATTGTCAGTCATTATCTGCCCCTGCGTTTCGGCGATAACAACACAGTTCAGGAAAAGGGAATTGACGTATGGCTTGCGCTTGAAGCCTATGAGCTTGCCATATATAAACATTTTGACATTCTGGTACTGGTAGCAGGTGACGGTGATTATGTTCCGCTTGTCCGCAAACTCCATACGGTAGGCACGCATGTTATGCTTATCTGCTGGGACTTTTCATATCACAATGAAAACGGGGATATTGTAGAGACAAAAACATCCCGTCAGTTACAGGAAGAAGTTTTTTTCCCTGTGTTTATGTGCCAGCGTATTGAACAGAATGCCAGCGATTACATAAAAGAACTGTTTGTAACAGAAAAAAATTACGAGAGATTTCCTGTTGTAAATTTAAAGACGGAAACAGTTCCGTTTCCGGAACAGGAAGAACTTGTTTCTACCATTTACAGCATTAATCCCAACGGCTTTGGTTTCATAAAGGATGAAGAGCGTAACAATATCTTTTTTCATTACAGCAGGGTTACCAATTGTGAATTTTACGAATTAAAATTCGGAATGAAGGTTAAATTTACGGTAGAAGAAGACCCTGAGCGAAGCAAGAAAGACGGCGCTCCCCGTTTCAGGGCGACAAAAGTTACTGTTATTGATTAACCAAGTTCTACAGCGCGCCGCCATGCGGCTTCAACAGCCTTTATCACAGTTCCCCGGAAAGCTCCGCCTTCAAGCGCTGTAATGCCTGCGATTGTCGTCCCGCCCGGCGATGTTACCATATCCTTTAATTCCCCCGGATGTTTTTCTGTTTCCTGAACCATTGCCGCCGCTCCTATTACTGTCTGGGCGGCGTAACGTAGAGCCTTGTCTCTGGACAGTCCTGCGCGGACGCCTCCGTCAGCCAATGCTTCAATAAAAAGATAGACGAATGCAGGTCCTGAGCCTGAAAGGGCTGTAACGGCATCCATTAAATTTTCATCAATTTTATCTATTATGCCTGCGCCTCCAAGAAATTGTTCCAAAACGGTAATCTGCGTTTTTTGAACTTCCGGTGAAGCCGCAAGAGCGATCATACCCTTTCCTATCAATGCCGGCGTGTTCGGCATGATACGGACAACAGGCGCTATTGCGCTGACTGTTTTTTTTATCTTTTCAATAGACCAGCCTGCCGCCATTGAAACCAGCACAGGAGGAGAACCGGCGTTGATCCTTGTTCTTACGGTATCGGCAATTTCAGCTAACACATGCGGAAGAACCTGCGGCTTTACGGCAAGGAAGACATAATCACCCTTGCTGACCGCTTCAATGTTGGAACTTAAAACTTCTGCTCCAAGTGAAGCCGCTGCGGAAGCCGCTTTTTCGGCGTCAACATCGGTAAAAAATAATTTTGCGCCGTCAGTCCCGGCTGATGCGCTTTTCATTAACGCATATCCCATGTTCCCGCTTCCGATACAAACAATGTTATTTATCATATTAATCAATCCCCGCAGCTTTTCTGAAACGCGCGACTGTGGCGGCGGCAATAGGCCGCGCCTTCTGTGCGCCCTGCTCAAGTATTTTATCCAAAGACGGAATATCCGCCATTATTGCATCATAACGTTCCTTCATCGGGGCAAGGCAGCGGTTTACCACACGGAACAGTTCTTCCTTTGCTTCGCCCCAGCCCATTCCCCCTGCGCGGTATCGTCCGGCAAGAGCGTTCTGTTCTTCCGTATCTGTAAAGAGTTTGTAAAGCTGAAAAATCTGGCAGGTTTGAGGGTCTTTCGGCTCTTCTACGGATTGGGAATTGGTTACTATGCGCATAATTGTTTTACGAAGAGTTTTTTCAGGCGCAAAAAGAGGGATAACATTGCCGTAGCTTTTGCTCATCTTGCGCCCGTCAAGTCCGGGTACTACGGCGACAGCATCCTGAATTTCAGCCTGCGGTATTTTTAAAACCTGCTGCCCGTAATTGGCGTTTACGGACTGTGCGATATCCTGCGCCATTTCGATATGCTGCAGTTGATCCTTGCCGACTGGAACTATGTCGGAGTCAAAAAGAATAATGTCCGCCGCCATAAGCACAGGGTATGTAAACAGCCCCATGTTGATTCCCGCATCGGTATCATCGCCTTTTTTATTGTTTTTATCGACTGCGTCTTTGTATGCGTGGGCGCGGTTCATCAGCCCCTTGGAAGTAAAAGCCATGAGCATTGTAGTAAGTTCAAAAACTTCGGGGATTGAGCTTTGCCTGTAGAAAATTACTTTATCCGGGTCAAGGCCTGAAGCAAGCCAGCCTGCGGCAACCTCCCTTATTGTAGTATTGAGTTCTTTCGGATTTTTCATTGTGTTAAGAGCGTGATAATCGGCGATAAAATAGCGGGCGTCATATTCATTGGCAAGTTCGAGAGCGGGTTTTATTGCGCCGAAATAATTTCCGATATGTAAATCGCCTGTAGGCTTTATTCCGGTGAGTGATATCTTCTTCATAATAGACAATCTAGCGTTTTAAACATGGATTGTAAAGCGTAATTAATTTACTCTATGCTGTTAATAATGAAACTGCAAATTAAAGCGCCTGACATATTTATAATTATTTTAGCGGCGGGATTAACTTTTTCTTCGGCGTATTTTGCATATTTGAAACCGCAAAATTATCAGCGTGTATTTATAAAGGGGCAGGACAGCGAATGGATTTTTCCTCTGAATGTTGATGAAACAATTGCAGTTCAAGGTCCGTTGGGAGATACAGTTGTGCGTATCAATGACGGCAGTGTTTGGGTAGAATCTTCTCCATGCCAAAACCAGACATGCGTTGCCGCCGGTATTCTGCGGCGGCACGGAAACTGGTCTGTGTGTCTGCCGAATAATGTTTTAGTGATGATAGAAGGAGTTGACGGGGAAAGCGATGTTGACGCAATTGTACGGTAAAAAAGCTCTTGCGCTGCTTGGGGCCATGTGCCTGTTTCTTTCCGCTGTTGAATACCTGATTCCCAAACCCTTGCCGTTTATGCGAATCGGGATTGCCAATTTACCTCTTATGCTTGCCGTTGACATTCTGCCCTTTTCGTCATTTTTGGTTTTAATTGGAATAAAGATTTTTGGACAGGCATTGGTAACGGGAACGTTATTTTCGTATATTTTACTGTTTTCAATAGCGGGGACTTTTTTTTCCGCAATGATCATGTTTGCCCTGCGCCGCATATTCGGGCATACAAGCATAACTTTTGTCGGTATCGGCGCGGCAGGCGCAATGGTTTCCAATGCGGCGCAGCTTGCGCTGGCGCAAGTATTTCTTCTTAAGGAAAATGTGCGCTATATTGCGCCGCCGTTTCTGGCTGCGGGTCTTGTAACGGGAATTGCGCTTGGAATATTTTGTGAAGTTTTCTCCCGCCGCTCGCAGTATTATAAAATACATTTATTGCATAAACAGTAAAGGATGCGTTAGATGAAACGGCAGGAATTTTATGCAGATGTTTTTGGTACAAAGGCGTTGTTTATAACGGGGCTTGTCATAATGCCTGCATTGCTGTTTAACCCGAGTACGGAATTCAGGGCGCTTCAATTCCTGTTCTTTTGGTTTCTGGCATGGCTTTCCGGGAAGAAAATAAATCCCTTTCCTGTAATATTTGTTGTTTTTGGCATTGTTGTATTTAACCTTATTGTTCCCTACGGAAGAATACTTTTTTCAGTAGGGGCTTTTAAAATTACACAGGGAGCGCTTGTCGCAGGCATCAACCGCGCTGTAACTTTTGAAGCGCTTGTAATGCTTTCCAAAGTAAGCGTCAGGAGCGGCATAAAGTTACCCGGCGCTTTCGGCGAATTACTGGGCGAATCCCTGCGTATTTTTTCGATTATAGTCAGCAGAAAGCATCGTATAACGGCAAAGAATGTAATAGCGGACATTGACAGCCTGATGATGGAATTAAGCTGCGAAGATACCGGCGTGGCTGCTGTTCAGGAAGTACGGACAAAACCTTTAGGATATACTATTCTTGCGGTTGTGAGCGTTGTATCATGGCTTCCATGGATTTGGGCTTAGTTTACAAGAAAATATGAATCATCATTAAGGGTGAAGTCCGCTCCGGCAGTTTTGCGGATACTCCGGTCTTCAAAAATAAAAACCGCCTCTGTTTCGGGAAGCGATTCAATAAGCGATAGTCCTTTTTCATAGCCAAGGACAAAGACCGCAGTTGAAAGAGCATCGGCATCCGTCGAGTTATGCGTAATAATGGTAACAGATAATAAACCGTTGCTGACGGGAAACCCGTCAGAAGGTAAGAAAATATGGTGATACCTTATTCCGTTTTCTTCAAAGAAACGCTCATAAACGCCCGATGTTACCACAGTTTGTTCAGTTATTTGCAATATACCGATATATGAACCCCTGCTTCCGTCAGGGTCTTGAACGCCTACTTTCCATAAACTTCTGTCTTTTTTCTTGCCGAGTATCAGTATATTCCCGCCAAGGTCAATAATGGCGCGGGCGATATTTTCTTTCCTTATTATTACAGCCGCCTCATCCGCCGCATATCCTTTGGCTATTGCCCCTAAATCAAGCGACATGCCCTTGTTCTTTAAATAAACGCTCTTTGTCTGCGGATCAAGTTCAATGTCCCGCCAGTTTATTAAAGGCAGAACTTTTTCAATCTCCGCATGGGAAGGCGCTCTTGCGTTATTGCTTCCGATCCCCCAGAGTGAAACCAACGGCCCGACTGACGGGTCAAAAGCGCCGCCCGACAATTGCGCATAATATAAAGCCCGTTCAATTACTTTAAATACGTCATCATGAACCTGTACAGGTTCAATTCCTGCGGCGGCGTTAATGCGGCTGACATCCGATAACGGAATATTCACGCTCATAAGGTTTTCTATTTCGCGTAATCTTGAGAAAATGTCCCTGTAGATACTGTCCTTGCCCTGTTCAAAGAGCGTTATGGTGCAGACAGCGGCGCCCAGTACAAATTCAGTGCGGCTGGACTGCGGCTGGCTGCATTCAGCAAGAAACAGTAAAACAAATAAAAATATATAGATAATTTTTAATTTACCGGCTTTCATTTGCTTATACGGATAATTATTGTAAAATAATTAGAGTCCAAAACGCTCAGTAAGTTCCTTGATATGGCTGCCGATAAAGAATGCGCAGTATGATGTAAGTACAATGCCGGCGGTAATACCAAAAGGAAGCAGGAATGATATTCCGGTCTCGTCCGCAATCTTTTGAAAATCAAGCCCGAAGAAAGAAGTTCCAAGAGATACAACGATAATAAGCCCCGCGATAATCCAGCCCCGTGTAGACAAACCGCCGGGAACGGCATAGGGAGCGGTTTCCGGCAATTCTTCATCAGACGCAATTTTTAACATTACGGAGTCTTCAAGGCACGGCGAAGGCGGGAAAAAGTCATTGCGCATAATATGCCTTGTTGTTTCATAGCGTTCTATTTTGCGGGCGCAGTCCGGGCAAAAAAACGTATGCAGACATATCTGTATCTGGCTTAATAACGGCAAAGAGTCTTCTGTTCCGTCATTATCTGAATAATGATAAATCATGTCCGATATCTTAGAACAATTCATCCTGTACTCCTTCCTTTTCATTCCGCTAAATGTTCAAGTTTTTCCCTTAGCAGTATCTTCGCCCTGAATACATGAGACTTGATAGTATTAACCGGAATTCCGGTAATAGCCTCAATCTCCTGATAGGAACGGTCATAAAAAAAGAACAAATCAATGCACACGCCGAAGCGTTCCGGCAACTCCTTTACCGCCGCCTTAACAGCTTCTTTTGCAGCGTTGCGAAGCGTGATTTTCTCCGGAGTATCGCCTGAATTAATCAGCTTCTCCGTATTTTCATCAGCCAGACTGAGGTATTCCTTCCTCCTGTTTACCCCATTCAAAGCCGTGTTATATGCAATTTTGTAAAGCCATGTTGAAAACCGGCTTCTTCCCTCAAAATCGGGAAGGTTCCGGTATGCTTTAAGGAATACTTCCTGTGTAAAATCAGAAGCATCCTCCCCGTTACGGAAAAAGCTCAAACCCATTCCGTATACCGCTCTTTCATGCCGGCGCACCAGAAGACGGAACAGCTCCTTCTGTCCCGAAACAATCTGACTGACAATTAACTGATCGTTAAAGTCAGCTTCACCCGCCGCTTTGATTTCATCAGCCATTAATCTTTTCGCTGCGCTTGATCACATAATGAACTGTTAACCCCAAACCGACAGACAGGGGAATTATCCCTCCCAATAAACCGTAAGAAGCCCCTTCCAGAATTGACAGCAGGACGGTTAGGGATAACCCTACGGCGGTTAAGAGTATACCCGACAGCAGACTGAACGAAAGAAGATTAAATTCCTCTTTTTTATATTGCCCGGCCTTTATTAACAGCGTTTTTTGCCGGTGATTCCATAAAAGGTAGAAAAAGATAACAATAGAACCCATTACAATTGCCGCAATGGGAATTATTGCTATTAATATCTGAGCGGCGGATGATATTCCCCCCATAATTACTCAAAATCTCCTGCCGTCATTGTATTACTTCTCTGTGCCAAAGTCTACCTTTACCATCTTTGTATTTTGACACAATAAGAAGGTTGAAGTTGCTTTTTTATATGGAAGTTGTTCAGAAACTGAAGTTTCCGAACAACTCTAATATGTATAGGCTAGGAAGGTGAGACCATTCAGGGCGCTGAATGGTGAGACCATTCCAGGCTAGGAAGGCGAGACCATTCTGGGCTAGCCCGCTACCCCATTCTAGTCCAGCCTGCTATACCTATCCAGTCCAGCCCGCGATGCCATTCTAGCCCTGAATGGTGATCCCATTCTAGGCTAGGAAGGTGATCCCATTCTAGGCTAGGAAGGTGATCCCATTCAGGGCTAGAATGGTGATCCCATGTAAGGCTCATTATGGTTTTACTTTTTGACAAAATTGTTGATTTTGAAGTATGTAGCTCTTGTTGATTTAATGGTTTTATATTACAATAAGTGTGAGTTGTTAATTTTTAAGGGAGAAAACAGTGAAAATCAAAATTAAACTAAGCATAATGATGATCGCCATTGTGTTGGTCGTAGCAGGCGGCATTGCCGTAATTGAACTGCAAAAGTCAAGCAGCATAGCCTTGGAGCTTTCCAAGGAGAAAACTCTGTATCTGGCGCGCCAAAGAGCCCAGTACTGGGACGGCCGCCTGAACGGCTATATAAACGTACTGCAGACCCTGTCAAATATTTTTAACTTTTATGAAGAGATACCGGTAGCAGACCGGCGGCAGCAGTTTGAAGATAATTTAAATGGTGTCTTTGAGGATATGGTCGATTTTGTACGGCTTGGCACCATCTGGAAGCCGAACGCCATTGACGGGCAGGACGCTCGTAATATAGGCAGGGTAGGTTCAACGCCGACAGGACAGTTCGCTTTTAACCTGTCCAGGGAAACCGGGCAGATAGTGGAACTGACCAGTACCATTGTTGATGAGACAATGGCTATATTGAACGGTCCCAACGCCCGAGTAGTCTCGATGAGCGACCCCGCTCCATTTAAGAATCAGGGAAAAGATACCTATGCCGTCAGAATTACATGCCCCATTATCAACAAACGTCTCAATGAAGCAGTCGGAGTCGTAGTCTGTCAGTTGGATATTGGCATTATACAGCCGCTGGTAGAGGAGACCATCAAAAACCTCGACGAAGTTACCAGCGCGGCTATTTATTCCGACAACGGGTTTATTCTGGCGAATTACCTGCCTGAGTTTATAGGAAAGCAAATCGACACGGAAACACAATACGGCGGACAATTAAAAGATGTTAAAGAAGCTATTAAAAACGCGCAAGAATGGGAGGGGACAGAGTTTGACCCAGAGCTGAAAACAAACATGGTAATGGCAGTAGCCAATATTCCTATAGGGGCTTCCCCGACTACATGGTCGGTAATGCTAGGTACAACGGAAGCTTACATCCTGCGAGATGTCAACAGTTTGAGAAACTATGTGATTATTCTGGCGTCAATAGCCATTTTAGTGGCAGTGGTAATTATCTACTTTGTACTGGGAACCACTACCGCGCCGATTGTCAGGGTATCGGAAACATTGAAAGACATCTCCGAAGGTGAAGGTGATTTAACTCGGGCAGTAAACATCAACTCCAAAGACGAGGTAGGCGATCTTGCCAGGTACTTCAATAAGACGCTTCAAAAAATCAAAGACCTTGTGCTTCTCATTAAAAAGCAGGCAGGTATACTGAAAGACATAGGTAATGACCTGTCCGCCAATATGACCGAGACAGCGGCGGCAATAAACGAAATCACCGCAAACATTCAGAATATCAAGACCCGTGTAATCAGCCAGAGCGCAAGCGTAACAGAAACCAACGCCACTATGGAACAGGTTATAACCAACATCAACAAGCTCAACGGTCATGTGGAAAACCAGAGCAGTAATATTTCTCTGGCATCGTCCGCCATAGAGGAAATGGTAGCCAATATCAACTCTGTTACCAACACGCTTGTCAACAACGCTGCAAACGTAGCTACATTACAGGAAGCTTCCGAAGTGGGACGCAACGGCTTACAGGAAGTTGCAACGGACATTCAGGAAATATCCCGTGAGTCCGAAGGCTTGCTGGAGATTAACGCGGTAATGGAAAACATAGCCAGCCAGACCAACCTGCTTTCGATGAACGCCGCGATAGAAGCGGCGCACGCGGGAGAAGCGGGCAAGGGCTTTGCGGTAGTTGCCGATGAAATCCGCAAACTGGCGGAGAGTTCCAGCGAGCAGTCGAAAACGATTGGTACGGTACTGAAAAAGATAGCGGAAT
>Ga0268262_10005851_pt1 | contig 12031 bp, 5 predicted proteins | sample TergutNc150P3_FD_190354 | JGI IMG/M metagenome (GOLD analysis project Ga0268262, IMG submission 190354) | Nasutitermes corniger P3 segment gut microbial community from laboratory colony in Florida, USA - Nc150 P3 (SPAdes) (version 2) | ecosystem: Host-associated > Arthropoda: Insects > Digestive... | reverse complement strand
AGGGACGTGAATTAGCCGACTATATCGAAAAGCGGTATATACCCATACTTTATGATTTCTTGCGCCCCCATAATCCAAAAAATTTAAAAGCCGTTTTTGTATCCGGCGACAGCATGATTGACGAGCGAATAAATAACGGCGATATAGCCATATTCAACATTAAGCAGACGGAAGGGAACGGCATTTTTGTCGTTTCCGTTGGAAACACACTATTGGTTAAGCGGGTAGATTTTGATCCCGCCAATAAGACAATAGAACTGATAAGCGCGAACTCAGCCTACGAACCCAGAAGATATACGGGGGCGGAATTGGAAGAAATAAAAATCGAAGGTAGGGTAGTGGCCTGTTATCATAAGTTGTAAGAAATGAAAACAAGGAATTGAAAATATTCAAGATCATCAAGTTTTTTTTAAAAATGATAGAAAATGTTCATTATTATTCTGTGTAATTATCTAACATAATTTCATATTAATCTATTTGGAGGTTTGTATGTTTGAGTTTTTTAATTCTTTATTCCGGTCAAAGAATAAGAAAAATATTCAAGATAATACCGCAGAAAAAGAATCTGCAGATAAGAGGAAATGTAAAAAATGTCTGCGAAGGGTTAATTTTGATTCTGGGAGATGTCCTATATGCGGATGTACGGAATTTTATGACGATTAAAATTTTTCTACCCTAAATACAAATGAAGCCGATTCATAACTTCCTCAAAATCCAGCGGCTTGCCTACATGGTCGTCCATTCCTGAAGCGAGGCATTTTTCGATGTCCTCTTTGAAAACGTTAGCTGTCATCGCGACAATGGGAATTTGCTTTCGCAAATTATTATCTTTGGCATTATTTGCCAATAATTCCGCTTCTAACGCCCTGATGCGCTTTGTCGCTTCGTAGCCGTCCATTTCCGGCATTTGTATGTCCATGAAAATTATGTCGTATTTGTCGGGGGCTTCGGTAAACATATGAACGGCTTGCGCACCGTTTTCGGCGGTGTCAATTTCCAGCTTTGTCGGTTCCAACAGGGTCAGTACTATTTCGCGGTTAATTTCCACGTCTTCAACAAGCAGCAGGTGTTTCCCGGCAAAGATACCGGCAATGTCCGCGGCTTTTGATTGTTCAGCCTGTTGTTTGTCCACGCCCAGACATTCATTAATTATTTCGGCAATGGCGGAAGGGAACAGCGGCTTAGAAAGGAATTTGTCAACACCGGCGGCTTTCGCTTCATCGACAATCGTGCTCCATTCGGCGGCGGATATCATTATTACAACCGAATTTTCTTTCGCGTGCTCTTTTATTTCATGGGCAAGTTGTATTCCGTCCATTCTGGGCATTTTCCAGTCTATAAAATAAATATTGTAGTCGCCTTTTTGACCTATCAGTTCAAGCGCTTCTTTCCCGCTTATGGCGGTATCGCACATTAGGCCAAAGCCATGTGACATTTCATTAAAATAAACCAATATGTCAGGATCATCGTCAACCGCCATGATACGGACATTTTTAGAATTTATATCGGAGGACAAAAGCCTGTGTTTTTCATTCGTACCGCGTCTCAGTTGAATGGTAAAAGTAAAAGTAGAGCCTTTATCAGGTTCCGATTCAATCCAAATTTTACCGCCCATAAGTTCCACAATGCTTTTAGAAATTGCAAGTCCCAAACCCGTACCGCCGTATTTGCGGGTTGTGCTGGATTCGGCCTGTTCAAAAGATTTAAAGAGTTTTGCCTGTTGTTCGGGGGTTATGCCGATTCCGGTGTCGCTTACCGAAATTTGCAGGGTATAGAGATTGTCTACTTTCTGGGCAAGACGCGTGGTAAGGCTGATTGCGCCAAGTTCGGGAGTAAATTTAACGGCGTTTCCCAACAGGTTGGTGATAACTTGCGCTATCCGTTGGTCGTCCCCTATGAGGGTGTGGGGAATGGAACGATCGATATTTACGGAAAATTTTTGACGTTTTTCATCTATGCGGAAATTGATGACATTCACTACCTGCCTGAGCATTTTCTCAAATTCAAATTCCGTTTCTGAAAGTTCAAATTTATTGGCTTCTATTTTTGACATGTCCAGAATATCGTTTATTACGCCAAGCAAGTGGTTTGAGGCATTCTCAATTTTCATAAAGCAGTAATCTTTACGTTCAATACTTGTCGCGGACTTTCCTATCCTAACCATGCCGATTATGGCGTTCATCGGCGTGCGAATCTCATGGCTCATGTTGGCAAGGAAGGTGCTTTTCGCGCGGTTAGCGGCTTCAGCCTCCGCCTTTTGCCGATCCTTGATCTGCATCATGTTCTTGGTCTCGGTAATATCCATGAGCGCGCCTGCGACGCGTATGGCGTTGCCGTCACTGTCGCGAATGGATTCCCCGGATGCGTGGAAATAGGCGTATTCGCCGGTTTTGCGTAATAGGCGGTATTCCACGTCGTAGGGCGTTTTTCCTGTTTTGTCGAGTATGTGTTTTTTAAAAGTGTTCAGCGCCGCTTCCTTGTCTTCCGGGTGCAGCAGGTTACTCCAACTGCTTAGCAAGTTTGGAAAATCATTTTCGTCCGTAAACCCAAGCATGTGTCTGAACTCATCTGACCATACGAAAGTGTTGGACGGGTTTATTGGGTCGTCCTGTACGACTTCCATATCCCACAGGCCGATTTTTGACGCTTGAACAACTAAATTCAGTTTGGCAAGCTGCAGTTCGTTTAATTCCCTGGCATGGGCCAACTGCATTTCCCTTTGAAAAATTTCGGTCATGTCAAATATATAGCCGACTATGGCAAAACTGCCTTTATAGGATATTTTTCTAAAATCTACGCTCAACCTGCGTATACCGTCGTTAAAATGCAATTCCGTTTCAAAATTGGTATTGCCTTCCTCCGCGGCCTTCTTTAGCCGCAGGATCAAAGACTGGGAATGTTCTCCGTTGGAAAAAACCGACGGAAGAGTTCTGGATATAAAGTCATTAAATCCGTCAAGCACTTCCTGCTTGTTATGAAAGCCCATAAAATTGATCGCTTCGGGATTGCAGTCGATTATGTTTAAATTGTCGTCAAATAGCAAGTTGATATGGGGGTTTGACTCAAACATTGACGACACGGTGAGCAGGGCAGATTCCTGAGCGCGCATGGCGGCGGTGATGAATAAGGCAATCAAAACGGCCAATATAACTGAAATACCGACGGAAACCAATGAAATTATAATAAGCAGTATCTTGGAGTGGTTGGCTGTAACAAGCGCGTTGTTACTTGTTCTTTTCTCTACGATGCTTGCCAACTCATACAAATCGGCATTAAGCGTGTGTATTTCGTCCACGAAAGTTTCCATACTATCGGCTATCTCTATGCATTTTTTATAATCGCCGTTACGCGCCGCATTCATTGTTGGATCGCAAACTTCGTTTTTGTACCGTTGTACATTGTTCTTAAGTGTATCGATACGTTCAATCCGCGTTTTCCTTTCCTCTTCATTTATAAGCGGATTTGTTTTTATTAGATTTTCAAATTCCTGTATGGTATTTATAACTGACTTATAGGAGTATTCGGCTTTTTGATACAGTTTGTCGATCCTTTCACTTTCGTACAGCAGCGTGAACACTATCATAGTATTGGTAATTCTGCGTAGTTCATTGAACTCGGACTGCGCCTCTAAAATGGATCTTCTTACGCTTATCGGGTATTTTATTGTGTCGCTGTATATATTCGCGACTTTGTTCAATCGATTGATGGCGAATAGGGCCATACCCGCCAACGTCACGATAATTAGCGCAAAGCCGATAATCATTTTCGACTTTATTTTTAAATTGCTAAACCAATTCATAATCTATCCAAATATTTGTAAAGAATGTTCATAACATCTTCAATATCCAGCGGCTTGCCTATATGGTCATTCATTCCGGAGGCGAGGCATTTTTCAATGTCCTCCCTAAAAACATTTGCAGTCATGGCAATTATTGGAATTCTCTTCGGGAATTCCATACTTTTTTTGTCATCTTCGGTGAAACTCGTACCTACATTATTCTTTATTTTCTGCGGAAACTCTATGATCTTATTATCATTTTCGGTTAAATTTGTGTCAATAGTTTTTGAAATCTTCCTATTATATTCCGCTTCTACGCCCCTGATTTGCTGTGCCGCTTCGTAGCCGTCCATTATAGGCATCTGTATGTCCATGAAAATCAATTCGTACTTATCGGGCGCTTCGGTAAACTTACGTACCGCTTCTTTTCCGTTTTCGGCGCAGTCTATTTCCAGTTTTGTCGGTTCCAGCAGGGTTATTATTATTTCGCGGTTAATTTCCACGTCTTCAGCCAGCAGTATGCGCCGCCCGGCAAAGATACCGGCATTTTCTTCATGTTTTGATTTTTGCGCCTGTTGATTGTCATGTCCAAGACATTCATTAATCATTTCCGCAATGGTGGAGGGGAATAGTGGCTTTGACAGGAATTTATCAACACCGGCGTTTTTCGCTTCTTCGGCAATATAGCCCCATTCGCCTGCGGAGATCATTGTTACAATGGAATTTTTTGAAACATGTTCCTTTATTTTACCGGCAAGCTGTATGCCGTCCATGCCGGGCATTTTCCAGTCTATAAAATAAATATTGTAGCCGCCTTTCTGTTCTATGAGTTTAAGCGCATCTTCACCGTTTGTGGCGGTATCGCACATTAACTTGAAGTTCTGCGCTATCTCATTAAAATAAGTTAATACGTCATCGTCATCGTCAACCGCAAGGATACGGACATTTTTAGAATTTATATCGGAGGATAAAAGCCTGCGTTTTTCATTCTCTCCCCGCTTCAACTGAATGGTAAAGATAAAAGAAGCGCCTTTTCCCAATTCTGATTCAATCCATATTGATCCGCCCATCAGTTCGACAATATTTTTAGAAATTGCAAGTCCAAGACCGGTGCCGCCGTATTTGCGCGTTGTGCTTGATTCGGCCTGTTCAAAGGATTTGAAAAGTTTCGCCTGTTGCTCTGGGCTTATGCCTATTCCCGTGTCACTTACCGAAACTTGCAGGGTGCAAAGGTCGAATCCTTGTCCCGCAAGGCTCAACGTAAGAGAGATGGAACCTTTTTCAGGGGTGAATTTTACCGCGTTTCCAAGTAAATTTGTTATGACCTGCGCTATCCGCTGTTCGTCCCCTATAAGGACGCTTGGAATTGAATGATCAATATGTACGGTAAATTTTTGATGTTTTTCATCTATGCGGAAATTAATGACATTCACTATCCGTCGGAGCATTTTTTCAAGATCAAATTCCGACTCGGAAATTTCAAATTTATTGGCTTCGATCTTTGACATATCCAGAATATCATTTATAACGCCGAGCAAGTGATGGGAAGCGTCCTCTATTTTTGTAAAGCAGTAATCTTTACGTTCAATGCTTGGTTCGGATTTTCCTATCGTGGTCATACCGATTATCGCGTTCATCGGCGTGCGAATCTCATGGCTCATGTTGGCAAGGAACATGCTCTTATGCCTGCTCTCCATGTCAGATTTGTTTTTTGCCTCATCAACGCGAATAAGAATAATGATCAACACCGCCGCAAGTGATATGCCCAACGCGCTGAGGATTAGCGCCATGTTTGTTACGCTTTGATAGTAATCGCTTTTTTCAGTCATTATGCCCAAGTACCAGCCGTTGGCAAGAGTGCGAAAAAAGGCAATGGTTTCCACGCCTTTCCAGTTTATAAAAGTACTCTCTGAAATTTTTCCATTGCGTACTAATTCCTCCGCAAAGGAAGAAACGGGGATTTCCGGGTCGTACATTTTTTTATTAATAAAATCAGGATTGGGATGCCCAATGATTGATAAATTCTGACCAATCAACGCGCCGTAACCGTCCTTGGTAAAAATATTTACGACTTTTTCCCCTATATATCCGGCGCGTACCTGAATGGCGACTACGCCTAAACGGTTTCCATCGCCGTCAAAAATACAGCGGGCGTGCGTTATAACTGTTTCGCGTGTTATTATGTCTTCATACGGCTCTGTTTCCGCTATGTCGCCGTTGGCTTTAATGGCGGCTTTGTACCATGGGCGATCCATGGGTGAATAATCTTCCGGCAGTTCCCAGTCGATACCGATAAGAAAAAATTGTCCCCCCACGGACGTTTTAATATAGCCGTAAGGACCGTTTCGACCTAAAATGTTCAGATTCTTTGAAAGCAAATAATTTGATATATACTCGTTATAAGCGCGCAGTTTATCCGCATCGGTCCCATGTAAAATTAAATATTGTACGGATTGCGCAAATTCGTCCAGTATAATGCGTGATTCCATCAGATCAGAGTCAATTTGGGATTCTACTGAGTTAAGTACGCTTTCAACATTGCGTAACAGGTTGGCGCGTACTATTCTGCTGGTGAAGATAATACTTAACACAACCATTAACAAGAACGCAAAAGAGGCAAAAAGAAGTTGTACATATAGGGGACTTTTTGAAAAAAATCCCGGTACTGTGGCTTTCATCTTTTTTCCACTCCCAAATATGAGTGAAGAATATTCATAACTTCCTCGAAATCCATCGGTTTGCCGACGTGTCCGTTCATGCCGGCGGCGAGACATTTTTCAACGTCTTCTTTAAAAACATTTGCGGTCATTGCGATAATGGGAATTTGCTTGCGCAAATTCTTATTATCGCCGGCAACATTATCTGAAATGTTTTTATTTAGTTCCGCCTCTACAACCCGAATATGCCGTGTCGCTTCGTAGCCGTCCATTTCGGGCATCTGTATGTCCATGAAAATCAATTCGTATTTGTCCGGGGCTTCGGCAAACATACGGACGGCTTGTACGCCGTTTTCAGCGCAGTCTATCCCCATCAATGTCGGTTCAAATAACGCCAGTACTATTTCGCGGTTAATTTCCATATCTTCAACCAGCAGTATGTGCCGTCCCTTAAAAATGCCGTCAATACTTTCTTCCTGTGTGTTTTCCTCTTCCTGTTTGGCAACGCCGAGACATTCATTAATTGTTTCCTCAATGGCGGAGGGAAACAGCGGCTTGGACAGAAATTTATCAACGCCTGCCGCTTTCGCTTCTTCGGAGATCGCGCTCCATTCAACCGCGGAAATCATTATCACGACTGAATTTTCAGGGTTACGCTCCTTTATTTCACGGGTGAGCTGTATGCCGTCCATAACCGGCATTTTCCAGTCTATAAAATAAATATGGGAGCCGCCTTTTTGGTCGATATGTTCAAGCGCTTTTTCCCCGCTTTCCGCGGTCTGGCATGATACGCCGTACATCTGCGTTATATCATGGAAGTATGTTAATATATCCGGGTCATCATCTACCGCCATAACGCGTACATTGTTTAAATTGACATCTGACAAAATCTTTTTTCTTTCTTCAGCGCCGCGTATTGCCTGAATTGTAAAGGTAAAAGTTGAACCTTTCGCTGGTTCTGATTGCACTTCGATATGGCCGTCCATCATCTCCACTATGCTTTTAGAAATCGCAAGCCCAAGCCCCGTGCCGCCGTATTTGCGCGTTGTGCTGCTTTCGGCCTGTTGAAAAGAACTGAACAGGCGTTTTTGCTGTTCCGCGCTTATTCCAATTCCCGTGTCGCTTACTGAAACCTGTATGGTGCAAGAGTCGTTTTTTTCTCCAATAAAATTTGCGTTAAGGATTATAGTGCCATCTTCAGGCGTGAATTTAACCGCGTTACTAAGGAGGTTGGTAACTACCTGTGCCAGCCGCTGGTCATCAGCTATCAGGGTTTTGGGAATTTTATTGTCAATGTGCACGACAAGTTTTTGATTCTTTTCATCAACGCGAAAGTTGACTACCGAGACTACTTTTTGCAGCATTTTCTCGAAATTAAATTCACAGGGCGATAATTCCAGCATATTCGCTTCTATTTTTGACATGTCGAGTATGTCGTTTATAACTCCAAGAAGGTGTGTTGACGCGTTTTCTATCTTGCCAAGCGCGTAGTCTTTTCGTTCCATGTCTTTCGCGTTCTTGCCGATTGTCGTCATGCCCGTTATCGCGTTTAGGGGCGTGCGCATTTCATGACTCATGTTGGAGAGGAAATCGCTTTTCGCCTTGCTTGCTTCCATCGCCTTGTTCAAAGCTTCCGTAAGTTTTTTTGTGTAGATGTCGCGCATGATTACGCCCGCGATGGTGCTTGATGTCATGGAGACAAATCCCTTTTCATTTTCCGTCCACTTGCGGGGAGTGGAATTCTGTTCCACGCATAATATGCCCCAAAAATGGCCGTCAACATAAAGCGGTACGCCGATAATCGCCCTTACGTCAATGGCATATAGCGCCTGATAAATCGCTTCGGGATTGGCGGACGTATCATCACATACGATTATGGGTAATGTGGCGCTGTCGGGAAGCGTTTCGGGGAAAATGTCAGTTAAAAATTCATACAGATTGGATATTGCCTTTCGCGGCGGAGCGTTTTCGGCGCACCAGTGATACGCCAGGAAAATATTTTTTTTCTCATAATCAATGGCAAAAATAAACACTAGTGACACTTTATGGTAGAGTCCCAACTTGGCTACGGCTTCCTGTACCAGCGTTTGTGAATCGCCGGAAGAAATAAACCCTCTTGAAAGTTCTGAAATTAATTCCTGTTGTTCCAGTTTGATTTTAAGTTGTTCGCCCTGTTCGCGTATGTCCTTTTCCATCTTTTTAATATTGCGCAGGTCGTATTGATAACCCATCGCGACATACTTCCCTTTGTACATTACGCGCACCAATGTAACTTCAAAAGGAATAATCTCCCCAGTAAGAGTACAATTTTCCCATTCCAATACCAGTTTTTCGCCTTCCAGCACCCTTTTAATTATCCCAATCGATTTTTTCTCGGAGCTTTCCCCATCGCTCTGGTATTTAGGTGAAAACTCGTAAAAATGTTCAAGATAATATTCTTTCGTGGTTTCAAGTGTTTCCAAAGTAACATCGCTACAATCAACAATGCGGATATTTTCGTCAAATACGTTAAAGCCCAAAGGTGAAGCGTCAAGGATGGCGCTGTTAAATTCGTTAGCGTCGGTTATTTCACGTTCCATGTCGGCGCGTATGACCGTATTCGCGCACAGAAACGCCGCCGAGCGGAGCATACTAATGTCGTCCTCTTCAAAGAAGCGTTCATTACGGCGGTCTTCAAGAAGGGCAAAGCCCCAAAAAAGGCCGTTGATAAATATGGGTGTGACAAACGCCGTTACTACTCCGAACGATTGCAACATTTCTTTTTCGGGCAAAAGCCTTACGGGGCTGTTAATTATTTCATCTGACGCTAAAAGATTTTCCCATCGCGGCGCAAATTTGGCATAAGTCACATCCACCAGTCCTTTTGTCGGCGTGGTTGTTCCGCCGGATTCCCTGTCCCAGCGGTATATTTGGGATACGTACATTGCGTCGTTCTTTGGCGTATTGCGCCAAATTGAAAATCTGTCCAAATTAAACGCATTGGCGATTTCCCTAATACCCACCGTCATGGTGGCTTCAAAGGATTTTTCATTTTGCGAGATAAACATGATGGCGGCTCTGTTTAGCGAGGCTTCCATTTTTTCGCGGCGTTTCATTTCTTCCCTGATAACCGCGTTTGTGAATATGCGCGCCGCCGTATGCAGCAAATCGGCGCAGTCTTCGTCAAAATAACGGTCATTGGTATGGTCCTGAAAATTGACAGATCCCCAATATTTGCCACGGGTAAAAATGGGCGCTATAAATATCGATCTTACGCCGTAGACGCGCATCAAATCGGCGACATCTTCGGTATAATCGCTTTCCCTAAAACGGATATAACCGCCCTGCGATGATATCGAAAGCCACTTGTCTAAAACCGGATGAGCGGGTAAAACCTTCAGTTCATTGGCAAGGGACATAAGGCCGCCTTCCGATTTGTCCCAGCGGTAGACTTGCCCAAGACGTTTGCCGTCTTCAATGGCCACCAGCTTATAAAAAACTACACGGTCAAGTCCGACCGCGTCGGCAAAAGGTTTTATGCCATTGTTCATTACTTCTTCAAATGTATTTTCTTCATGGACGGAAAATATTTCGATTGATTTGTTTAAAGCCGTCACAATGGCGGCGCGGCGGGAGGATAAATCCTGAGCCGCATTTTCATCGTTTATCAATATTTAACTCCATTTGGATATTAACTTATAACATAACACAAAAAGATGATAATGTGAAGGGTGGGTTTCCAAGCGTAAAGCTCACAAAGAATCGGATGCGGGTATGAAGGCGCGTATGTTTTTTGACAGTTCCGTAAGCTGTTGTATAAAGATAGGCAAATTTTCGCGGATAAAAGCCATATCTGCGTCCTTGCCTGCGGTTTCAAGAGCTAAGGCACGAGCCGAAGCGTCCATTGCCCCTATATTGGCGCAGGCGCTTTTCAGGGCATGAACATTTATGGTAAACAAAGGAAGGTCAGTTTCATACGTTTTTTGCAGCAATGGAAGCCTTTCTTCTATGTCTTTGTAGATAAAGGACAATACATTCTTATAAACATCCAATTTTCCACCAGTCATAGCGATGCCTTTTTGCATATCTATGCCGGGAATAGCAAGAATTTGATTTTGTTCTTTGTTCTCTATTCTTTGTTCCATATTATTTTTTATTTCTTCTTTTTTATTTATTATTTCTCCCTTCTCCGGTAACCAGCGGTCAAGAATTTCATCCAGTTTGGAAACGTCTATGGGTTTTGAAAGATAATCATTAAAGCCGTTTTCGATAAACATTTCCTTCATTCCCACAACGGCGTTAGCGGTTAAGGCGATTATCGGTGTTTGCTGACGGGTGGAATCTTTTTCCCACGCGCGGATGCTCGCGGTAGCTTCAATTCCGTCCATCTCCGGCATCATGTGATCCATGAAAATAAGGTCATAGTTATTCCGTTTTACAAGTTCTATCGCTTCCGTGCCGCTTAGGCAGGAGTCAATCTTTACTTTATAAGGAGAGAGAAGCCCATCGGTCACTTTTAGGTTGGTGATAATGTCGTCTACTACCAACAGCCGCGCGTTAGGAAAGGTACGGCGAATTGTGCCGGATTTGATTGAACCTTCAAAGTTATCCTGGCGGTCAGCTTTACCGTTTAAGGTATTGGCGATGGACAGGGACTGTACCGGTATGGACACAAAGCGCGTGTTGGGGATATATGCTTCATTACCCCAATCTATCATTAGGGCAAGATGAGGTTTTTTCCCCCCGCAGAAAACAGCCTCGCCCTGTTGCATAAGCGGTTTAATTTTTTCATAAAGGCCGTAACCTGAAAAAACATAGAACCATTCTTCGCGGTACAGTGAAGATGCAAACTCGTTCTGATTCGTTACCATTGTATAAGGAACCTTCATGTTTTCAAGCGACCAGCAAACCGAATTAGCGTAATTTACCCTGCTTTCATAAACAAGAACTTTCTTTTTTTCCGGTTCTTCCACCGCGGCGAAAGGCTCTTTTGATCCAATGCCCTGCGGAATAATTAGCGTAATTTACCCTGCTTTCATAAACAAGAACTTTCTTTTTTTCCGGTTCTTCCACCGCGGCGAAAGGCTCTTTTGATCCAATGCCCTGCGGAATAATTACCGTGAATACGCTGCCTTTGCCGTATTCGCTTTCCATTTCTATTTTCCCGTCCATAGCGGCGCAGAGCCGACCGGTAATGGCAAGCCCAAGTCCCGTTCCTTCGATGCCCTGATTCTTCTTAATGTCTACCCGGACAAATTCGTTAAAGAGTTTCGCCTTATCCTCAGGCTTTATCCCATTTCCGGTATCGGAGACGGCTATCCTGAGCAGGATCTGTTTGTCGTCCTGTTTGTTAGCGGTAATGGTCAGGCCGATATATCCTTTTTCAGAATACTTTACCGCGTTGGACAGCAGGTTAAGGAGAATCTGGCGAAGGCGCACCTCGTCTCCGATAAGGCTGTTTGGAATATTACAGTCGATGTTGGTAAAAAAACGTATCGGCTTTTCCATAAGCCTTGTGCGGATAATGTTAACCGTGTCATTGATCAAAGATGAAAGCATATATTTGGCGGGAATAATTTCCAGTTTTCCCGCTTCGATTTTTGAAAAATCCAGAATA
>Ga0268262_10005850_pt1 | contig 12032 bp, 11 predicted proteins | sample TergutNc150P3_FD_190354 | JGI IMG/M metagenome (GOLD analysis project Ga0268262, IMG submission 190354) | Nasutitermes corniger P3 segment gut microbial community from laboratory colony in Florida, USA - Nc150 P3 (SPAdes) (version 2) | ecosystem: Host-associated > Arthropoda: Insects >... | reverse complement strand
TGGGCTTCGAGGAGTTTTCTGGCCACGTCGCGGGCTATCTGTAGCGTCTCCTCGATTGTCCGCCCCTGGGCGACAAGACCCTGTATGGCGTCGGAGGTGGCGAGGTAGCAGCCTTCGGGCAGTTGCTCAACGCGCACGGCGATGATTTTTTCCATGTCGTCCCCCTGCCTCCATTGTGGGCGAAGCCGCATGACGCGCCGACCCTGCCGCTTTAGACCCTGATGATAGCACACCGCCGGACAGAGCGACCCTCGCCCCCGTCCCCGTTGGAATGAACCAATGGAAAAGCCGCCTCCGCTGGTTTTATAATGGAAGGCGGCTCGGTTTTGCGCATTGTCCGCCGTGTTGGCAACGCGCTGGTCATTCAGAAAAAGGAGTCGCATAACGAATCCACGATTCCGTCCACGGCAGAGTCCGCGAAGCTATCCATAGCAATGTCCGCGAACCCGTCCATTGCCACGTCAGCAAACCCGTCCATCGCCACATCCGCAAACCCGTCCATGGCAACGTCTCCGAATCCATCCATAGCCACGTCTGCAAACCCGCCGGCGAAAGCATCCCCCATGCCTCCCGCGAGAGCATCGCCAAAGCTGTTGGTCGCCACATCAGCGAACCCACCAATAGCCATGTCAGCGAAATTGTCACCCAGGCTGGCAGTGGCGGCTTCAGCGAACACCGCAGTAGTGCCCACATCAAGCAACGCATCTGACACGCCAAAGAAGTCTTGACCGCCAAAGATGTTGGGGGCCGAGTGACCTACCTCTGTGCCGCCTTGAAAAAGTGTGCTGCCGCCAAAGATGTTGGGTTCTGTGTGGCCCACATCTATGCCGGAATCAAAGAATGATTGTCCGCCAAAAATGTTGGCCTCCGTGTGCCCGGCCTCCATGCCGTGTTCAAAAAGTGTGCTGCCGCCGAAAATATTGGGGTTGCTTTCGGCAATCTTTAGGCCGTCCCTTCCGATGATGTCGTGACCACCAAAGATGTTTGTCTGTGTGTGCGCCACATTCAAACCATTGTTTAGAATGTCGTGGCCGCCAAAGATGTTGGCGCTGGTCGAAACCTTGCCCAGATCAACGCCATCGAACAGCTTGCTTTGCAGGTCTTCCAAAAAACTCATGGGACAACTCCTGTGAGAAAGGGTGTGGCTACACCAACTGTTTTTGGGCAATCAACAACTGGAGACGAGGATGATAAAAATAATAATTGCTAAGGGGATTGCGGCAACTTTTAGGCATCCGCTGGACTTATCACTGGTATTATCTGTAATGGTTTCTGGGGGCGACTTTGTTGCGTTGATTGCGATTGCATTAGTTTTAGCACGGACTGCTTCTGATTGACTCAATATAATGTGATACACTTTTTCGGCTATTGCCGCATTGAATCTTATTCTAATATCATGTATGCGGTCATTTTTCATTGAAACAATGATTTTTTTTGTTCCAAAAATGGTTGTAGTAAACTTAACGCTTTGAATATCTGCATACGCAATTGGTATTTCGCCTCCTCCAAACACACCGCGGATCAAATCCGCTGTCGAAAAATTGAGGATATTTGCTCCGCCAGGCTTGAGAACCACTCCATTCCCATAAAACTGTAACCTGTAATGCCGCTCTCCCCGATATGCCCATATTATGACTTTAGTTCCGTTGACTTCTTGAATCTGTCTTTGCAGTTCCGCTGATGCGATAGCCCTTTTTTCTGCTTGTGCTTGTGATTCTGCCATTGTTTTGCATTTTTCAATCGCAGCGTCAATTTCCGCATAACTTGGCTGTATTGACCTAAGCATTCTCAAAGCGTCTTGGAATCTTACGGGGGATTTGGACTCGTTTAGCTCTTGCATTATCTGTTTATATTTCTGGTGTGCCTGCTTAGCCGAGTTTATACGCTCGGCCAACAGTGAGCTGATTTTCTTATACCCCGGCGCAATATACTCAAGCAATAGCGCGGCCTTTTGGCATCTCTCAAAAGACCTTGGTGCGTCCAGCAGTGCCGTTGCCTGCTGGCATAAATCATCCCAATTTGCAGGGTCGTAGCATTGCAGTTGGAAGCGGAAATTGGGGTCGGCGAAGCGCAGCGCCTTTTCATAGTCCTTGCATTCTTTCAGCGATTTTATCCCTATTTCAGTAGCTTTGGCAACCAGCACATTTGCAGACGGCAGCTTCAACTGGGCAAGCACTTTCCCAAAATACGCTTGCGCGTTGTGGGGGTCTTGGTTCAGCACCTGCTCCAGCAGTTCGTCCGCCTTCTGCCAATCCCCGTCTTCCAGAACCAGCGCAACCCTAGCAAGCATGGCTTCAACCGGCGTGGCAGGGGCTTTGGCGGTGTTTGACCCAGTAGCTTTGATAGAGCCAGAAGCCTCTTGCGCTAGTGATGGCTGGGCCTCTGCCGTGGTTGTGGGCTGCGTAGTCCCTGAAGCGGCAAATGCCGAGGGTGCCTTGACTTTTATTTGGCTCCGCCGTTTTTCGGATAATTCCAATATGCGTGTCCGATGCTCCTCTGGGTAGCTATCAATTTCTCTGCGAGCCAGGGATAGTGTCAGGTCGGAGACTTTTGCCCAGTCGTCTATTGAAAACTCGCCTGATTCGGCGCGCTCAGGTGATACCAGTGGTCTAGGTTGTGGCGGAGAGTAGGGCGGGGCAGTTGGCGTTGCCGTCGGCGCTGGGGGGGCAATGGTCTGTCCGCAACCAGCACAAAAACGCGCCCCTGCCCGAAGCGGGGAACCGCAGTTGGGGCAGACAGGTTTTGCGCCTACTTCCCTCCCGCAGCTTGGACAGAAGTTGGCAGAGGCATTAAGAATAGTATTGCACGAAGGGCAAGTCTGTGTGGGCATGGTCAATGTCCCCCTTTCAACTTTCTGCGGATGTTGTCTTGGAGCGAGGGCGGCTTGAGAGCTTGCAGCACGGATTCATCGGTGTCCAAGGGCCCGTCATCATGGGGGGCAAGCTCATCGCCGCGAGCCATATCAGAAAAGCTGCCGTATTCGTCGCCTTGTGACAAACGAGTTGCACCGCGAGTTTTATACGCTTCGGCGTTGTTGGGGTTCAGGCGTATTGCCTCGTTGCAGTCCGACATGGCTTTACCGTAGTTGCCCTTTAGCATATACGCCCAGCCGCGTGTGGCGTAGGCATCGTCACATCTTGGGTCTAGGGCAATGGCTTGTGTGCAGTCCTCAATGGTTCTGTCGTATGCTTTGTCGTAAATGCTGGCGATGCCGCGCCCGTAATAGGCTATGGCATTTCTGGGGTTAGACCGTATCGCTTCACTGAACACTTCGATGGCACGGTGGTAGTCGTAGTCATCATAAAGCTCGGCCCCGCGCATCACCAAGGTCTCATAGCTCTCGGAACTGGGGCTTTGGTCGGCACCCCACGTTGGCGAAGACACCGCGCCGTAGTCGGCGCGACTGGCGTTGGCCGCTGACCCCTTCGGATTCGCGCCAACAGCACAATAGACGCAGAGTGCCCTTGAAGCATAGGCATCGTGGCCAAACTGCTCGGCTGCGCCGTTTTTCCAGAGTTTTGCATCGAACCTCTTGTCGTAGTTCGCCTCCCTGCCCGCGATATAGACATCATTCCTGGAGACGAATATAGAATGTGCGTAGGCAAGTCTGAATCCATCGGTTATGGTCGTTGCAACACCGTTCTTCCACAGCCTAACAACAGTAATCTTCTTGTTGTTGGTGTCCTGACCTACAACATAGACATTCCCATCGGACACGGACACACCTGTCGCTGCGGCATCGCAGCTTCCGTCTGTCAGGCGCTGCCCACGCCCATTTTTCCAAAGCATTGCAATTCCATTCCCGCGCTCGTTTGCCTCGACACCAGTGACATAAACATCTTCACCGGACACAAAGACTGTGTTGGCATCCGACCTGTAGCGACTATAGGAAAGTCGCTGACCCACTCCGTTCCGCCAGAGCATTGCGACATTCATGTTGTTGTCGTCCTTCTCGTAACCTGCCACATATACGTTATTCTCGGCTACACAAACTGAGATGGCGTATGAATCCGTCAGGCCTGTCCCCAATGACTGAGCGGCTCCATTCTTCCAAAGCGTTGCGACATTCTTGCCCAAATAGTTTTTTTGGCGACCAGCCGCATACACATCACGGCCTGAAACAAATACAGAATTGGCAAAAGCATCGAAGCTGCCGTCCGTAAGACGCGACACTTTCCCGTTTCTCCATACCATCGCCACATTGTTTCCTTCCTTGTGCCATCTCCTCCCTCCTCCCGCCACATAGACATCCTGTCCAGAAACAAAAACCGATTCGGCAACACCATACTCATAGTTAGAATAATTATCGTTATAATTGTAATTCTCAAGCATCTGTCTTTGACCATCCTTCCACAGCGCTGCCGATCTCCGTTCTTTAGACACCTGCTCAAACCCAGCCACGAACACACCAGTTGCCTTTTCGAGTGCTTCCCGCTCACGGGCTGCGTTTGTATTGACCACCGCGATGGTGATGATGATGGCAATGATTAAAGCCAAGATGGAAAATACCAGAATCATTCTGCTGGTGGCCGGGGGCCGTTTCGGTTCCGGCGCGGTGTCGCCCGATGGCGGCGGGGGCGTTTGTGATGCGGCTGGGGCAATGACACTCCCGCAGTCTGAGCAGAACCTGTCGCCTGGCAGTAGCTCCCCGCCGCATTTTGGGCAGTGGTTGTCTATGGTCATTTGACCTCCTCTGCCTGCCCAGACAGGGCAACGAGCGCAGGGAGCAGGATGAAGAGGAGGGGTCTCATCTGCCCGTCGCCATCTGCACCCCGATAACGATGCCGACCAAGAAACTTATGGCGTTCACGACCAAATTGATGACACTGCAAACGATTCCTGCGGTGGCAGTGCCGGTTGGCAAGCCAGAGGCGGAAAGCTGCCTCCTGCTCTTTCTGCCCTTGACCAGCCCGACGATTGCCATGACAAGGGCGGCTAGGCTCAGAATAAAACATAGGGGGGGCATCCTGCCTTGATTGGCTGCGTTTATTAGCCCACTGATGAGCATCAGAACCAGCGAGCCTACCCCCAAGAACAGTGACTGGCTAGCCCTCTGGGCAGGGTCATCGCCATAGTTTTCCGTCTGTGAATCTGCCCCATACTGCGGATATTCGAGACGTAGGGGTGATTCTGGTGTCCTTCCTGTAGCATCAACGCCATGCTGCGGACTGGCAGGTGCCAGTGCCGAAACTTGGCGGGCTGGCTGACCGCAGTTCGGGCAGAACCTGTCGCTTGGGGAGATTGCGGAGCCGCACTGGAAGCAGAAGTTGGTGGCCGTCATTTTTGCTCCTTTGTCGTCATGTGCGTTGCGTCCGCACGTATTTGGTTTCAGAACACATACCCCACGCCGAGTCTCAGGTAGTCGGCGGCCAGGATGTCGCCGTTGATGGTGTCCTTGCCGGTCAGGGTGGTGTGGTAGGCGAGTTCCAGTGTCCAGCCGCCGCCGCCGTTTCTGGCGGTGAAGGAGTGGCCCAGCCCTGCGGTGGCACCGAGGCGCATCTTCCTGTTGGTGTCCGTCCTGCCGCCGTCTATGCGTATGAAGGTCTCGTTGTTCGCGGTCGCGCCGCCGAATAGGTAAGTCCCCCTGTGCCTGTAGGACTCGTCAAAGAACACCTGCAACTCGCCGCTTGCCCCTATGGCAAGGTAGGTCAGTTCGATGTCGCTGTAGCCTGGCGCGGTGTTGGTGCCGCCGTTGTATGCGAACCCCGCCCCCGCACGGAGGCCCATGTATCTGAACAGCAAAGGGAAGGTCATGGTGAACCTCGCCCCGAATCCTGCGTTGTAGCCCTCGGTCTGGGTGACTGGCATCCCCGACACGGGTGGTATCTCCACGCCGCCGAACTCTCCCATTGGGACACCCACGTTGGCGTAGAGGCCGAATGTGACGTTTCTACGCATCGCCCTCTGTGTGGCCCTCTGCTCGTCTGTCTGTAGGCCTGTAATCCGTGAGGCTATCTTCTCGGTGGCCGCCCTGATTGCGGCGGGGCTGTCGCCATAGACGGTCTCGCTGCCCGACTTCTGCACCACGCCCGTTACCACGTTGATGAGGGAGATGTTGATGTTGGTGTAGCCCTCCTCCTTGATTAGCTCCGAGACGCAAACGTAGTCCGCGCTCAAATGCTTGCCTATCTCCTTTGCCGTGTTCGGGTCTATCATTGCGCTGGTCCTTTGCAGGTTGAGTTCCCCAAACACCTGATCCGCCCGTCTCCTGTCAACCACGCGCCAGTTCCTGCTCCGCGTAAGGAAGTCCTCCATAGCCCCCCTGACCTGTCCCTTGTTCAGGCTGGTGACGTTGTGGCTCCCCGCGACAGGCTCCATGACCGCCACCACGGGTCTGCCCTGCTGTGACAGGAGCGGGGCGCAGAAAAGGCAGACCGCCGCAAGGAGAATGGCTCTGGGGATTAGGGTCAGTCTGGACATGGAGGCTCCTTGGAAGCAGAAAAAACTGGTGCATGGCGCAAATGTTACGGGAGAGAATCCGCTGTTGCCAAAAAACTTTCTTGCCCCTCAGTTAAGGTCTTTTCGGTTGGTTTTATAGTCCAACCCTATGAATTTGTGTTCCAGCATGTCGCTCAACAGCTTGTGCATCATGCGAACAATTACTTTAAAGCATCCCACGTAATCCTGCTTGATTGTAGCCCAATATTTTGCACCGTGAAAAAACTTGTGGCGATAGTGATACGCAAGTATCAGATATATTTTGAATAGATCATCGTCTCTTTGACCATTTACAAATTTTTCGACTAATTTTCTGTCATTGTCGCTTCTAAACTCCATTCGCTGGAATCTGTTGTTTTCCCTTAATCTTTCAAAAAAGAATTGATCATATTCTTCATACTCCCCCACATTGAACCAATCTGCTGCATGTAGGTCATCACAAAGTTGATCACGAATATCTCTTATATGTTCATTTTTATCTTGTTTGGACAACCAATTCTCAAAAATGTTAAACACAAGGACAAATTTAATGATAGCTTCCTTGTCCTCTTTGGGTAAATATTCATCGTTTAGGGTGAAAGCCCACTCAAGATGGCTCCTCATGCCTTCTATTTCATAGTCAGGTTTTTTGCTCTGTTGCTGAGACATGGTGTGTTCCTTTTCTACCAAAGGTGATGACAAGGTTTATGCGATGATTTTCCGAACTCTTTTGTCAGAGGAGACAGAGCCGGTCTTGCCAAGGAGACCCTGTGTCCCCTCTTCCGGCAGACCCATTTGCCTCAAAGCGAGGCTCATCGCTCTCCATCTCCCAATTAACACAACTGGACACAAGCCCCGCGCAGACCCGAATGTTCGTCAGCGTCGAGGCAGTTTGGCACCTAACACTTTGAATGTCAGGAGTGCGGCTAGGGAGGTCTGCACATGTTTTGCTCCTTTTGCGTGGATTCATTGGCTCATTTGACGAAGACGGAATATGCTTCTGAGTATGAGGTGTATTGGCTGGAGTCGAGTGTCATGCTCTCTCCGTTTTTCCACAGTGTGGCTTGATTGGCGGCTCGACTAACTACGTAAACGTCGTTGCCATGCACGAAAACATCGTAGGCATTGTCACCAGTGCCGAAAGCCTGCGCCACACCGTTTTTCCACAGTGTGGCTCTGCTGTATTGCGTCCCTGCCACATATACATCGCCGTTGGATACAAAAACGGCATTGGCGACGGAGTTAGTGACGGAAGAGAGTATCTGTGGTATGCCATTCTTCCAAAGCGTGGCATTACCATACATGGTGGTGCCGTCCACCCCCACCACATATACATCGTTACCAGACACGAAAACATCATTGGCGCGGGAGCGGCCACCATAATGTTGGCCGAGAGGGTCAGGAGGAAGGTAGGTCGCCACACCATTTTTCCACAGTGTAACCATTGTACCACCTTGGTTGTTCACCCATTCTTCCCCAGCCACGTAAACATCGCTACCCGACACGTAAACGCAAGTGGCACCGGACGGAAGACTGCTGGTGGAGACCGGCTGCGGTGTGCCGTTCTTCCAGAGTATTGCTGTGTTTCCAACACCCCCCACTAGGTAAACATCGTTGCCTGACACAAAAACGTCTGAGACGCAAGCATCGATGGGGAATGTCTGCGCCACACCGTTTTTCCACAGCGTGTAATCGCCGAACAGTTCGCCCAGCACGTAAACATCATCGCCAGACACAAAAACTTTTCTGGCTTCGCCTGCAATTCCAGCAGAAAGGGGCTGCGCCACGCCGTTCTTCCAGAGCAGGGCTACTTTTTTACCATAATAACCACCATTATTTTCGTATGTATACCCCGCCACATACACATCGGCGGCCAGCGCGGCTGTCGGCACGGTCACGGCGCACGTCGCCGTCTTCCCGCCGTCCTGGGTCGTCACAGTTATTGCCGCGCTACCCGGCGCAACGGCCGTCACAAGGCCGAGGGTACTCACGGTGGCCACGCCATCACTGCTGCTGGACCACGTGACGCTTTTGTTTGTTGCGTTGCTCGGCTGGATTGTGGGTATCAGTGTCTCGCTGCTGCCCACGTTGAGCGTAAGGCTGGTCTTGTTAAGTGCCACGCCCGTCACTGGCACTGTCGCCGTCATCACCGTCACGGCACAGGTGGCGGTTATGCCGCCGTCAGAGGTCTTAACTGTGATGGTCGCATTGCCAATGGCCATTGCCGTCACCGTGCCGCCAGCGACGGTGGCTATGGCCGTGTTGTTGCTAGACCACTCGACGTTCCTGTTGGTCGCGTTGACGGGCTGGACTGTGGCGACAAGCACATCGCTGCCGCCCACGCTCAGTGCAAGGCTGGTTTTGTTCAGCGTCACGCCCGTCACGCGCACGGCCTCTGATTCGCTGAGGACGCCCACGGCGCATGTGGCGGTCTTGCTGCCGTCCTGTGTCGTCACCTTGATGGTCGCGGTGCCGGGTGCCATTGCCCTTACGACTCCGTCCCCCTCCACGCGCGCTATGTTGGGGTTGCTGCTGTTCCAAGACACGTTCCTGTTGGTGGCGTTGGGTGGCAGGAACATTGGCGTCAGTGTGTCCGTGTTGCCCACTACAAGGGTGATGTTTGTTTTGTCCAAGGACACGCCCTGCACGGGAATGTTCCTCACATACACGAGGCAGTAGTCCTTGTAGCCGCCGTTATTGGTAGTCACCGTGATTCTTGCGTCGCCTATGCCAACGCCAGTCACCTTGCCATTGGTGACGGTGGCCACGCTTGGGGTGTCGCTCTCCCACAACACTGTCTGGTCGTTGGCGTTGGCGGGGACGACCGTGGCCACGAGCCTTGTTTCCTCTCTGGGGCCAATTTCCAGCGTGTGCCTGTCCAGCGACACGCCGGTCACGTTCACCACGCGGCCGCTGTCGCCGCCGTTGCCGCCTCCGCATGAGACGGAAATGCTTGTCGGGGCTATGGCGATGATCAGGGTAGCCAGTAGGTTGAAAATGCGCTTGTTCATGGTTTGTCCTTGGCTTGTGGGTTAGTGTGGGTCTGCGCTCACTTCTTTGCGCCAAGCATGGCCGAGACCATCTCCGTGGCGGCGTCGGCTATGGTCTTGATGTCATCGCCCGACACGAGACGGGAGCCTGACGCTGAAACGACACCCGTCTCTGCGTTGATGAGCGAGATGTTGATGTTGGTGTAGCCTTCTTCCTTTATGAGTTCGGAGGCGCAGACGAAATCTGCCCCAAGGTGTCTGCCTATCTCCTTGGCGGTGTCGGGGTCAATCATTGAACTGGTGCGCTGTAGGTTCAGTTCGCCAAACACCTGGTCGGCCCTCGCCCTGTCAACGACCCTGTAGCCCCTGCTCTTTGTGACGAACTGCTCGATGGTGCCCCGCAGTGTGGCCTTGTTCATGCGCCCGACGTCGCCCGAAGGCTCCAGTATCGCCACGACCTGCGGTTTCTTCTCGGAGGCGAGGGGGCTGGCTACGGCGCAGAGCAGGGCAAGGAGAATAGCCTTGGCCGCGTTTGAAACGTGACCAAGAAAAGCGGCGCGTGTGGTTGTCATGGTTCTCTCCTGTCTGTCCATAAGTGGGTGCGGCACTTGGTTCAATTACTTCTTCAACAGTTCAGTCTCTATGAGCGCGGGGATTTTCAGTCTGCCGCCGGCGAGCCGGCCTGAGATGTTTCTGGGGAAGCTGCCCCTTTCGGGCACCCACTCCGCCGTAACGGGGTCGCCCTCTTCGAGAACTCGGAGGTCGAGGCTTGACCCAGTGAAGGTGTAGGTGCCGCGGTAGTAGGGTGTCCTTGCGCCGCCCTTGTCCATGTAGGATTCCCACCTGGCGTCGATGAACCTGACTGTGCAGGCCGCGCCATTGTTGTCCCTGCCCTCCCACAGGCCGGTGAAGTTGCGGCTGACGGGTGCGGGGGCTGTTGGTGCTGATGTTTGCACCGGCTTGGACTTGCAAGCCAGAAAGAGGGGCAGTGCTGATATGGCAAGGCAGACCGCAGTGCGGGTTGGTGTGGTTCTCATGTGCTGCTCCTTAATTCAGTTGGGAGAGGAGGTCGCGGATGATGTTGTTGACCTTTGGCTGTATCTGCGCCTTTATCCGCTTCTTCATCAGTTCGGGGCTGACTTCGGTGAAGGGTTCCAGTTCCACGTTCACGCCCGCGCCGTCAAGGATGAAGCGCACCCTGCCGCTGACCCTGTAGATGAGTGCGCCGTGCTGCCTGTTCTCGGCGAGGGCGACTGACGAAAGGTCAACCTCCAAGGTGGCGGTTTCTTTAGCCTTGTTCCACTTGGGGGCGCCCCTGTTCTCCATCAGGATTGACTTTATTTCTTCGTCCAGACCAGCCAGCGGGGGCAACGGCTCTCCCCTATGCAGTCCGCCCGACAGCTTTGTGTTCAGCTTCTTTAGAAGTTCCTCCATCAGGCTCTTGCTTGCGTCCATGACCACTCTGGTGTCAACGCTTCCGACCAGCCTTGTGCTAGAGGCAACGACCTCGTTGCTCACTATGTCCTGCACCTGGCAGGCTATGTTCAGGTCGTTGCCGTAGAGGCTCAGTTTGGTGGTGACGACCAAATCCGCCCCCTTGAACTGGCCCAGCTCGCGCCCCTCGCGCTCCTTGGATGGGACAAGGAACTCATCGCTCTGGAAGACGTGTTCGCCCACGACCTGCTCCACGTTGGCCCTGTCGAAAAGCTGGAAGCCCTTTGTGTTGGAGATGACTGTGGTGAACTGGGACGTGACCATCTCCAGCAGATTTTTGTCAACGTCGCCCTGCGGCTCGCGGACGGCGACCTTGATGTCCTGCGCGGAGAGGGCGGTGCAGAGGACGGCCGCCGCGAGGAGTGCGGAGGCTTTCAGGATTCTGTGAAGTCTGAACATTGGTTGGCTCCTTTCGTTCAGTGGGTTGCTTGCTGTGTCATGGCGGATGTGACCCTATCCATAACGGGAAAATGATAACAGTAGTGATTGCCATAGAAACGCAACGATTACTACTCAGCCTGAACATTTTTTGTTTGGGTTAGACAATGGAAAAGGTTTGGCAACAGCAGAGCGTGTTCGCTGAAATGGTAAAGGAGTTTTGCAGGAAGAACGGGCTGCTCACGCCGCGAGGGGCGGTGAAGATGGAGGAGACCGCCGACCTGTTCGACCTGAACACGGACACGCTTCGCCAGTTCCTCTACGACAGCACCAGGCGGAGGCCCCACCTCGACACTCTGAGCCACATCGCGTCCGTCATCGGATGCTCGGTGGCGGACTTCCTTGACAGCCCAAACGACCCGCCGCCCGCTGTGTCGCAGGGGCAGTGGGCCGGGCTTGGCGAGAGGGAGCGCGCCCTGGTGGTGTCGCTGATAGCAGACTTCTCCACGGAGGGGCTGTCCCTCGCGGAGCGGGAGGAGCTTTGCAGGCTCTTCCGCGAGGCGAAGGACAGGATGCTCAGGCTTCGGGAGGCCTGGGCGGCAGGGCCACGCTCACCAGAGTGAGGGGGCTTCGTATCTGCCGATGTTTTCGTCTGCCGTCAGTATGGTCATGCCTTCCGCCTTTGCGGTGGCCACGAGGAGGCGGTCAAAGGGGTCGCGGTGAATGAGGGGCAGGGTCTCCACAATCTTGAGG
>Ga0268262_10005849_pt1 | contig 12032 bp, 10 predicted proteins | sample TergutNc150P3_FD_190354 | JGI IMG/M metagenome (GOLD analysis project Ga0268262, IMG submission 190354) | Nasutitermes corniger P3 segment gut microbial community from laboratory colony in Florida, USA - Nc150 P3 (SPAdes) (version 2) | ecosystem: Host-associated > Arthropoda: Insects >... | reverse complement strand
CTGTGTCGTTGATAGTATTTCCGATAAAGCAAATGAAATTAAACGGAAAAAATATCATGGGGAAGAAGAAATATCATTTTTTACTACATATAACAATGACAATATATCCAATGAAGATATTATGTTTATCTTTACTTCTCAAATAAAAAAATATAGACAGTACTATTTCACTATAGATTATAAAGTATTAAATGATAAAGAAAAACAAGAACATGCCTGGTCTATTAATACGACTAAACAAACTTTTGGATGGGGAATTATTTATAACATACAATTTCGCTTTTCAAATGGTTGGATTCAATTATTTTTTTCAAATAGTGAATTTTCTTCTGGAGGAAAATCATCACTGAGATACTATTTGGCTGAATATAATTTTGGCGCTATTTTTATCGAATCCACATTAAATACATGCAGAGATGAAGCGAAGATTATATGGAAAATGAATGGCATGGAACCTGCGGGAAATTTACCATTTAATTATATCCCTTTATCAGGCAGTACCAGATCATCATCACATGAAAATACAACACAATCTGATTTGGTATCATTTTATCGTAATCTGCTTGGTTTAAGATTAAGTTTTTCCCATGATGAGCTTAAAAAATCTTACCGTGAAGCTGTAGGAAAATATCACCCGGATAGATACGGTTCTTCATCTCCCCGTGATCGTGAAAATGCCGAGATGCTTATGAAACAAGTGAATGAAGCTTATGAAAAATTAAAAGAAATTGCGGAATAAAACAACTTTATTTTGGTATTCGGCGCGGCCTTTCAGCCGGACGGACAAGGCGGCCCTGATCATCAGCGTACTGTTGTTTGCCGCCGGGATGTGGTTTACCTTCCGCGGGGGGAGCAGATTTTTTAGCCCGTTTTAATAAGAATAACCAATTACACCAACTCCATTTTCGCCACATTACTCACCACCGGCGCTATTTTGTTTCCCCCGTCGCCGTTGTCAGAAATGGTGTTGGTGACAATCACATAGTAATACATTGTTCCCGCTGTGTCGGTCGGCGGTTTGTAACGCGCCTCTGTCGCGCCGGAAATAAGCGTTCCTCCCGTAGTACTGTCAACTGTATTAGAGTACCATTGGTACGATACAGTTCCGCCGTCGCTGACGGACGCGGCAACTGTCAATATTGCCGCCGTATTGCTGACCATGTACACTCCCCCCTGCGGCTGGCCGGTAATATCCGGAACCGCCGCGTTTACTTTATCGTTCACTTTAATTGCCGCCACAGCGCTCGCCGCCGTTGCGGTCTTATTCCCTCCATCGCCGTTGTCAGAAATGGTGTTGGTGACAATCACATAGTAATACATTGTTTCCATAGCGGCAGTTGGCGGACTGTAACGCGCCTCTGCCGCGCCGGAAATGAGTGTTCCCTCCGTAGTACTGTCAACCGTATTGGAATACCACTGATACAAAAGGGTTCCCCCATCGCTGACCGATGCGGTAACTGTCAAGGCTGCCGCCGGGGTGTCTATACTGTATACCGCCCCATACGGCTGGCGGGTAATAACCGGAACCGCCGCGTTTACTTTATCGTTCACTTCAATTGCCGCCACCGCGCTCACCGCCGTGGCAGTCTTGTTTCCCCCGTCGCCGTTGTCAGAAATGGTGTTGGTGACAATCACATAATAATACATCACACCTGCCACCGTAGTTGGCGGCGGGTAACGTGCGCCGTCAGCGCCGTCTATCGGCATTCCTGTTTTATTACTGTTTCTCGTATTACTGTACCATTGATACGAGAGGGTTCCCCCGTCGCTGACTGATGCGGTAACTGTTAAGACTGCTGCCGCAGCGCCGACAATGTATACCGTCCCCTGCGGCTGACCGGTAATAACCGGAACCGCCGCATTGAAGATAACGGGTGGGGTTCCCTGTTCCTGTTTTCCGGGAGAAAACGAGTTTTGGCAGGCATTGGCAAATATCAGCGTCATTCCCGTGATAGCGAATAATAAAATTCTATGCATTTTTGTGATCTATAATTAGTATAATGCTACACTTTCAGGGAAAAATCAAGAAAATGAGGGGATAACAATGTCCCAGAGTGTTATTGCCCCAATGCCCATGTTATGGTAGTATATTATAATGAAAGAGAGGTATATGCGAAAAAAAGAAGTATTTCTAATTGCCGCGGGTTTCCTTTTAATAATGCCGGTTTTTGTCACTGCTCAGACGGCGGCAGAACTGGAAACAGTTCTGGAAACCCGGAACGTTACTTGCGCCCAGGCCGCTGGTTTTATATTGGCTGCGACAGAAGATACGGATACTGCCCAAAATACATCAAAAGAAGCCTTTGAACAGGCAATAACACGGGGCTGGTTCCCCAAAAGAACGACGCCGGAAGAAAATATAACATTGGGGAAGCTTTCCTTTCTCATTATGAAAGCTTTCAACATAAAAGGCGGCATAATGTATTCCCTTTTTCCGGGACCGCATTACGCATTCAGGGCTATGGTAAGCCGCTCCTATATACAGGGCGCCGCCGATCCGGCCATGAAAGTAAACGGAGAACGGTTTCTTAATATTTTAGGAAAAGTTCTCATCGCTACGGGAGGCTAAGGTGAAACGCATACTATTGCTGCCTGTCCTGCTGTTCTTTTCAGCCGCTCTTGTCTTTTCTGCTGATTATGGTTTCTTGATTGAGCAGAATTTTGAGGCAACAAAAGAAGAAGCTTCATATACCCCGGCTTTTATCCCCTGGTTTTCATGGAACAACGATCGCACATCGGTTTATTTTTCCGGTATTTTTTCGGTTAAGTATTATAGTTATAACAGCGAATCGTCTGCCGGAAGCAGCGGCTGGGTTAAGCCTCTGCTGACACCGGAATTATCCCGTTTTGCGGTGAGTCACCGTATCAGTCAACGGTATTCCATTGAAGCCGGCCGTATTGAGTATACCGATGCCATGGATTTTACCGCCTCCGGTCTCTTTGACGGTCTCCGCTTCAATGCGGTTACTTCCCTGGGCAGCATAAGCATCGGAGCGTTCTATACCGGCCTTTTGTACAAGGAAACCGCGGAAATACTTATGACCGCCCATGATATAGACCACTATGAACAGGCCTGGAATGGGGACTTCGATTCCTACGGCGCATCCCGGCGGGCTTTCGCCGCTGTGCGCTGGGATATACCTGTCGGGAAAACCAATACCCTCTCTGCTGAAGCCCTGTTTCAGTTTGACCTTAACAATACTGATGATATTCTTAATTCCCAATACGGTGAAGTTCAGATGGCATTCTATCCCACCAATATGACGGAGATCACTGTCGGCGCTCTTTTTGAAACAATGGAATATAAGAACAGGAATTTTACTTTTGCATTGGGAGCCCTGGCCCGCGCCAAAATGATTGTTCCCGGTTCTCTCAATGACCAGTTAAACATTACCATGAAGTTGAGTTCCGGCCAGGGGAACGATACTTTTACCGCTATTGTGCCTATCAGCGCCCGTACTCAGGGAATGGTATTTCCCGGCACTATCTCCGGCCTGGCGTATCTTTCAGCGGATTATGTGGTAAAGGTTCTTAACTCTCTGCTCATAGACGGCAGTTTACGTTACTTTGCGCGAACGTATAAGGACTCAGCGGCAGAGGGTAATTTTTATGGCGGCGAATTCTGGGCTTCCGTAGCCTGGCAGCCGTTTGATGATATGCGTTTTACTTTGGGAGGCGGGGTGTTTTTCCCCGGCTTGGGAAATGTTTATACTGACAGAACTGACCCGATGTGGAAATTCATCGCCGGTCTTTCCCTGTCATTTTAGAGGAGGTTCGGAACATGAAACATTTTTTTGTTTTGATGTTGTTGGTATGCGGGGTAACGCTGGTTTTTGCGGAAAAACCCCAGGCCTTTATCCGGGAAATGACCGGAACGGTGGAGCTTAAAACACCCGGATCGGAGAAATGGGTAGCCGCAAAACAGGGAGACCGTATTCAGGAAGCGACGATCATATCTACAGGCTTCAAAAGTACGGCTATGCTCTCAATAGGGAATTCGACCCTGCTGGTACGCGCCCTGACCCGCATGAGTTTGGAAGCCCTTATGAACCAGGACGAAACCGATACGATAAACATCGGCCTTTCTACCGGCAGGGTACGGGCGGACATAAAACCTCCCGCCGGAAGCAAAACCAATGTTTCCATCCAGACTCCCTCATCTACCGCTTCTGTCCGGGGAACGGTTTTTGACCTTAACACGGTTGCTATCCGGGTAATTGAAGGAACGGTCAGTTTCCAGTCACCGGGCGATCCGGCCCAGCGTCCGGTCATGGTCGGCGCCGGCCAACAATCCTGGGTAGACACGGAAACCGGTCAGATAGTGACTCCCATGGCCGCGGCGGAATTAAGCCTCATTTTACCCGCTCTGTACGGGTCAAGATACCGTAACGGCGGGTTGAAACTGCTCATGAGGCCGCCCTCATCGGCATCACCGGATTCGCCAACATCCGGGACAGGGAATATTGATATAACGGTTGACTGGTAGGAGGCAAGTATATGAAAATCAGGAATAAATTAACAGTAATCGCGGCGCTATGCCTTGCCGCTTTTGTTTTGGGCGCCTGCAATTATGGGGACGGCTCTGACGGTCAGGGCAGCATCAGGATCAATTTTGAAAATTCAGACGCGCGTTATGCGGTAACAAATGATGACAAAACCACAATGATCTATACGATAACGCTGACGAGTCCCGGCAAAAATACTATAACAAGAATAACCGGACAAGGCGACATTACCATTCCGGTACCGGAAGGAGACTGGAACATTCAAGTGGACGCCGAAGGAACCAGGGTAATAGGAAAAGGAAATACAAACGTGCAGGTTACAGCCGGACAGACTGCGCCCGCAAACATTAGAATGACCGTTACCGGTACGCGCGTTTCCAGCTGGAGTGAACTTGTAACAGATTTTCAGGATACGAGCCTGCAAAACCATTCCATTGAAATCGTCAACAGCTTCATCACAAGTTCAGCTTCAGGACTCAATTTAAGTTTAACAAAAACTATTACCTTGTGGGCGAAGAGTAACGTAACGATAAAGCGGCATGATAACATGAATCTTGAACCTGTGTTTATAATTACAAATTGTACCCTTATCCTGGACGGCACAAGAGGCGGCACGATTACCATTCGAGGCAACGGCAACGACAACCCTGATTGCAAAAGGGCCTTAATTAATGTGGAAGAAAACAGCACCCTGGAAATACGTAATGGAGTAACTATTACTGACAACATATCCGGTACTGGCGGCGGGAAGGGCGGCGGCATATATGTAAAAAACGGAACTATCAACATGGAGGGAGGAATTATTTCCAGCAATAAAGCGAACACCGGAGGCGGCGTACATATAGAGAGCGGAACTTTCAACATGAGGGGAGGAGTTATTTCCGGCAATACAGCTAAATCAAGCGGAGGCGGCGTACATATAGAGAGCGGAACCTTTACCAAAACCGGCGGTATTATTTACGGTTATAATGCAGAAACTGACGCTTGCAACATGGTTAGTAACAATGGTTCGGTTATAGATAACAAAGGGCATGGGGTATATTCTTCCTCAAGTAATTACTCGGACATTACCCTCGGCGAAAACAACAACTGGCCCACCTCACCTTAATAAGATGCCATAAGCGCGCCGCTTTTGGAATCCCGCTCGCCGTTCCTGAAAACGGCGTGTACCAACGCGCCGCACGCGGTTTTTTCGATGACGCTTTTTTGTCCGGCAAGCAGTACCAGCCCCTGCGCCGAACAGGCATAACGCCCGAATTGATTCGGCGGCAGGGGAAAAGCGTCAGAAATAACCCGCAATATTGACGGAGTGGCAGGCGCTTCAGCATCTTTCGCCTTTTTCCGGCTGGTATCAACAGGCCCGGCAAACAGAAAACTTAACACAGCCCGTTCTTTGGGAAGCCTCGCCGCAGAAGACAGTTTATGCAGGGCAGAAGGGGCGTCTTCCGTCGCGAAGGCAAAGTGGCACCAGCGTTTTTTAATGTTCGCGCTGTTTTTTTCGTTATCACCCAGAGGACATTCTTTATCATGGGGACAGGGCGCAAGCGGAGCATGACCGCTCTTCGCAAGGGAACCGCGCAACAGGCTGATAAATTCCCCGCAGCGGGGAAAGCCAGGCTCTATTACCAGAATGGCGGCGGAAGCGGACGCGTGATGCGCAAGCAGGCGGGCGGATTTCTCCGCGCTGCGCCGCAGTTTGTCCGTACCGCTCCGTGAAATATCGCCGTACATTTCATTGAATACATTGACGGCGCATACCAGGGCGGCAGGCAGCGCCTTCACGGTATACAAATCGCCTTTTACGGTGTGTATGCGCCACGGACTGTTTTCACCGGCAAGGACGGCGAAAAATTTTCTTCCCGCGTCCAGCGCCGGTCCGCTGCGGTCAATACAGTAAAATTCAAGGGGAAGGGTCCGCAAATCGGAACGGCATATCCACAGCGCGGCGGCAAAGGTCAGCGGCCCGCATCCCAGATCTGTTATGCGATCATTTGCGGCAAGGGTCAGGTTCAGGCCAGGCAGCAGGCGGCAGAGGCGGTAGAGGTTCCATGGAAAAAAAAAGCGCAGGTATGCGGACAGCAATGCCGGCCGCCCCAGGTAGGAAAGGCCGCGCTCGCCCCTGCCTGAGGTCAGCAGGCGGGAAAGTTCCGCCACATCCGCCGGCAGTCCGGAATGGAAACGCCCCGGCAGGGGGAACGTTTTATCAATGAGCGCGGGAATCCGGTCCAGCAAGCGGCGGATTTCCGGCGGCAGAGGGGCAAAAAGAGGTATTACAGGGATTCCCTTGACCACTCGAATATGGTATAATAAAATAAACAGATAAAAAAGGGGAAGCCCATGCCGGAAACAACGGCCTTGCCGACGGAAATGCTAAACAGCGCCAAAGATGAGAAATATCTGATTTTTTCCATTTTTGGCCGACAATATGCCTTCCCGTCAGATATCATCGGCGAAGTCGCCAACTGTAACCCCCTGTATCCGCTGCCCCTCCTGCCCTCCTATGTGCTGGGCATTATCAATCGCTATTCGATTCCCTATGCTCTGCTTGATACCGGTTTCCTGCTGGCTGAAACGCCGGGCCCCCGCAATGAAGCCCTGGTCATCAAAAGCGACATCGACCGGGTTGCTTTTTCCATTGATACGGTATCCGGCTTCGCCAGCATAGGGCCGGGTAAACTAAACAGCCTGGAAACAGGCTCTGGGCCCCATGAATTAACCAGCGAGGTGTACGCCTCGTTTAATTGGAACGGCGGCGATGTGTTTGTGCTTGATGTCCGGCGCATTTTGGCGCGTATTGCGGAAGAGGCGGTTGAGTAATGCGGGTATTCCTGAGCGCCTATTCCGGCTTTACCCTGGCTGTTCCCATGGATGCGGTTGCCGCAATGGTGCTGCCGCCCAAACAAGAAACGGAAAACATCGTACAGTACGATCAACAAAGCCGGAGTACCTTTGTTTCCCTTCCCCGTCTGTTCAATCTGCCCAATGAGGTTGTCCGCCACGGCATTGTCCTGAGGGAATGGAACACCAAAGCCAACAAAGTCGTTTTGTTGACCGCCGAAGTCAAACGCGACATCGAAATCCCCGATGAGGAATTTCACCCCATACCCAAAACATTGAGCACCCTGCGCTTTTCTCAAATGTTCGGCGGCATAAAATTTTCGGATAATCCGCTTCTTCTGTTGAATATGAAACAGTTAACTGATGTCATACAAAAAGAGCAGGAGGCAATAATTGAAAGAAAAAATCAGCCGGTAATAGTAGAGGAAAAGAAACCACAGGTAACAATAGAGGAAAAGAAACCGCAGGTAACAGTAGAGGAAAAAGAACCGCCGGTAGTAGAAGAAAAAGAACCACAGGTAGTAGAAGAAAGTGAACCACAGGTAACAATAGAGGAAAAGGAGCCACCGGTAATAGAGGAAAGTGAACCACAGGTAACAATAGAGGAAAAGGAGCCACCGGTAATAGAGGAAAAAGAACCACCGGTAGTAGAAGAAAGTGAACCGCCGGTAGTAGAGGAAAAAGAACCACCGGTAGTAGAAGAAAGTGAACCGCCGGTAGTAGAGGAAAAAGAACCACAGGTAGTAGAGGAAAAAGAACCGCCGGTAGTAGAAGAAAGTGAACCACAGGTAACAATAGAGGAAAAGGAGCCACCGGTAGTAGAAGAAAGTGAGCCGCCGGTAACAATAGAAGAAAAGGAACCACCGGTAATAGAGGAAAGTGAACCACAGGTAGTAGAAGAAAGTGAACCACCGGTAATAGATAAAGAAAGTGAGCAGTCGGTAACGGATGAAGAAATTGAGTCGCTGGTAATAGATGAAATAATTGAACTGCAGGCAATAGACGAAGAAACTGAGCAACAAGCAACTGATGAAAAAAGTGAGCCGCGGATAACTGAAGAAGAAAGTGATTCGCTGGTAATAAATGAAATAATAGAGCTGCAGGCAATAGACGAAGAAACTGAACAACAAGCAACTGATGAAAAAAGTGAGTCGCAGGCAACTGATGAAGACAATGAGTCGCAGGTAACAGATGAAGACAGTGAGATGCAGGTAATAGATGAAGACAATGAACTGCAGGTAATAGATGAAGAAAGCGAATCACAGGTAATAGATGAAATAATAGAATTGCAGGCAATAGATGAAGGAAATGAGTAGCCGCTGTCTACGGCGATTTCCGGTCTTTCTTCCCCGATGCCCGAATCTGAATGTCAACCGGAATAAGGGAAAAACCCAGGTCTCTGCGGATTCTGTTACGCAAATAGGAAATGTACGCCTCACTGACCGCATGGGAACGTGAAGTAAAGAAAATAAAATTCACCGGATTAGCAGAACTCTGCACGGCGTATTTTACATTAAAGCGTGTACGCGGCCCGGAGGGAGGCGGATATTCTTCAAGCCAGCGCTGAAGGGCCTGATTAAGGCGGCCTGTTTCAATGCGGGTATTAAGCTGGCCGTACATGGTTACCGCCGTAGAAAGCAGTTTGTCTACGCCGCTTCCGTTTTCGGCGCTTACCGGAACAATGGGGGCGTACTCCATTTTGGCAAAGAAAAAGTGAATATGATCAACGGCGGCTTCGAAGGTATTTTTTACTTTCGGCATGGTATCCCATTTATTCAGCGCCATGATAATCCCCCGACCCTTGTCGTGGGCCAGGGCGGCGATTTTTTTATCCTGTTCGGTAAGCCCTTCCTGCGCGTCTATCATCAAAATAACAATGTCAGCTTCGTTAATGGTTTTAATGGCGCGGTTCACCGAATAGTACTCAATATTTCCGGTTACTTTTGATTTACGGCGTATACCGGCGGTATCAAGGATTACAAAGTCGTGCGACCTACGGTCGTGCGACTTCCAGCAAAAGCTGCCTTCAATTACATCGCGGGTAGTGCCGGGAATGTCGCTGACAATGGAAGCATCAGACGATGTAAGCCGGTTTGACAGCGTGGACTTGCCGGTATTGGGCTTTCCCAGCAGGGCGATGCGGATGGGCTGCCGTTCTTCTACCGATGGTGTCGCCGCTTCCTGAATGGCGGAAAAATCAAGGCGGTTGACAATTTCCTGTTCCAAATCACCCACATTGTCGCCATGCTCGGCGGAAATCATAAAAACCTTTTCAAAACCATAGGACAAAAGGTTCCATGAATCGGCTTCCCGCCTGCCTCCCTCGGTTTTGTTCACCGCGACAATGAGCCGCTGTTGATAAGGGCGCAGCAGGGCGATAAATTCTTCGTCTTCGCTGTTTATTTCTCCCGCCTCCAGCAGCAGTACAATGAGGCTGGCTTTTTTAATGGCAGCCAGCGTCTTTGCTACTACCAAATCGTCAATGATACCGCTGTTTTCCGCCGCCGCGCTTTGAAGCGATGTACCCCGGTCCACAGATCGTTCCAGCTTAAAGCCGCCGGTATCAATAAGCCTGATGGGTTTACCGGCGATAAAGCCGTCCATCTCAATGGGGTCGCGGGTAACACCGGGGGTCGGATCGGTAATGGCCCGGCGTTTGTGGAGCAGACGGTTAAACAACGTGGATTTTCCCACATTAGGACGGCCTGCCAAAACCACCGTGGGAAGATTACCGTATTTTTTTTCAGCAGAAAATTCTACGCTATCCGGCGCTTTTTCAAGATGCGTCTTTTCAAAACGCGCCTTTTCAGGACGGCGCATTATCCGCCATCCACCGCTGCACCGAAGCGCGAACTTCCGCTATAGAGCGCCCATTCAAGGCTTCGGCTGCCAGTTTTTGACAGGACTCCATGCTGGTTCCCCTGATGATTTTCTTGATTCGGGGAATGGAAGAAGCGGTCATGCTGAATTCGTCAAGGCCCATGCCAATCAGCAGCGCTGTCGCCGAAATATCTCCGGCAAGTTCCCCGCACATGGCGGCCTTTATTCCCTTTTCATGGGCCGAATCGATGATCCGCTTCAGAAAACGCAGCATTGCCGGATGATGGGACTCGCCCAAATAACCGACCTTTTCATTGCCCCGGTCAACAGCCAAACTGTATTGAATAAGGTCGTTGGTTCCTATCGAAAAGAAATCTGATTTTTCGGCAAGAATATCGGCAGTCATCGCCGCCGAAGGAATTTCAATCATGACGCCGGTTTCAATGTTTTCAGCACAGGGCTGCTTCTTTTTGCGGCATTCGGCGCGGGCCTGATCAAGCAGGGCGCAGGCTTGTTCTATTTCTTCAACACCGGAGATCATAGGGAACATAATTCGCACATTGCCGCTAACGCCGGCCCGCAGTATGGCCCGCAGTTGTACCTTGAACAGTTCAGGATTTGCAAGAGACAGGCGTATCGCCCGCCATCCCAGCAGCGGGTTTTTCTCACCGGCAGTTTGAAATTCAGGAATAACCTTGTCGCCCCCCAGGTCAACAGTTCTGATGGTAACGGGCAATTTTCCCATGGTTTTCAGAACCTGGCTGTAGGCAAGGAATTGAGTCTCTTCTCCGGCATGCCTGCCGGGCGCTATAAAAAGAAATTCCGAACGGTACAAGCCAATGCCTTCCGCGCCATAGTGCAGGGTTCCTTCGGCTTCTTCGGGTAAACCAATATTCGCTTTAAGCGCCACCCGGTGACCGTCAAGGGTTTCAGCGGGAAGCTCCCGCAGGGCAGAAAGTTCATCAATTTGTTTATTCTGTATTTTCTTTTCGTTTTCCTGCAGTTTCAGAGTCTGCCGGTCAGGATTAACCGTCACCATCCCCGTGGAACCGTTCAGCGTTATCATTTCGCCGTTCTTTATTTCCCGGGAAATCACCGAAAGCCCCAGCACTGCCGGTATATTAAATGCCCGCGCCAGAATTGCCGTGTGGCAGGTTCCGCTCCCCTCATCCAGCACTATACCCTTTACCCGTGACTTATCCATAGTCAGCGTGTCGGAAGGCATAAGATCATGGGCTACCAGAATTACATCCTCATCCAGTTCAACAAGGGAAGAACGCCGGGACGCGGCGGGAAGCAGACAATTAATTATCCTGCGGGATACATCAGCAATATCAACAGCCCGTTCACGGAAAATCGGATCCGGCGATTCCTGGAGTTTTCGCCTCATTTCCCCGCAAATATCCACTATAACCCAGTCGATATTTTTAAGGCTTTTTTTCAAACCTTCTTTTAATCGGTCATGAAAGTCAACGTCTTCCAGCATCAAAAGATGCGCCTGAAAAATATCCGCCTGTTCCCGATGCATTTCTTTGCCGGCTCGCTCATAAAGCGCCGTTAATTCCGACACAGCCTTGGTAAGGGCCTTCTGTAACCGTTCCCATTCGGAGGATATTTTTGCTTCTGTAATGCTGTAACGGGGAATTTCGGGAATTTCATCTTCTTCCGCATATACCAAAGCCTTGCCCATAGCAATGCCGGGGGATGCAGGAATACCGGTAAAGGTTTTCATTTACGGAAAGAATACTTAAAAACGGTAAGAAAGGCAATAACACGCATTGCCTCAAAACTAATCTAGCCGAAAAGGGGGTGTGCCTCAAAAGTAAAAATCTAGCCCAAATTACAATGGTTCCTACCGGACAGGGAGGG
>Ga0268262_10005848_pt1 | contig 12039 bp, 15 predicted proteins | sample TergutNc150P3_FD_190354 | JGI IMG/M metagenome (GOLD analysis project Ga0268262, IMG submission 190354) | Nasutitermes corniger P3 segment gut microbial community from laboratory colony in Florida, USA - Nc150 P3 (SPAdes) (version 2) | ecosystem: Host-associated > Arthropoda: Insects >... | reverse complement strand
AATATAATAAATATTCTCCAAACATTTTTTTATATGTTATTTTTCCATTTGTTTTTATTTGGTCAATAACATATTGGACATAATCTAAATCGCTTGCCATTTTTACCCCCAAAACATTATTTCCCAGTTTATAATTATTGTCAAGTACCATTTCAAAAAACTTGCGCCTAACGTTCCGGCTGTAACTGACGGTTTTTTGTTTGCGATGAGGAAACTGCGCAAGCAGTTTCTCGCAAACAAAAAACTGTGGTGGAACAAAAATACACAAAGGGCGAAGCCCGACTGTATTTTTGTGTAGCCCGAGCCGCCGTAAGGCGGCGAAGCAGTTACAGACCTGTTGAGATTGCAGAAAAACTATTTTCTGTTAAAAAACACTCTTAATTTTGCTTGAAAATCGTTAAAAAACGCATTAAATGGCTTAATTTTTTCTTTGTTTTTTATGTAAATTTGCTTTTTCTGCAACTTCGTTAAGCGAAGTACAATTTTGCTTTTATTACCTACCTTTTAATATTTCCTATTATTATATCAATAATTTCATCTGGTTTATTGTTACCATTAACAATTAAATCACAAGTCGATTTTACAAAATTTTCCATATCTATATAACCTATTCTACCATATTTTAGATATATTTCCATTTCATTTTTTATATCCATATCTTTATTAAAATCTCTTATTATTCGTCTAGCCATTGCAACATCCAATGGAGTGTCTATATATACACTAAAGTCTATATATTGCTTAATATTATCATTGCAATAAGAAAATGGATAATCCAATAATAAATATTAATATTTAGATTCCATTATTGTCTTTTCAATATCCCTTTTTAATTGAATTAATTCCCATTTATTATAATCATATTGAATTAAATCATTATTAAACTGATTATCTCCTGGGTCATTTGTAAAGTCATAATCATCAAAATATAAAACAACAGAATTTTCAAATTTATTTTTCAATAGATTAATAATCGTAGTTTTTCCACCCCCTGATGGAGAAGTAATTGATATTGTATATACCTTTCTTTTCATAAATTTTTATTTTATATTCTTTTATTATATTTGGGACGCACATGGTGTCAGACACCACAAGCGCTCTTTATATGTATTTCACGCACGTCTTTCTTGGTTCGTGTCGTTCGTGGTAATTTCTTTGTAAAAAAATTAAATATCGTCCGAGCCGTCCGGGGCCATATCGACATCGCCGGATTCGTATTTTTCCAGAATACGCTTCTGCAATTCAGCCCTGAATTCGGGGTGAATTGGATGAGCGACATCCTTGTAATCTCCTGCCCTAGTTTTTCTGCTGGGCATGGCAATGAAAACTCCGGTTTTACCCTCTATAATCTTTATATTATGAACGACAAAACAATCGTCAAATGTTACCGTTACGTAGGCTTTCGGCTTACCGCCGCCTGTCACTTTGCGGACCCTGATATCAGTAATTTCCATAGCTTTTCTCCTTTTTAAGTCCTGTGTTGTTATAAGAGACTAACAAATCTCCAAAGCGGAATGTTTTTTTGCTAACCTCACCTTAATTTACATTGTAATATTGTTTTGTCATGAAAGCAAGCATAAATTTTGCTATAAAGCAATGTTTTTAATAAATTTTGATTAATCAATTTAATTCTCACAATGAGAGCGTTTTTCCCGATTATTTATTCTGCTCAGTGATACGGAAAAGCACATTATTTCCCTGCCGCACGCCGGTAAGTTCATAAACACCGCTTTCCATATCCTGCGCGTATTCATAAGTATCCGTTATTGCCGCCGCATGTGACCTTCCCCTCCCGGTTTGAGGGACATTTTCGGTATATACAACTTCAATTCTGTAAAAACCGGGGACAAGGAATACGTCGCTTTTATCGTCAGGTGGGACAAAATTTCTGTTTTGCATTGTTTTTCCGTCCAAACTTTGATATAACCCTTCTATTCTTGTAATTGTTATACCCATACCGCAGACAAGCTGAACGGGCTTTGGCATGATTTTTTCATCGAAATACCATGATTTATTTTTATACTCATAAGTCCCGCCAAGGTATTCATAGGCGTTAAGCATATTGTAAAAAGTTTCAGGAAAACCTTCATTGCCAAGGAACCTGAATAAAAAATTAATTGGGATTTGAATACTTGTCAGGTTGCCATTATTTGAAAAAACACTTTCTTCCATAGTTTTGATGTTTGACAGAATAACCACGCTGGTAAGGTTGTTATTTCTAAACGCGAAACGTTCGATATTTGTAACGCTCTCCGGAATAGTCACCGCGGTAAGCCTGTTGTCCGCAAACGCGTTTTCCCCGATATGAATTACGCTTGGGGGAATTGTAATATTGGTCAGTCTGTTGTTACAGAACGCTCCTTCTTCAATGCTTACAACTCCGTCCTGAATGACCGCGCTTGTAAGGTTGTTATTTCTAAACGAGGAATGTCTTATCACCGTAACGCTTGACGGTATAACTATACTGTTCAGGCTGTTATTGTTAAACGCGGCGCGTCCTATATCCCTGACGGTTGACGGTATAATCACGCCGGTTAATTTATTATCCTCAAAGGCGCTTTCCCCAATACTTGTAATACCCTCCCCCAAGGTAAGGCTGGTTAATTGTTTATTGTTAAAAAACGCGTTATCCCCTATTGTTTTAACGCTCCCCGGAATTGTCACACTATTTAAAATATTATCCGCAAACGCGGCATTCTCTATGCTTGTTACGGTTGACGATATTTTTACGCTCATCATCCCGTTCTCCGCAAAAGCGCTCTCTCCGATAACTGTAACGCCTTCAGGAATGATCAGGTTTACCAGTTTGTTTTTATAAAACGCAAAACGCCCGATATTTGTAACGCCTTCCCGAATGGTTACGCTTGTAAGCTGGTTATTTCTGAACGCTGAACGCCCGATATTCTTAACGTTTGACGGAATTGTTAATGTAACAAGCTGATTATACGCAAACGCGTTATCTCCGATACCCGTAATATTGTCGGAAATATTTAAGCCGGTCAGCCTGTTATTTGAAAAAACACCGTTTCCAATCGCGTTAACAGTTTTAGGAATTACCAAATTAACCAACTGATTATTCATGAACGCTTCATCACCAATTACGTCTACGCCGTAGGGAATGTTTATATTGGTAATTAAATTGTCCTTAAACGCCGTTTTTCCGATAATTTCCAACCCCTCAGATAAGAACACATCCGTCAGTTTATTGCCTGCAAAAGCGTTCTCCCCGATATTGATAACGCTGGACGGGATTGTTACGGTGGTCAGATTATTGGAAAGAAACGCGTTTGATTCGATTGCAGTAATGCTGTCCGGTATTACTACGCTTTTAAGATTTTTTCTTCTGAATGCGATGCTTCCAATAACGGTTACAGGATACTTGCCTATTTGCGGCGGTATATTAACTTCAGGATTTTTTCCTTTATAAGAGGTAATAGTAATGGTCTGGTTTTCACCTTTTTTTCCGACGATGGTATATGAAAAATAGACCGGGTCAGTGTAATTACGTTTGTCAAAATCGCCGTAGACGATGGCACAGTCAATAAATAGGTAGACTGTAAGCGAAAAAATTGTTATAAACGTCTTAATATCTTTCTTTTTCATAATAAAACTCCTTATTTAAAGAGGTTTATATTAATATACCTTAAATATAGTGTAAATTTTACATTAAAACCAATAAAAACACGATGTATGCCTAAAGAATTTATTTAGTGTTTATTTTAAAAAATAAATCAAAATTGACAAACACAACAAAAAATGGCAAAATAAACTTAATGAAACAAAAAGCGGCCAATAATACGCAATTCCCAACACAAAAAATGAAGGATTTTAATTGTGATTAATAACATTTCCAGAAATTGTAAGCAATCTTTTCAATTATCAGTATCTCATTTACTCGGAAAAACGCCGTTCTCTGTTTGGGAACGGCTTTTTAATAAAAATCAAACAAAAAAGGAGTTTTGTATGATAAACACATTAAAACTGTTCGGGATTATCGTTTTTGTAGCGGTAATCGGGTTCACAATGACGGGCTGCGCCATTACTACTATGGCTGGGGCGCATACCGATCATGGCTTATTTTCCGGATTTAGCGTCGAATCGACACTTACTCAAAACGACTACCAGAAAATAGCATCATATACGAATATTCTTTGGCTCTTTGATTCGGGGTATGAAGACTACGTCTCCAAAGTTAAGGCAGCCGAGAAAGCAAACAAGAAGATTGCAGTAGTAACTGTGAATTATTTTTACATCATAGGTAAATACACGGCTTATACCTTAAAGTAGGGGTGGCGCGTTTTGGTGCCTGACACAACTTTTTCGCGGTGTCGTCAAGAAATTGGCGACACCAGATATAGCGTTGATGTTTGATGTATCTGTTCCTCTTTGTGATCTAAATATTTACAAGAGAATTTACCACGAACCAACACGAACAACGATAAGCCTCGGAATAAAACTTTCGTGTCGTTCGTGGTTAAAATTCTTTATATATTTTTTGATATTACCTAAACGTACAGCAATCCCGCACAAAAGCCCATTTCCCCCTCAGAACATCAGCCGCTTTTCGCGCCCGCTCCCTGTCCGCGAAAACCCCAAAACACGCGGAGCCGGAACCGGAAAGATTCGCGTACAGCGCCCCCAATTCCCGCAGTTTTGCGATAATCTCATTGTAAACGGATTTTTCCGGTTCCGGAAAAACGCTTAAAAAATCGTTGGTAAAATGAGAATAGGCTTTTTCATCAAATATTCCCTCTTTCAGGATTTCGCTAATATCATCATTTGGTAGCGTGGAAATTCGGTTTTTTTCATCAAATAATTTATAGGCGGCGGACGTATCGCTGGAAAAGCCGGGACTGACAAAAACCAAAAACAGCATTGGCGCTTCTATCGGCAGAATACGCTCTCCGCGTCCCGACACCCTGGCGGCTGGGGTTTCGTATATAAAAAAGGGGACATCACTGCCAAGACAGGCGGCCATTTCCAGTAAATTTTCGCGTCGGCATGGTAAATTGGCTATTTTATTTAATGCTAAAAGCGCGGCAGCCGCGTCTGAAGAGCCGCCGCCAAGACCGCCGCCCATAGGGATGCGTTTTTCCACCGTTATTTTCAACCCCTGACTGAAGTCTGTTTTTTCCCGGAACAGGGAAACAGCCTTAAAAATGATGTTTTTTTCCGTTGGCAGGGGGGTATTTAAGCCTTCCATGACGATTTCTACGGTGTTTTTACCCTCAGCGGCGTCAAAATACAGGGTATCGCCGAAATTTACAGCCAAAAAGACGCTGTCAATGTCGTGAAAACCGTCGGGACGCCTGTTTTTTACCGCCAAATGAAGGTTAACCTTGGCGGGGGCAAAAAAAGGCAATTTTTCAGGAAATACCGGCATAAACAATAGAATAACATATTTTAAAAGTTTTTCAATTTTTTCTATAAACCTGTTGACAAATTAATATATACTCTTTTATGTTTCTAGTGTGAGGTTTTTTTACCTTCGTTACTCAGTTTAGATTCAAGAAATCTTAATTTCTAAGGGAGAACAATATGGTTCTGAACGGAGCTATGGATCAGGAAGATTTAGCGCTGATACCGGTAAACGGCTTTGAACCCGTTTACAAAACAGAGAATCCACCGCCGGCTTTCATTTTCAGTGATGATGATGACATCAGTGATGACGAAGATTTTGAAGATGACGATTTCGAAGACGAAGACGACGATTTCGAAGATGAAGATGACGACTTGGACGACGACGACGATGAAGACGAAGATGACGACTACGACGACGATGAAGACGATGACTACGAAGATGAAGACGAAGATGATGATTGGGACGAGGACGACGAGTAATTATGTAACCGGCGTTTCATTTTGAGACGCCGGCATCGGCGCCCAGAGTTTTTCCAGTTCGTAAAATTCCCGTACCTCTTGTGTCATCAAATGAATAATTATTAACCCAAGATCTATCAGACGCCATTCGTCGTCCGCTTCTTTACGGGAACTGCCAAATATTTCTATCTCATTTTCCCGGCAAAATTCTTTAATGTGCCTTTCAAGCCCGTCAATATGTGTTCTGCTTGACGCGGTCGCAATTATGAAAAAATCTGTCCAGTTATTATACCCGCGCAGATCCAACACGCAAACTTCCTGCCCTTTATGCTCGCGTAAAAGCCCGCTAAGACAGGCGGCCTGTTTGTCAATTTCCTGTGACATATCTTCCATTAAAGTTCCTTCCAATTAACAGGGTAACATCCGCTTTATATTCGATATCCTGAATAACTGTTTCATTTTCCTTCGCTTCAGGTATTATTTCACGGATGATATTATCGCAGCGGATAACGTCGGTAAATGATTTAACCAGCGTATCATCCGGCGTGCGTTGAACTATTGTCGTATTCTCGTAATTATTGCGATCGGCGTTTCCTATGGAAATTATATCAAAACCAAAATTGCGCAGCATTTCCGCGGTTCTTCCGGCAAGACCGTTAATGGCGGTTCCGTTTAAAACTTCCACCGTAAGATTGCGCTCAATATAACGCTCTTCAATTTCCCTGGTAAGCGTTCCCAATGTTTGACGGACAATTTCTTTTACAAGATTACCGTCCCAGTGCGGGATAATGAGCATCTGCCCCGATACTTCCCGCAAATTTCCCCCGACAGATTGAATATTCGTCCTGTCCGTATCTATATTGACAAATTCGTCAAAGAGCAGCGTCATCGCGCGCTGGTTCATGCTTGTCCTGAAAAATGTATGGTACATCTTCGCGGACTGCGGATTATTAAGCCTCTCATTCATCTGTATCTGGCGGTGTAAATAACCCAAAAAGAAACGCTGCCTTCTGAAAACTGACATTTCGCCGTCTTCATGCGGAAGACTGTATGTCGCGTAAAGGCTTGCTTTATCTCCGTCAAGAACAGTCATGCCGGAAGGGAATAAAATAATTCCGCTGTCATCCCTGTACGACACGGGCGAGGGAATAAAAATCTCCACGCCCTCCAACATGTCCACAATAGAAACAAGATTTTCCTTTGTAATGACAAACGAGAAAGTTATCTCTACGCCTAAAAGCTTTTCAATTTCACTTTGGTAGCTTCCCAGTCTCTGCGGATCGTACACCTTGTCAATCCTGTCAACGCGGTTAATTCTCGCTATTAACAGCCCAAGATCCTCCGGCACGTCAAAAATAGCGGCGCGTTTTGTTACGGGATAATACATCAGCACATAAGTACTGACGGGCATTTTATCTTTTTCAATTATAAACAGCACATTGATAACGCGGTTGGTGGAAAAAGCGTCTTCCACAGGATTACTGCGGAATACGATTATTGAAATTACAATTCCGGACACGAGCAAAAGAATTATCAGCCCAAGCAATAAAAAAGAAGCGTCGCCTTTTATTATTTTCAATTTTTTCTTTCCTTCATCTTTTTTAACAGCCTTAGCGTATCGTTGGATACCTCCATTCCCTTTGCCTGTACTTTGGCAATGGATTTTTCAAGCACGGTAAAAAGTATGTTATCAAGGGTATCTTCCCTGCACATTCTTCTCAGGGCAGGCTCAATATTTCTTGAAGGTTCGGTTTTATCCGCAATAAATATTACCTTCGCCAATTGCCCCATATTTTCACTGCCCGACGTATGGACTGCCACAGCCTCAAGCACATCTTCATTATGAATGGAGAAACGCTCTCTTAGCAATACCATCGCGGCTTTTCCGTGCAAAAGATTGGGCTTGTCCATTTCAAGAGCGGAAATATCCAAACCGGCGGTTTTTACAATTTTTAACATCTGTTTGTTATCTATTTGTTTTGCCAAATCGTGCGCAACTCCGGCAAGGTAGCCGTCCATTGGATCAAGGCCGAAACGGCGGCATAAATCATAGGCATGAAGACCAGTATTTCTTGAATGAAGAAAGCGTTCGGTACTGAGGGTTTCCCGCGCCGCCGTCTCTATACTCTGAATAACAGTCTCAGAAGCGGGTTCAGGGCGCGAATCGCCTTTGTAGCCGTACAATTTCCTGTCCCTCATAATAGCGGCTACCCCGGAAGGAACGAGCGACTGCCAATCGCCGCCCTCGCTTATCCTGCGTCTTATTTCATGCGATGAAACGTCAAGTATTTCGTTTTCAATATTGATATGGGCAAAGGGATAATTAACCGCTTTTAAATTGATCCTGTGCGCGATGGCAATATCGGCAAATTTTAGAATCCTGCCGCTCTCGCGCCATTTTGGAAAATCCACGGCAAGGTCATCGCCGATAATCAATGCGGGCTTGCCGTCAGGCAAATACCTTTCGATTATATCTTCCAGAGTGTTTATAGTGTATGAGACTCCTTCCCGCCTGATCTCGCAGATGTCAATGGCAAACCTGTAATCGCCCGCTATTGAGGCGGCAAGCATGTCTATTCTGTCTTTTGCGCTTACTTCCATTCCCTCAGCGTCCAGCTTAAATGGAGAACGGTACGCAGGCACAAAAACCACCCTGTCAAGTTTCAACTCCGCAAAAGCCTTTTCCGCCAGAAAAATATGTCCGTTATGAATAGGGGCAAAACTGCCGCCTAAAATGCCAAGCTTCAATTTTCTTCTCCTTCAAAGACATCTTCTCCGTTTTCCGTTTCTATTTCAACATCACTCCTATCCTCATCTGTTGTTTCATTTTGCGGGGCGGATGTAAGACGCAGAAAAGCATTGGTCAGCTCTTTTATGCCATCGCCTGAAAAAACCGAAATGCCGATTACTTCCTGTGACGTGTATTTTGCAGAAAGCTCCGCAAGCCGCCCTTCAGTTTCAGGCAAGTCGGTTTTTGTTCCCACCAACAGCCGATTTTTTTGAAGCAAACCGGAAGAAAAAGAGCCGAGTTCTTTCAGCAGAATGTCAAAAGCGGTAAGGTAATTTTCATCGGACAAGTCGATAAGAAAAGCCAATGCCGAGGTGCGCGAAATATGTTTTAAAAACTGAATGCCAAGCCCCGCGCCGCCTGACGCGCCTTCGATAAGGCCGGGAATGTCGGCGATGATTATATCTTTTTCTCCCACTGTTAAAACGCCGAGGTTTGGGATTTTTGTCGTGAAGGGATACGCCGCTATTTTTGGCCTTGCGTTGGTAAAACGGTCAAGAAGACTGGACTTGCCGGCGTTTGGAAATCCCACAAGCCCGATGTCCGCCATTATTTGTAACTCAACTTTTAATTTTACGGTTTGACCTTGCTTTCCCGGCAATGCCTTTCTTGGCGCCTGGTTCACGGAAGACTTAAAATGGATATTACCCCATCCGCCGTTGCCGCCCTTTAAAAAAACAAAGTCATCCTGATTTTTAGAAAAATCCCTGATAAGTTCGCCTGTCTCTTCCTGGCGGATTAGCGAACCGGGCGGCAATGGAATGACCATATCCGAGCCGTTTGCCCCGTAGCGTCCCCAGTTCTCGCCGTCATGGCCGTTCTCCGCTTTAAAGGAGTGTTTGTAGCGTAGGTGGGCAAGAGTGCGCAGGTTTCTTCGGACGGTGAAAACAATGTCGCCGCCCCTGCCACCGTCCCCGCCGGACGGTCCGCCCTTAGGGATATATTTTTCCCTGCGGAAAGCCGCACAACCGTTGCCGCCATTTCCAGAGGAAACTTCTATTGTTGCTTCATCCGCAAATTTTTCCACGCAAGAGGGTTATTGTGCGTCCTGAACTATCGAGGCAAGTTTGCGCCCGCGGCGCTGTGAAAAATTGACTTTCCCGTCCGCAAGGGCAAAAAGCGTATAATCGCCGCCACAGCCGACATTGGCTCCCGGGTGAATCTTTGTCCCCCGCTGACGGGCAATAATTGTCCCGGCTTTTACCGATGTACCGGCTGATGCTTTAATACCCAAATATTTAGGTTGTGAATCTCTTCCGTTTTTAGCGCCGCTTCCGCCGCGTTTCCGTGCCATATCAATTCCTCCGTAAAATACTAATCTTGCAATTTTTAGGGTATTCCTGAGCGACGGATTTTAATCCTTCTATCAGAAAAACCCCGGCGGCAGAAAGAAAATCTTTTCCCTCCGCCATATAATCGGCTTCCAGCCACAACCGGCCCTTTTCAGGGGCGCCGTACCTTATTGTAATCCCGTCCCTATCGGACAGGACACTTATTGCCGTCCTAAACAAAACCGAAACTGCGGCGCAGACAATGTCGCTTCCGGTTTTACCGGCCCCGGCGTGTCCGTCAGCCTTACAAGCCCTCAAAACGCCGTCATCGTCCAGAACCGCTTCTATATCGATCAGGCTGAAATATCCCCAATTTTAATTATTGAGTATTGCTGCCTGTGTCCCCTCGTGCGCCGATAATCCTTCTTGGGCTTATACTTAAAAACAATGATTTTATCGTCTTTCCCATGTGATTCCACCGTCGCGGACACTTTTGCGCCCTTTACATAGGGGTCGCCAACCTTTACCGAGTCCCCGGAAACCAATAACACAGTCTCGATATTAACGGCTGTTCCCGGCTCAGCGTCAATCAAATCAACCTTAAGCAGATCGCCCTTTTCGGCTCTATACTGCTTTCCTTTAAATTCTACTAAAGCGTACATTTCTTTCTCCAAACGTCAAGTAATACTATTTTTTAGCGTAAATTGGGAAAATAGTCAAGAGAGCAAATAACAAATAACAAATAATAAATAACAAATTAAGAGGGGATGTCTGAAGGCTATGCATGGGGTTTTACGATTGGATTACGAACAAAAACCCCTGATCTTCCCTTTGTGATCTTTGTTTCTTAGTGATAAATTTTTCGAAAAATTTTCAATTTCGGTCAAGCAAAATGGCAAGTTCGCACCCATATAGGGGAAACACTTTTTGGAGGACTTTTATGGAAAATGTGAACGAAAAACACAAGGACACCGTTTTTACTTTTCTTTTCAGCAACCCGGCTCTTTTGAGGGAACTCTACTCCGCGATAGAGGGTATTACCCTTCCACCAGACGTACCCATCGACATTAACACGCTTTCAGACGTACTTTTCAGGCGGCAGAGAAACGACATTTCGTTTTTATTAAACAACCGGCTTATCGTTCTGATTGAACACCAGTCAACTGTAAACGACAATATGCCGCTCAGGTTTTTGATGTACATTGCAAAATTGTATCAGGAAATAACATGTCCCGAGGACAAGTTTAAAAGAAAACTTGGAAAAATCCCTAAGCCGGAATTTATCGTTTTGTACAACGGTGAGGACGACTATCCCGATTACGAAGAATTAAGGCTTTCTAACGCTTTTATAAAAACAGATATAAAGATTGATATGCCGCTGGAACTTGTAGTGCAGGTTTATAATATTAATAAGGGGCGGAATCAGGAGATATTGAGTAAAAGCAAAACACTTGACAGCTACAGCCGGTTTATAGGCAAAATACGCGAGTATCAGAAGGAGTATAAAAAAGAGCATCAATGGAAAAACCTCAATGAGGACGAGAAGAAAAAATTACTTGATAAAGCGTTTAGATCCGCGATAAAATACTGTATAAAGAATAATATCCTGAGGGATTTTTTAAGAAAGCACGGTTCGGAGGTATTAAATATGCTGTATGGTGAGTATGACCAGGAAGTGGAGATGAGAGTAGTCAGGGAAGAGGCGCTTGAAGAAGGCAGAGAAGAAGCCCGCAAAGAAGATCGTCAGTATTTTCTTGAATTACTAAATCAAGGTTTGACGATAGAGGAAATAAAGGAGAGACTTAATTAGTCGTAGGTATAAAATATGCTGTATGGTGAGTATGACCCGGAAGTGGAGATGAGAGTAGTCAGAGAAGAAACTCGTAAAGAAGAACGACAATATTTCCTTGAATTAATAAATAAAGGCTTGACGATAGAAGAAATAAAGGAGCGACTTAATCAAGAGGAATTTTTTAATGAAGCACGATTCTGAAAAGTGTGATTTTTTATACGGTGAGTATGACCCAGAAGTGGAAATAAGAAAATTATTCGCAAATAATTTTTACCACGCGCTAAATAAACGCACGGCGAAGCCGTGTAGATGTATTAAGCCGCATAGCGTAGCACCAATAAATGCCGCTGTTTGTCTTAAAAGCAAGG
>Ga0268262_10005847_pt1 | contig 12040 bp, 10 predicted proteins | sample TergutNc150P3_FD_190354 | JGI IMG/M metagenome (GOLD analysis project Ga0268262, IMG submission 190354) | Nasutitermes corniger P3 segment gut microbial community from laboratory colony in Florida, USA - Nc150 P3 (SPAdes) (version 2) | ecosystem: Host-associated > Arthropoda: Insects >... | reverse complement strand
CGTACGTGGTTTCATTCCACTCGCTCCTGACATCGCCGTAACATGCGCGGACGGCGGCCAGTATGCTGGCCTGCGCCCGCAGCTCAACGGTGCCGATGTAGCGCCGCGCCGCCGGGCTTTCGATGGATATTATCGGCTCCACCAGCTGCATCCCGCCGCTGGCATCGGCCATGATGGCCAATTCAAAGCCGGTGCAAGCCCCCCTCGGCTCCGGCTCGGTGTATGACCATCTAACGTCAATCCACCGCTTTGTCAGCACGTTTTCCACCGATCCGGGGCTGCCGCTGTTGCCGGGCGATCCGGGCGGCGGGCCGGTGGGAACGTCATCGCCCGAATAGCCCCACATCGAATCGCTGATTATCTTTGCAATCTTGGTTAGCGCCATGCCTGCCCCCTAATATGGTTTTGAATTGCTTATCGCCACCGTGCAGCTTGTGGGCGCGGCCCAAGTGGTTCTTGCGGTGCCTTTGATGGTGTATGAGTACGCAGAAACGGAAGCCAAGGATTGAAGCGCCATGCCAAAGCGGTTGAAGCTGGGGAACTTCAGGTAGATCGTCTCGCCCACGTTCCACCGGTTCAGGTCGATCTTAGCCACCGCGTCATTCAGCCGCATGAAATTGGAGCCTGACGAATGGGAATTGGACGCGGTGGAAAACAGGCCGCGCCTTAATCTGGTCAGATTGTATCGGTTGCTGTTCTGCAATGATGCCGTCTGGTATGACAATAGCTCATTGTCGCAGTAGCAAAGGGCCTCCCACTTGTCCGCGTCCGCCTGCGATGCCGAAACAAGGGTGCCATTGCTTATGCCCAGATTGACGGCCAAGGTGCTGGAATTGTCGGGGTTCACGCCATTGAAAGCCGCCAGCGTCTGGGTCAATGTGCCATGAATGGCGGGTGCGCTGATGGAGCCCACTAGGGAATACGTGGAACCATCGCGGCTTGCGTGTATTTCGCAGCCGCCCCAGCAGTCCCCGCCGCTGGTGCCTATCCACGCTTCCATCTCGCCGCCCGTCAGGTCGCCAGGCGGCTCGAATATCACCGGCGGGCTGCAGCTGCCGGGCGGGTCTGCCATGTTCGGGCATTCGCCGCCCCTGCCCGGCGCGGGGTAGGCCACCGCCGTGGCGATGCCGTTGGGCCAGTCCTCGGCGATCACTTTCAGCCCCCCGTCCGCGTCCTCTTCGATGGCAACGATCCTGACGGGGGTGTTGTTCAATCCAAGTCCCGGCTCGGTCAATGTGATCAAGTCGCCCGGCTCCAAAAGCGTGTAGCGCCAGCCCAGTTCAAATTCGTATTCATTCCTGATGCCGATGTGCCGCTGCAATAGAATCTGTGCCAGCACCTGCGCGGAATCTTGGCTGGCTATGCACTCGGCGGCGAACTCGGAAGCCGGGCGCAGGCCGAACAAGTCCTGGTTCGCAAGGTCATCGGCGGCGGCAACGTCATCGGCGTAGTCCGTGGCGCGGTTCTTGAACTTAACCTTAACGGAGTTGAAAGCGTCCGATGCCGCCTTGCGCTTGATTTTTACCGGATCATCCTTGCCGATGAAGTCGTCCGCGGTCAATGCGTACTGCGGCGTGGAGTTCGGCTTCCATGAGCCGATTTGCAGATCGCCCAAGGGCAGTATCCGCAGCTTGCCGCCGCTCCAGATGGCAACGCTGTTTGTGCATTCCAGCAAGCCCTTCAATACCTCTATGCCCGTCTTCTGGTCAGTGTATGCCGCCGAAACAAGCAGCCCAGCGGCGGCGGCGTAGCTCTTGTAATCGGTCAGCGATTCGATGTATGAGCTAGGGAAGCCCATGCCGTGGATGTTGTGGCCAAGCATGTCGAACAGCACGTCCGCCGGGTTAGCGTCCCCTTGGCTGTTCGCCCCGCTGGAAAAGCCCGTTATCTCAAATGAATGGTTCTTAGTGCTGCCGCTCTCCCCCAAGTCAAGGCGGGAATGGGCAACGTACGCAGTGGAGCCATAGCCGACTGCCTTGTTGCTGTGCCTGCTTTGCAGGTATGTCCAAGGGCTTTGCGAAATGTTACCCTGCGCCACTGTCAGGCCGATGCTGGACGGGCCGGGATAGACTTCTTTATCTACCCATACCGCGCCGATGCTGACGGGGCCCTCGCACAGCGCCAGCATCACCGCCGCCGTGTATGTGTACGTGGTGTTGCTCATTCTAGAGCCGCCGCCGCCCTTGCCCGTGCGGGTCGTCTCCGTGTGCGGGTGCGCCGTGAAATCGTCATAATACACTAGATTCGCCGCCACCCTAGTCTTCCCATAGACCACCGGGATGCAGCGGCCATAGCCGCTGGTTTGAATCGCCATATTGGAAAGCTGCTCCGCCGCCGTGCTGGTGTGGGTGGTTTTGCCGAAAATGCCGCTCATTTCGCCCTCTTCTTTTTCAGTCCGTATGGCTCCCAGTTGTCGAAATTGCGCTCAAAACTGGTTATCGCGTCAAAGTATGCCTTGTAAAATCGCGCCAAGTCGGGGTTAATCGTGATGACGGTATTCTCGGCGCGGGGGTTGGTGTTTATGTTTGCGCTAGATTCGATGACAAAATCAAAGCGCGGGCCGAACCCTGCGAAAATCTTGGCGTGGTTGCGGAATATGGCGATGCGCCCGCCGTGCTTCTCATGCAATGCGATCAGCCTCAGATACTCGCCGCCATAGCTTCCCTTGAAAATCTCCCCAACATAGCTGTCGAGCCGCTTTATGCGCCCCAGCGTCAGATACCGATCCAGTTCTTCAATGTCTTTCTGCGCCATGCACCACGTAGAAAGCGCCAGATACTCCAATTTCTGCTGCCTGAGTATGAAATGCAGAAAAGACAGGCTGTCAATGTCCCCGCCGCTTATTACGTGGTATGCCGCCCCCTGCTCAAAATCCCAGTCCAGTATCTCTTCCAACTGCCTTTCAGATGAAAACTGCCGGACGAACAGACGATCCCTAGTCTTCATGGCGCGGGCTTCCAAGTTTTTCGGGTTCACGCGCTTCTTGGCCTCTGTAGGATCGTCAGCAAGTGCCAGCTCATCGTCATTGAAAAGATCGTCCAGCGCGTCATCGCCAAATAAATCATCGTCCATCTTTTAACCTCCAAATTCCAACGAACCGCCCGGCCAAGTCGGTGTTCGCCCAAACGTCATCCAAAACCACCGCCCCCGCGTGAATGTAGGCATGGATGATGGTTGGCCAGTCAATGACAATCGCGCCGTGGCTGATGGCGCGGCCATAGCGGAACAGGGCCAGATCGCCCGGTAGGGGCTGCTGGCAGTGGTCAATGTGAGGCGCGTGCTCCATATCCGCTCCCCGCTGGCGCGGCTCGCTGCATTTCGCTGCGCCTCTTAGCCCATTCGGGCCTTTGGAGATGTTTTCAAAATGTTTTTCCACAATGGCCAAATATCGCTCATCGTCCCGATGCAGGTGCCAGTCGCATGGATAGTATTCAATTTCAAGAGGCGGGATCAGGCCAGCGGCTTCAAACACGGCGGCGGGGAACTGCCCGCAGTCGGCGCCCGCTCCCTTTACCCTAGCGGCATGGTGGTATGGCGTGCCAAGCCATGTAAGGGCCTCTTTGGTGACTAGCGCGGCGCGGCGCTCCATATCCGCTCCCCGCTCCGCAAGCTCCGCGTCTCGCTCCATTCCACTCGCGCCTCTTAGCGCGTTCGCGCTCTTAGAGATATTCATCTTGCGGTTTCCGGCGGCGGCACCCAAGGGAAGCCCCTATAGCGGGTCAGGTTGTTGAATTTGCTGCTGCATGTGGTGTGCGTCTTGTCGCAGCCGGGGGCGACTGTGAAAGATTCGCCGCTCAGTGGCGCGTATGGCAACGGCAGCGCAATGTCAAGCCCGCTGGCATCCGACTTCTTGATTGTCCGCCGCGCCCCAAGGTTGCGCCCCGAAGTAAAGACAATCACGCCCTGATCGTAATACCCCGCCGCCTTGCCGGTGCTCCAGTTTATCCGCGTGGCGGTGCCGCCCGTGGCGGTTCCGCTCACCTGGTAGGAGCTTCTGGACAGACCGCAGCCGTTTCCGTAAAGCTGGTGGTTGCACCCCGGCTGGTATAAATTGCGCGGCCATTGGACGTTCAATAGTTCCAACAGGCTCTTGACTTGCAGCACTACTTCACTATGCTTTGGATCAATGCCAGCCACCCGCCCCTCGAACAGATGGACGGTCGCGGCCACCGTCCCCCAAGTTTGCATAAATGCTCTTTCCAGCTTGACAGTCGCGCCGTCCAACGCGCCGTTTGCGGCGGCGTGGGCGAATGGTATGCCGCCCAAGCTGACGGACTCCCCCGTTTCGATGGTCACGTTCAGCGTATCTACTTCCAAGGTAGATGTGATTCTGGTGTTCCCGCGCTTGATCAGCGGCCCAGTGTCGAAAGTGTAGCCGCCAGCAGTGATGGGAATGTCGGCGGAAGTCCATCGCAGGGTAGTCCCCGTGATGGTTGTGATAGTCCACAAATCGGCCAGCGCGATGCTTTCAGACCAAGTGGGGAATGTGCCGGTTACTTTTCTCATGCTTCCTTCAATGCCTCTTCAATGGCTTTCTTTAGCGAAACGCGGATGGACGGGCGCAGGTCGTTCAATGTGGAGCGCAAAAATGAGCGCTTAGGCATCTCCATGTGGCGGGTGTGGGCCCTGACGTGTATCTCGCCCCTGCCAAGCTGGGCCTTTGTGTCGTGGGTGCCTTTCTTGTTGCCCCAAGTGCGGGCCTTGCGATCCTCTTTCATCTGTCGCAGGTTGCGCCTGACGTGCTCCCTGACGTTCTCTATGCCGTCAAAGCCCAGTTCGTGGATCGCGGCATAGCTTAACTTGATGCCGACTATGCCTAGCAAGCCCTCATTCTCGAATCGGGCGTTTATCTTCCGGCGCAGCGTGCCAGTCTTGTTTCTGAGCACGGGGCCGGAAGCCTTTTCTTTTGCCCTGCCAAGCAGCTCCATCGTCCTTTCGGCTATGGCCGTCCGCAGCTCCATCGTGACCCGCAGCGGCAAATCGCGCAGCTTGGCGGTTACTGTTTCCTCTCCGATGATCGTGCCGTTAATTTCAATCATTATCTGTTTTCTCCGTGTTTGGATAATGGGCTGTAACTCGCATGGAATGAGGGTTTGCATTTTCCTAAAGTGGATTTGAAACACGCGCTTCGTCGGCGCAGCCTCCCATATCCGCTCCCCGCTGGCGCGGCTCGCTCCGTTCTGGCTGCGCCTCCTAGCCCATTCGGGCCTTTGGAGATGATTAGCACGGCGCCACCTTGCGATATGGGGCCAGCCGCGCCTCTGTAGAAAGCGGCATGGCGCGTGTGACGTATGAGGTGGTTTCGCCGCCCAAGCTGACGGAAGTCTGGCCGATGCGGTCGCGCTCTTTATAGCGCAGCGCCACCAGCTCTATGCAAGCCTGCTCTATGTCAGGCGGAATGGAATCATAGCCCGCTGTGTAGGTGAGTTGTATTCTGGCTTTTTGCGGCCATGGGCGGTTGTCCGCCCTCCAGACTGCCAGCTTATCGTGAATGGCTTGCACTTCCGCGCCATCTACAAGCGCCCTGTCAATGCTCTGGATGGGCCCGGCCGGGGCAACGATGGTTATTGTGCCGTAACCGGTGATCGTGTCCGTCCGCGTTTCCGGCAATACCGGACGGCCAAGGTACTTTTCAATCGCCATGCTCTCGGAAGTGATTAGCCGCTGTAGCATGGCATTATCAGTGTCGAATTTCAGATTAAGCCAGTCCTTGACGGCCTGAAGCGTGGTCAAGTCCCTGCTGCCCGCGCCCGCGTTTCCCACCAGAAAATCGCCGTCCAGCGTCAGCGTTTCGCCCAGCGCTGTTTCGATGGTGAAAATGAGGCGGTAGCGGAAGCCGTACGTGCCGCCCATTACGCCCTGCGTCACTATGGAGCCATCAATAGTCGTTTCCCCGATTAGCATATCCCCCGCGCCGGGATCGGCGCCGTTCATGGCTTCTATGGCGCAGCGGGCGGCGGCGATGGAATCGTCTTTGGAAAGCTGGCGCGTCAGGTCAAGGGAAAAATATTCGGTTGATTCGGGCGGCTTTGGAATCCATGTGGGCATATTAACTCCAGTCACAAGTTGCAAGACTCTAGGAAAGAATGGGTAGTGGTCAGATAAGCAAGGGTGTGGCTGCGCCGCGATAAATGTTTATGGCGCTTGGCGGGGTTCATCCGCCCGGCCCCTGTCTTTCGCCCTCGGTGGCATGGGCCTGATGGCTTGGTTCGTTTCGCGCCGGGTCGTGGAACCCTTGCATCCTATTAACTGGGGGGCTGCTCTGTGCCCGCTCGCAAGCTCGCGGATACCGCCGCGTGCCCCCCAGACCCCCATGCGGCGCGCAGGGACGGGTGAATGCTCGGAGAATGGCTCCGGTGGGCGCGATACTGTCATCAGAACACCTCTATGATCTTTATGCCGCTGGTTTTCCAGTGGTATTTCGTCAGCCGCTCCAGTTCCAGCGCATCGTCCACAAAGCGGCATCGCCTAGTCTGTCCGTCCAGCGGGTCAACGAAGTTGAACGTGTCCCACGGGCCTCGGTGCCTGATGTAAAAGTCCATCAGCGTCTGCGGCTGCGTCTTGCCGTCCTTGCCAGCCACCAGCACTTCAAAGGTTATCTGGAACTCGTACTTTGGCTTGCTTTGCCATGACGTGCGAATCTCGCGGCCCGAATTGGCCGTCTGAATCTTCGTGGAGAAGTGGGCCTTGCGCTTGATCGTGATCGAGCGGCCGGGGAATGTGGGGAAGGTTTCGCTGCTCATGGCTTATCACGCAAAGGCGAAGTCCCGCGCCTGCGCTTTGATGGCGCGGGCCAGCGCGGGGCCGTTGGACATAAAGAGTTTTTCTACCGATGCCGCGTCAACGGCGCTGATGCTGATGTTTATTGGGCTACCGCCCGGCATTTCGCCATCTTCTAACATCTCCCTCATGGGGCTGGCGTATTTTTCCGGCAGTATCATCTCGTTTTTGTGGATCATGGCAAGCTGGTCGCTTGGCACCTGCCCCCAGCCGCCCTCGGCGGAATTGAGCTTGCCGACCATGGCCATTACAGCGGCCAGCGCCGCCGCGCCCGCCCCTACTGCCAGCGCGGGGCCGACAACGGGTATTCCGGCCATCGCCTTGAATGCCGCCGCCGATGCCGCCCATGCGCTTGCTATCATGCTCTTCCCTGCGCCCGCCACTTCCGCCGCCGATGCGGTTGCCGTGCCGCTGGCCTCTATCGCAACGCGCTCCGTTGTCTTTTTGGCAGTGAAAAGCGTCTTTAGGTTCTGGATCGTCATGTGCTGGGTGAGTTCCGCCACCGATGTTCGGATGAACGATTGTAGGACGTTATTTAATAGGCTCCTTGTCGCATCGCCCCAGCTCATCGTGCCGTTTATCAGCCCCATGAAAGACTGCTGCGTGGAACTTTGGATGGTGCTTTCTATGTCGTTCCACATTGCCTTGCGCTCTAAGGCCGCTTCCATTTCAAGGGCCCTGCGCTTGCGCTCGGCCTCGGCCCCAATCGCCGTCAGTTCATCCTCTAGCTTTGCTGCTTCTTCTATTAATGTGGCGTTGCCCTGTTTGCGCCATTCTAGGGTCTCTAAATGTATGGTTCGTTCATAATTTATGAATCTCCTTTCATTTTCTAGGCACTGGGCATTTGTCGCTAGGCCCATTTGTGTTTTCCGCGATGCAAGGTCGCTCTCATCTGCCAATTCGGCCCGCCGGAGTTCTCTTTGGCGTTCTAGCAAGTCCTCCGCAACCCTTGCCTGCGCTATGGCCATTTCGCGCCCTGCGTCCTGTAGTTTTTGGCGGATTCCCATTTCTTCGTTGGCGCCCGCCAAGCGCAAGCCAAGCTCTTTTTGCAGAATGGATTTTTTGTACTCGAAGCCGCTGACCAGTTCTGCCTGTTCTATGCCCAGCGCGTCAAGCGCGGACGCCAGGCCCTCACTTGCCGTAGCCCTCTCGACTTCAAGCAGCTTGGCTTCCAGCCCCTCCCTCTCTTTGAAAGAGGCTTCAGGCGCGCCGCGCACTTCGCGCCAAAACTGTTTCTCCAATGCTAGGTAGGCATCATGATACCTGCCTTGGTCATCCAGCGATTCGGCAAGCCTCTCCCGCTCCATCTCCAAGTCAATGGCCCCTTGGGCTCCTTGCCGGGCGGCGTTTGTCTCTTGGCCAATCAAGTCTGTGCCGCGCTGCATGGCAGGGGGGCGCGGGGCCTCGATGGTTGTCGTATTGGACGGCTTTTCACGCTGCTCGGCGCCATCGAAATCCCCCAGCACCGTCTCGCCAGCGCCTGCGAAGTCTGCCCATGCGCCAACGCAATCTTTGGCAACGGAAGCCGCGACGCCCCTCATGGAATTGCCCACCGCGCTTTCCAGTGCCCGCATGTCGCCTTGGATTGCGGTGGCGGCGGAACTTGCCGCAGATGCAAGTTCGTTGAAAGGGGCGCCCGCTTCCCCGATCCTTATTGCCATTTGCTCTGCGACTCCCACGGCTGCACACGCGCCGCCCGCAAACTCCGAGAGCCAGCGTATGGATTCCATTCCCGCGCCCTTCATGGCTGGCGCGGAATCGCCCAACGCGCTCTTGATCTTCTTCAAAGCTCCCGCGCCGCCGCCCATCATCGCGTTCAGATTCTCGGCACTGGCAGCCGCCCCGTCCATCGCCTGGCCGCCCTGCATAACCTGCTGGCCCGCAGTGGCCCAAGACAGGCCGAATTGCGCCATGCGATCGGAAGCGCTGGACGAGCCCAGTTCCAAGCCGTTCAGCCCATCGGCCGCGCCCAGCGTCATCTCGGCCAAGGGCTCCAACTTGCCAGCCGCGCCTTCAATATTGATGCCCAGGCTTTCAAAGGCGTCGCGGCTTGCGCCAAGCAGCGGGGCAATGTCCGTGATGGCCCGCTGGCATCGCTCCGCACCAAAGCCCAAGTCGCCAAGCGCCGCGCCCAAGATGGAAGCTTCCTGCGCGGTCGCCCCCATGCTGCCTGCAAGGCCGACTGCCGCCAGCCCGCCCTCCCTCAGCCCCTCGCCCATGCCCGAAAAAGCGGCAACGGCTGGGGCCAGCGCGGATTTCATGTTTATCAGGCGGCTGGACGATTTTTCAACGTCCCCGATGCCCCCCCTGGCAGTTTCGGCAAAGGCGCGGAACGCGCCGCTGGCCTCTCTCAGCCCCTCCAGCAGCCCGCTGGGGTCGGCCGTCAGGCTCATTTTGAATGATTCGGTTAAGGGCATAGTTGGACCGCCATAATCCAAACATCGGTCGCCCCGGCGCCTAGCGCCAAGGTTTCGCCGGCTACATCCAGCCAAACCCCTCTTCTTTGGGCGACATTCGTACTAGCGGCTAGTCAGGGGTTAGGTTGTAGGGATTAGGGGTTAGGGTAAGCATCGCTTCGTTGAACGGCCGGTGCTTGTTTGCAAGCGCATCGGGCAGTTGGCTATAATCAAATCAAGAAACGTCAAACGCCCAGAGGCCCGACATGACACCAAAAATACGCCCCGCACTTGCCATCGCACTGCTGCTGCCCTTGGCCCGCGCCGAGGAGGGCATGTGGACATTCAGCAACCTACCCCTAAAGGCGATCAAAGAAAAATATGGATTCGAACCCACGCAGGAATGGCTGGATCATCTGCGCCTAAGTTCGCTGCGCTTCCCCGGCGGGTCGGGCTCGTTCATCAGCCCCGACGGGCTGGCGCTGACCAACCACCACGTCGTCAGGGGCGAGCTGCAGCGCCTCTCCACCAAAGAGCGCGACCTGCTGAAAGATGGCTTTGTGGCGCAGAGCATGGAGCAGGAGATAGTGCTGCCAGGGGTTGCCCTGGTGACGCTGCGCGAAGCAAGAAACATCACCGAACGCGTGGCCAAGGTCGGCGGCGCGGCGGGTTCGCCACAGGAAAGGCAGAAGGCAATCTCGCAGGAGACGACCAAGGCTGCGGATGAAATGAGACAGGCAACCGGCCTGCAAGTCGAGGTGGTCAATCTCTATCAGGGCGGCGAAACTTGGCTGTACGGCTATGAAAGGCACACGGACGTGCGCCTAGTGATGGCCCCCGAGTTCGCCGCCGCAAGGTTTGGCCAGGACGCTGACAACTTTACCTACCCCCGCCACCACATGGACTGCGCCTTTGTAAGGGTTTACAAGGATGGCAAGCCCTATCGGCCCTCCCACTGGCTCTCTTGGGCCAAGAAGCCCCTAAAGGCTGGCGAACTCATCTTCGTGTCCGGCCACCCCGGAACCACCAACCGAGGCTGGACGATGGCGCAGATGGCGCACGCCCGCGAAGTTGACATCCCCGCCCAAATTAAGCTCAGCGAAGACCGCCGCAGGGTGCTGGAAACCTTGGCCAGCCGCAGCTTTGAGGATAAAGCGCGGTACGGCGGCCAAATATATAGCATCGAAAACAGCCTGAAAACCGTCAAATCGGGGCTGGACGCGCTTTACGACCAAGACGCAATGGCGCGGCTGCAAAAGGCCGAAGACGACCTGCGGAAGGCAGTGGCGGCCAGGCCCGAGCTGCAGCGCGAAGCGGGCGGAAGCTGGCAGGCCATAGCCAACGCGCTCAAAGTCGCAAAAGAGATTTCACAAGAGCGCACCTACGTTGGAACCCGAGGCTCGGCACTGCTGGCTCTGGCGATGTCGCTGGTGCGAACATCCCGCCATCCAGCGGCTACGGCCACGCCCGCCCCATTCGACGCAGAGTACGAAACCCAGATGTTCGCCGAGGCGCTGAAAGAGGCGCGCACTGCGCTGGGCGACAAGCATCCATTCGTCAAAGCCGCGCTTGGGGGCAAGGCTCCCCTGGAAGCGGCCAAAAGCGCGGTCGCCGCCACGAAGCTGCACAACCCGGAAGAAGTCAAAAAACTGATCGCCGGAGGGCCCAACGCAATAAAGGCCAGCAACGACCCCTTCCTGGTCATGGCCAGGGCCATAGACCCGATGCAGAAGGCGCTGGCGGACAAGCAGGCCGCGCAGGTGGACGCGGTGATCCGAGACCACTCGGCCAGAATAGCAAGGGCCAAGTTTGAAGTGTATGGCAAGGACACATACCCCGACGCCACATTCACGCTGCGCCTCTCCTATGGCACCGTGGCGCACTACCCCGCGATGGGCACCCTGGTACAGCCATTCACCACCATGCACGGACTCTTCGACCGCTTCGAGGGCTGGGGCGGCACAGCCTACAACCTAGACCGCGACAAATGGCTGCTGCCCCAAAAATGGCTGGACGCAAAGCCCCGCATGGAATTAAAGACCCCATACAACTTCGCCTCTACCAACGACATAATCGGCGGCAACAGCGGAAGCCCCGTGGTTGACAGGCATGGCGAGCTGGTGGGCCTGGCCTTCGACGGCAACATGGAGAGCAACGCCGGCAGGTTCTACTACGACGGCAGAGCCAACAGAACAGTCAGCGTTGACGCCAGGGCCATCCGCGAAATGCTGGACAAAGTGTACGGCGCCGACGCGTTGCTGAAAGAGCTGGGGTTGAAATAAGGTTTCAGGGGTTAGGGGCTTCTTCAATTGAAGAAGCCCCTAACCCTAATCTTCTGGGTGCTTGCGGACGTAATCCACGATTTCTTTTGGCGTTTCATAGACAGGGGAATCGTCGGACAGCGTATCTGCGTTTCCGAACAGGTCAAACAGCGATTCCTCCAGTTCTTCGTCCTCCGAGCAGGCTTTGATGATGTTTAGGAGCAATACTCCGTATTCCTGCGCCTGCGTATGCGAGGCTGCGTCCACCACCAGCGGAGTGCCAAGGTCGGCATCGGCCACTATGTCATCGCCGTCGTCTTCTATCGTGATGATAACTTTTGCCATGATGCGCCTCCATCCCTATTTTAGCGCCTCATGTGGTGCAGTGTCAATCGTTTGCCAAATCCTTTGCTTGGGGAAATGTGGGTAAAATCAGGTACAAGTTACAAGTTACAAGATGAAACCCCTTGCTACATGCGGCTTTGCTTCTGGCATTTATAGTCAATTGACTTGAGAATCGTAACACATCGGCATGCTTCGCCTGCGCCTTCCATTCCGCTCCCCGCCTTGTGGAGGTGCAGTTAACCCACCGCAGGGCGGGGG
>Ga0268262_10005846_pt1 | contig 12041 bp, 8 predicted proteins | sample TergutNc150P3_FD_190354 | JGI IMG/M metagenome (GOLD analysis project Ga0268262, IMG submission 190354) | Nasutitermes corniger P3 segment gut microbial community from laboratory colony in Florida, USA - Nc150 P3 (SPAdes) (version 2) | ecosystem: Host-associated > Arthropoda: Insects > Digestive... | reverse complement strand
CTATTACTCAAAGCGGAGAGCTCACAGACGGAATTAACCGGGCTTCTGACAGCCTTGAGGACAGCCGAGTCCTCCTTGACGAGCTTGGGGCTATCCTTCGCGGCTTACAGTGAAACCGCTGAAAAAAGAATAAAAACCCTTGAAAAAAGCAGCCGCCTCTGGAAATACGGCTTTATAGCCGCGGGCATCCTTGCGGGGGGATTCGCGATAGCTTTTTTTGCCGGGCGGTAAGCGGGACGATAAATTAGTGTTTTTAACTAACTGATATACAGCCTCATCTTGTACAATCCGCCCCAGACGCGGTACTCCGGTCTGGTATCTGGTCCACAAGTTGCGGTTCCTACACCGCGTTGGGCAATGTCGATGTTGAGGAAGTAATAGCCGTTTTCACCTTCGCTCACATCAACCAGGTCTATCGTGTGCAGGGCTTTAAAGAGGTTTTCCTGCGTATAGCGGCTTACGCTGAAATTTACCGGCTTCGCGGGGCGGATGCTCAGCGAACGCGGTTTTCCCTGCGGAACCGCATCTCCTGAAATGGTCAGACGGCGGATGCCGCTACGGCTGCCATTTTCCTGCGGCACGATGTAAGGCACTTCCAGTTCCGCTACACCGGCGTGGTATTCGCCAAGGAAAGCAGCCGCCAAACGGTCCGGATAAGATTCTTCTTTTCCCGCGCCGAGCCAGGAAACGGAGTTGTAATAAGCCGGGACTCTCGCGCTTATTCCCACTCTGGGCAGTTCCGGCAGTGTAGGATCAAGATCGAAGCAAATGTCCATAACAAGGGGACTGCCTGAAACAATGACGCGGGTGTAACGGCCAAGTTTACGGGAAGCGTCCACCGCGTCCTTACCCGCCGCAAGCAGGGCGGTATAGCGGCTGGCCGGGCGGCCTTCATACGTTATGTTTTCAGTTTTTTCCTCAAGCAAACGCAGATGCAGCAAATCGAGATCAAGCCAGGGATACATTGCTTTGTCGTTAAAGTAAAAAGCGGCGGCAGGTTCTCCGCGCAGATGGATATAGGTTTTCAGGCCGTCGTTTTGTACAGGGGCCCGGAACAAGGATGGGCCAAAGCTCTCCGCAAGTGAATTAAGGGTCTGAGCCGAATCCGCACTGACTGAACAGCACAATTCGCCATGAAGCAAAACAGGCAAGGCTTCACGTAAAATACGTTCAGCCTGGGCAACGATGTGGCCCGCGTTAACCCAGGGAACAGCTTCTTTCAAAGCGAAGTCCACATGGAGATACACGGCTCCCGGATGTTGTGTCAGTATATTGTCCAAAGCGGTGGCGGCTGCTATTTCAATTTTTTTCTTTTCGCCCGGCTTGAGCGCCGGAACAGGCATATTCCCCTCAAGAAGAATTTTTTCGCCAATTTCCGCGCCGGTATTTTCGGTACAGAGCTTCCAGTTCAGGACAAGGGTGTCAAGGGTAGAAAAATCATAGCGGTTTTCCAAAATAAAGCAAAAGGGCTTACCGGGAACCGGGATTAGCCTTACCGGGGCAAAGAGCTGCTTACATTCAGCCATTGCGGGCTTGGGAGTTTGATCGGGGAAAAGGAGACCGTCGCAGCAGAAATCATAGTCCGAGGGCAAGTCGCCAAAATCGCCGCCGTATTTCCAGTATTTTTTTCCATCGGGGGTAAAGGCCTCCAGCCCGTGATCGATCCACTCCCATATAAAACCTCCCTGTAATCCATGGTGGCTTTCAATTGCTTTCCAGTAATCCGCAAGAGAGCCGTTGGAATTTCCCATGGCGTGGGAATATTCGATCATAATAAGCGGGCGGTAATCCTCCCTGTACTTCACAAAGTCCGTGATAAGCTCTATCTCCGGGTACATAGGGCTGATGATGTCTGTAAGGTTTTTGCTGCGGTTAAGGGAATCCAGTGTAAAGCGCTCCTCGTTTCGCTCGAGCCTGACCGCTCCCTCGTAGTTAACAGACCGGAAGGGATCGTAACGCCGTATCCAGGCCGCGCCCATGTTGTGGTTTGCCCCGTCCCCGCTTTCGTTCCCGAGCGACCAAATGATAACAGAGGGGTGGTTTTTATCACGCTCCACCATCCGTTGAATCCTAAGGGCATAGGCATACGACCAGACGGTATCCCAGCAAAGCTGATTGTAAAAACAGTGGTGTTCGATATTGGCTTCGTCCACCAGGTAGATCCCGTATCTGTCGCAGAGCTCGTACCAGCGTTCGTCATTGGGGTAGTGGCAGGTACGCACCGCGTTGAAGTTGTGTGTTTTAAGCAGCCTGATGTCCCTCATCATACCTTCCGTCGAAAGGGTCTTGCCGGTTTTTTCATCGTGCTCGTGGCGGTTCACACCCTTAATCAACACCGGCCTTTCGTTAATCAGAAGTTCCCTCCGCTCTACGCGGATGTTTCTGAAGCCCGTACAAAAGGCGGAACTTTCAATGTGTCGTCCATCGCGGAAAATACTCACTGTCAGTACGTAGAGGTGGGGCGTTTCATGGGACCAGATTTTTGGATTCTTCAGACGGATATGTCCCTCCGCAGTATTTGAGTTGATCCGGTAATCACAGGCAAGGACAAGTTCTCCTTCCGCCAAAGGGTTCTCTTCGATGAGCTTCGCGGCAAGCTCCCCAGCGTCATTTTCATCCCTGGGCAGGGTAAAAGGATAGAGGGCGTATTTCACCGTAAACGGACTTTCCGTCACAGCTTCGACAGGTACGTTGCCGCAGCACCGGCTGACCGGAAGCTTCCCGCCCAATATCACGCTGAAATCCAAAACTCCAGAGCTGTTCCCGTCTTTTACCTCAACAATGCCGGGCAGAGCCTTGATATCCTTTATGTAGCAGGCTTCGGTAGCATACAGAAAAACGCTCCGGTGTATACCTCCGAACCACCATTGATCCTGATCTTCTACATAACTGGCGTCCGAATAACGAACCACCTTTATACACAGGATGTTTTCGCCTTCTTTAACAAAGGAAGTTATATCGTATTCCGAAGGAAGCCGGGTGTCCTTTCCCGCTCCGGCAAGAAGGCCGTTCACATAGATTATTGCGCAGCTTTCCGCGGAACCCAGATGAAGCACCACCCGTCGGTTTTTCCACGAAAGGGGTGGAGTGAAACACCGGCGGTAGAGCCCTGTGGGGTTATCAACAGGCGCGTGGGGCGGTTCAGCCTGAAAGGGCATCTGTACGTTGGTGTAATGCGGCTTGTCAAAGCCCTGTCGCGTCCAGGTACCAGGCGCCTTCAATTCCGCCCAGTCTCCGGCATCGTAGGAAGGCGCGGCCCATTCAGGCACATTAAGGCCGGCGACGGCAGCGCCCGAGTCATCCGCCGGATTGTTGAGCAGCTTAAAGCGCCATACCCCGTCCAGGCTTAGATAATATTCGTTCCTTTTCAGTGTGCGGTATTCCGGGCCGGCAATGGCATCAGAGAGGGCATCTTTTGCGGAACAGAAGGGCAGGATCGGGCTGCGCATAGGCAGACGGTTTATTTCCTGTATTTCAGGATTTTCCCAGATTGGCGGTATCAAATTTGTTTTCATATAACTATGAGTATGGAGAACTATCTTATCTGTCAAGGGTAAAAACCACTCAAAACCGCATGATGGACAACTCTACACAGACAGACACTACTCAGGGATTTTTTCTCTCGGCTTCTTTAAGCCGTTTTAAGTGGCAAAAAAGCAAATTTCCATTTTCGGCGCGCAGATGCATTCCATTGCCTTTACAGTATTTATAATATTTACAGGCGGCACATTCTCCCTGTTTTGCCCATGAGCGTTCGCGAAAAGCCTGATAACGATTGTTCCATATATCCATAAAATCATCGTTATAGATATTTCCCTGAATAAAATTCGAACGTAAATTGGGACAGGCGGAAATTGAGCCGTCCGCCAGCACCGATCCTATAGTGATTCCGGCTCTGCAAAAGAAAAAACTATCCCGGACTTCCGTTTCATAATTACCTAAAAAGCCTTCGCATCCGTAATCCGCCTTGATGCGGCCTTCCTTGCGCGTATCATGGATAAAATCGAACAGCTGCTTGAATTGGGCCGCGTCCAGCCGCAGGTCTTTATTGTCGGCGGCCCTGCCAATCGGAAAAACGGTAAACAGACGCCATGCCTTAACGCCCGTCTCTATCAGCAATTCCTTTAATTTGGCCAGTTCGTTGAAATTCCATTGGTTAACGCATGTTACCACGTCATATTTTACATCCAAATTTGATTGCGCGATAATTTGAATCGCGTTTAGGGCATTATTAAAACTTTCGCAAGACCCGCGCATACGATTGTGCGATTCCTCAAAACCATCCAGACTTACGGTAATTGATCGCAGGCCGGCCTGTTCCAGCATCATGAAACGTTTTTTATTTAACAACAGGCCGTTAGTAACCATACCCCAAGGAAAACCGAGAGCGTACAGCGCTTGTCCGCATTGCGCCAGATCGTTTCGCATTAACGGTTCTCCGCCGCTCAGTACTATCATGGTTTTATTCGGCTCGACGTAAGGAATAATAATCTGAATAACTTTGATGAAGTCAGCCAGCGGCATGTCCGGTGATTGCGATATTTTTCGGCAATCGCTTCCGCAATGCACACAGGAAAGGTTGCAGCGAAGGGTACACTCCCAAAATAAATACTGCAAAGGGTGCTGGCGTACAATACTGTCACGCCACAAGCTAAAAAGTTCCAGTCCAAGTCGTTTTTTAAGAGGAACAGGAGTAACATTCATTTGGGTTTCATCTTTATTGTTCCCAAATCTATTTCGGCTTCACCGCTATACCACCCGCCGCCTCCGGTAAATGTTTTATTTGTATAATCCGCTTCAATTTCCATTTTTACAAATGAGCCGTTTGCTTCTCCGTCAACATCAATTAATTCCACATATAGTTTTTGATTGGGAAATTCGTCGCCCTTCAGGGAAAAAAAGCCCTCGCTGTCCGTGTAAGCAGTGTCCATTGCCCAATCTCTTTTTAATTCAGCGCGTATTCCCTTAATGGGGGAATTGTTTGATTCTGATACCACAACGCCTTTGGCTTTATAGGTTGCGCTCGGTACACCGTATTCGGCATAACCGGGATCATTTCCAGCGTTTACACAGGAAAATCCCAACAAAGTCAATAAGGCGGAAATTAGTATTCTGTATATTTTCGAAACGCGCGCCATAATTTTCTCCCTTAATAATTTATGTACCATTAACGGAATAATGGCAAGTGAGCATTTCACCTAACCGCTTTTATCGGGCAGGAAAAATTTAATTGGTTGACACTACAAGCGGTATTCGGTAAATTGACGGCTGCGGGGAAACTTTGGCAAAATACAGACAAGGGGATTTACAATGAAAATATGCGGCAACTGCGGTACCAACATGGAACCGGATCAAAAATTCTGCGACAAGTGCGGGCATCGCTATGTGGAGCCGCATCCTCCATCCGCAAGAACCGGAAAGAAACGCGGAAAGGTTCTCCCTCGCATTATGATTATTGCCATAGTTCTGGCAGTAACGGGCGGTATTGTCATAATTCAGCTGCATAGGGCATCCGTCATGACCATGAATCTTGGCAGACAGAAAACCATGTATCTGGCGCGTGAGTACGCCAGGGAGTGGGACGGTAAAATAAACGGCTATATACAGGTGTTACAAACGTTATCGAACATGATGAATTTTTATGAAAGCATTGCGCCGGATATGCGTCGCCAGACATATGAAAATATGTTGCGATCTGTTTTTGAGGATATGTCCGATTTTGTACAGATGTTTACCGTCTGGAAACCGAACGCCATTGACGGCATGGACACTCGTTACACAGGCAGGGTGGGCTCAACCCCCACCGGACAATTTGCTTTTGCCCTGACAAGGGAAACCGGGGAGATAAAGCCTATGACCTCACAAGTCGTTGATGAGGTAATGCAGCATATTACCGGGCCCGACGGCAGGACAGTCGGGATAAGCGATCCGTCCCCATTTAAGATTATGGGAAAAGATACTCTTACTGTCAGAATTGTGATCCCCATCATAAACAAACGTACCAATGAAATAGTCGGAGATATAGGCTGTCAGTTGGATATTGGTATGATACAGTCCATGGCAGAACAGACAATTAAAGATCTCGATGAAGTTTCCGGTATGGCGATTTACACCAACTCAGGATTTATTTTGGCAAATTACCTGCCGGAAAAGATAGGAAAGCAACTGTCCGACGTGGAAACACAATACGGCAGCTATTTAAACGAAGTCAAACAGGCTATTAGTAACGCGCAAGAATGGGAGGGTACAGTTTACGACCCGGTATTGAAAACAAACATGGTAATGGCTATTGCCAATATTCCCATAAGGGTTTCTCCAACAACATGGTCGGTAATGATCGGCACGAGTGAATCTTACATCATGAAAGATGCTAAATTCTGGTAAAGCAAAAAGCGGATATTTTGTGCGTATTCATGCTTGCGTAACACAAGTTATTTAATGTCAATTCGCCAGAGACCGGTTTTCCCATAAAATACAAAATACAGATCATGAACGCCGCGTATTTTTTCCGTGGGGGTTTCAGCGTACGCCCAAACCGGACGGCGGCGGGGACTGTTTATTTCTGCCAGATGATAAAAGGATATGTCTCCGGTGTTTGGGATAGCGAGCGTTCCCGCCAATGCGCCGTCCGGCGCGTCCAGACGAATTTCAACGCGGCTGCCGGTCGCGCCTTGCACAATGGCGGAACAAATTCCCCGGTTATCTGCAAAATCCAGCGCGGCAAAACGTATCCAGCCGCCTTCAGAGTTGTTGAATACGGCGGGAATTGCGCTGCCCCGCTTTTCGTGCAGAAAGCAGCCTGAATAATCGTCAAAACTTTGCGCGTAAATATGATCGGGAATTTTCCGGGGAAATACATTCTCTCCATGAACTTTAAAACCGCCTGAAAGCCGTATGTCCGCCGAAGACGCGCCAATCATAACCGCGCAATAACCTGTTTCCACACAAAAACGGTTTTGAAAACTGTCCCAAACCGCCAATTCTCCGACAGGCAGGGAAAAGCGAACAAGCTGTTCTTCGCCATGTTTTATCGAAAGACGGGTAAATCCTTTCAGGCTTTTTAACGGACGGCGGAACATAGAACTTGAAAACGCGGCATACATTTGGGGGACTTCTTCCGCTTCAACAGAACCTATATTTTTTATTTTAAAGGAAATGTTAACGGTTTCGTCCGCTTCTGCCTCATTTTTGTCAATCGCAAGAAGCGAATACTCAAAACCGCTGTAACTTAATCCGTGGCCAAAAGGAAACAATACCTGGCCCGGAAAATACTGATAAGTAGAAGCGGAAGAAATAATATCGTATTCCATCATAGGGGGAAGCTGCTTTTCATCTTCATACCATGTAAGCGGAAGCCGGCCGGCCGGAGAACAAACACCGCCTAGAATGTCGGCTAAAGCGGCCCCGGTCTCCTGAATGCCATGCGCCATCCACAAGATCGCGGGAACTTTTAAGGCAATATCCTTACAGGTATAGGGATAGCCGGAAAGCAGAACCAATACAATTTTTGGGTTGACGGCGCAGATGCGGCGGATCAGTTCCTCCTGACGCGGCGGCAGAGAAAGACCTGGCCGATCAACCCCTTCCCTCCCGTTGATCATCGGATCGTTACCGCCTACAAAAACAACCTGTCCCGCTTGCGCCGCGGCCTTTACCGCATCCGAAAGACCGTCCCGCTCAAGATTCATCCTGAATAATTCTCCTGTACCCTCAAAGAAACTGTAACGCAGTTCCACCTGACCAGGCCCGCAAGGATACGCGGCGCGGCGGTTGTCATAGGTACGCAGAAGAAAAAGGCCGTTTTCTTGCGGAATGGCATTAAATAAATTTTTATTAAACCAGATAAGGGAACTTTTTGCGGTCGCGGTAATAAGCTGGGGCTCGTCAGTTTTATCGCCCGGTTTCGGATTGAAGTACGGGACTTCCAGCATAAGGCCGCTTTGTGTATCGGTAAATGTCCGCACGCCCCAGCCCCAATCTTCCATATAAAAGCGTGCGGGAGCCTCGCCCTGTTTTCCGACGGAGAAGGTTTTTTCGACCAATACCAGAGGCCTGCCGTCTTCGGTGGTAAAAGACACGATGTCGCGGCAGTCGGTATACGCAACCTTCTCCTTGCCATACAGTTCCCGCAAGCCGTCCAGCGGCGCGATCATATAAGAGGGATGGCCGGCGTACCAGTCCAAATGCAATTCAGAGGCAAGGGGGCCCATTACCGCAATTGTGCCTTCTACCGCGCCGGGTCGCAGGGGGAGAAAGTCCCCGTCATTTTTTAATAGTACTGCCGATTTTCTTACCGCTTCACGCGACACTCCGCGGTACTCGTCTTTCATAAAATCCGCTTCGCCGATTGCGTCGTAGGGACAGAGGCCCGGCGGATCAAACAGGCCCAGACGGAAGCGTATGGCTAAAATTCGTTCCAGATGTTTATTCAATTCATCTTCGTCAAGATAATTTCTTTTTAGCGCTTCCATGACCGCGGAAATTATTTCGGAAGGGTTATCGGTCATAGTGTCCGCGCCGTTTTTTAACGCGGCGGCAAGAGTTTCGACATGAGAATCAAAATAGTGATGAGAACTAACGGTTTGAAGAAAATCGCCGCCATCGGTAACGATGTGGCCTTCAAGCCCCCATTGGTCTTTTACAATATCGCCTAACATGGGATGAAGCATCATGGGAATACCGTTTACCTCGTTATAGGAAGTCATCAGAGAAACCGCTTTTACCTTTTGTACCGCCGCTTTAAAAGGCGCAAGGTAGTATTCATGCAGACAGCGGGGAGGAATCGAACAGGAACAGGAATCCCTATCCTTTTCGTTATTATTCGCGAAAAAGTGTTTGGGCCCGCAGCTTACCCGCAGATAAAAGGGATCGTCTCCCTGCGCTCCCCGGATATAGGAAGATGAAAGTTCGGAGGTCAGAAAAGGATCTTCTCCGTATCCTTCCTCGGTACGGCCCCAGCGGGGATCCCGTTCCATGTCGATTGTAGGCGACCAGACGGCAAGCCCTCCCTTACGCTCGTGGGTTTTGTAGAAAACGCGGGCCTCGATGGCGCATATTTCCCCGATTCTTCGCAAGAGTTCCCTATCCCAACTTGCCGCGAGACCAATTGTTTGTGGGAAGGTGGTGTTTTGCCCCTCCCTGTCAACAAAGCCGTGGGCTCCTTCCGCCCCGACAAACCACGCGGCAATACCAAGCCTTTCAACCGCCTGATTGTAGGAAGGAATAAAACCGGCTTTTTCTTCGACAGTAAGCCGCGAAATAATATCCTGAATGCGCTTCGATAGAGGAAGAGCTGGATTTTGAAACGGATATTTAAAAGTCATGGCTTGGTACTCCTTATCTCCTGATTATCTCGCACAATTAACCAATCACTTTTCTATATAAGCATCCCTGCCTGATTCGGCTACACCTTGCCGGGCCCTATCGCCCAATAACCCAAGCAGAAAGGCCTGGTCAAACAGCCGGGCCAAGTCCTCACCCTGGGCACGGGTAAAATACATGGCAAACGCCTGTGATTCGGTGATGCCTTTTGGATTTAAGCCGGTCTCTTCTTTTGCCTTCATTTGATGCGTGGAAAAATACGGAGAGCCAACCTTAAACCTGTAGCCCAATTCAACAACAGGCGAAGAGCGGTATATACCGGATATACTTAAAGTTTTCCACTCACAGCGTCCGTTTACCTTTCCATAAATTGCCCTTGATTTACTGTAGCTTGTACTCAGCGCCTGGTTTGAAAAATCATCTTTATAGCGGTTCAGAGCTTCGGCAAACTGCTTTCTGCCCTCTTCATCCCAGAACTGCCAATACTGGAGCAAATCATACCTGAATCCCAGAGCCACTTCATTTTTTCGCGGGTAAAAAATTACTTCCACATCAGTTGTTACCACATCAGAAGAAAAGATTTTATCAAACGAGGCGCTTACAGTGCCTATTGAAAACGGCTCAACGTCGGCCAGCAGGTTTGTTTGCTTTACATCGGAACGGGCTGTACTACATGAAAAAAATATCGCCGCCGCCGCACAGACTAAAAACCATTGTTTTAGATATTTACCTTTCATTGCCAAAGGATACCATAAAACGCAAAAGGTATACAAGTTTTAGGAATTTCACTGCAACCTAAATAATTACTTCGTGTCTTAAAGAGTGATGAAACAAAATTATCAAACAAATTACCAAACAGTTGGGGAAGAAATAGCCAATTCGGCTCTTCATTTTATCGGGACTCTTTTGGGAATACTCGGACTGGTACTTCTGGTTAATAAAGCGCACTCATCTCTACCGGCATATGTCATCTTTGCCTCTACAATGATCTTCATGTTTTCCGCGTCGACTGTTTATCACGCCATAATTCCCGCAAAGATTAAATATTTTTTTCGTATCATCGATCATCAGGCTATATATATTTTCATCGCGGGAACCTATACGCCCTTTTGCCTTTTGGCGCTTAAAGGCACCCTGGGTTGGGTATTATTCTTCTTTGAATGGATTCTTGCCCTGACAGGGGTAATACTTTCGGCCGTTCAGTTCCGCTTCATAAAAAAAATTGAAATGGTTATCTTCATCCTTATGGGCTGGGCGATAATCGGCGGGTGTATACCTCTGACCCGCTCGCTTTCGCTAAAAAGCGTTGTCCTTCTGTTTGCCGGAGGCGTGGCATATACCGCCGGGACTTTCTGGTACCGCGCTGGAAAATCAAAGCCTTCCGTGGATAAGAGCAATAACCAGCCGCAAAACGACGGGCAGCGGCCGCCTAGAAGCCGCTTGTTCTGCGGCCATGTTATTTGGCATCTTTGCGTCCTGGCCGGAGCCGCTTGCCACTGGTTTTCGGTATGGTTTTTATTACTTGAGAAACAATAAAAAGTCAGGCATACTTTATAACAAGTATGGCGGCACAGACAGCGGTTATTGGGGCGGGGGCTTGGGGAACTACGGTTGCCAAGGTAATTGCCGAAAAAGGGAAAGATGTAGTCATCTGGAGTTTTGAAAAAGAAACCAGGGACGATATTAATTTGCGTTTAGAGAACAAGCGTTACCTTCCCGGAATAAGCCTTCCAAAAAACATGAAGGCCACTTGCGATATTGAAGAAGCGGCGTCCGAGCGGAAACAGCTCATCCTGGCGGTGCCTTCGCTGTTTCTCCTTCATACTGTAAAGCAAATCCTTTCGGTACCCTCTATCAGGGAGGGTGAAACCGCCATTGCGGTCATTACAAAAGGTTTTTTATCAACCGATAGAGGGCCGCGTCTTATTCTTGAAACCCTGGAAGATTACCTCCCCGGTTTTTACCGGCATTCTCTGGTTTACATAGCTGGACCCAGCCACGCCGAGGAAGTTTCCCGCGGGAAAATAACCGGCCTGATTGCCGCCAGCGAAAGCGCGAAAAATTCCATCCACTACCGCGACTTGTTAAAAAGCAAAAACCTTCTAGTCTTTTCGTCGTTTGACGTGCGCGGCGTGCAGGTGGCGGCGGCGGCAAAAAACGTTATTGCCATCGCTTTCGGCCTGCTTGACGCTTTAAAAACCCAAGGTGAAGCCAGCGGTTTTGAAGGCGCGAATTTGCTTGGCGACGGAACGGAATCCCTGCTGCTGGCCGCCGGCCTGAACGAGATCCAAACCCTTGGCGTAGCCATGGGCGCCACCCACCCGGAAACCTTTACTTCCATTTCCGGCATCGGGGATCTCGATGTCACCTGCCGTTCCGTTTTTGGAAGAAACCGCCGCTTTGGCAAAGAAATCATAGAGAAAAAGATCCTTGCGCCGTTCAAGGATATAGACGATCTTATCGCGCGTATTGGCGAGCTTGATTATCTGCCTGAAGGGGTCGCTGCCGCAAAGTATGTCAAAGTTCTTGCGGAAAAGTACCGACTTAAAATGCCCATTTCAACCGGGCTTTACAGGATCTTAAACCGCGAGATTGAAGCGTACGCGTTTCTAAAGCAATTCTTAAACGAGCTTAGGCGTTAATTTCCCTCTTTTCATTATTTCTTAATTTCTATATAATTTTTTTATGCAAGAAGAACTAACCGAATACAAGGGAAAAGC
>Ga0268262_10005845_pt1 | contig 12041 bp, 6 predicted proteins | sample TergutNc150P3_FD_190354 | JGI IMG/M metagenome (GOLD analysis project Ga0268262, IMG submission 190354) | Nasutitermes corniger P3 segment gut microbial community from laboratory colony in Florida, USA - Nc150 P3 (SPAdes) (version 2) | ecosystem: Host-associated > Arthropoda: Insects > Digestive... | reverse complement strand
ACATCGCTAACGAGAGAGAAGATGTAGCATCAAGGAATTTGCCTTATACATCTCTCGATCTGCCCACCACAGAAGCCCCGCCTTTTGAGCAGTTCTCAAGGGAAGCCGCTCCCGCCAGAGATTCTCAAGCTGATACCGCCGGTGATTCATTGGCGGATTCTACAAACACCGGCGCAGATGCAGGCATTGATAATTTCGATTTTAACGCTTTTTTGAACTCTATCCCCACAGATGTTCCTCCCGCGCCTGATAGTGATACTGCCCCGCCTGCGGATGAAGGGGTACCTTCTGATGACTCATCGCCATCTGATGGTTTGCCCGTTTCCGAAGATTTGCTTTCGACGGAAGAGTCTCCGTCCGCCGATGATTTTTTAGACTCTCTTGGAAGCGAACCTTTACCTGCGGACTCCACGTCCGGCGAAACTCCCGCAGACGAAGCCCTCTCCGACGACGACTTATTAAACTCCTTAGGAAGCGAACCTTCATCTGCGGACTCTACGTCCGGCGAAATTTCCGCAGATAAAGCCCCCCCCGCCGGTGATTTAAACACATTAGAAAGCGAAACCCCATCAGATACATCCTTTCCCGCCGATGATTTTTTAGATTCCATAGGAACAGAACCCCCAACCAAAGATGATGCGTCTCCAAAACCAGACGATGATTTTTCTGTACCTGCGGATTTGTTGTCTGGGTTGTCAGATGAAATTGAATCGGCTCCTGCAGATTTTACGCCCGAAGAATCTCCGTCTGAAGATGAAGGTCATGAAGAAACAATGGATCTTGGCGACGAAGGTCAGGACGACTCTCTCAGCACAGACATTGCCGCAAAAGACTTTTTAGCTCCAGAAGATTCAGCCGCCTTTGACGATCTACCAGATACAGGAGTATCCGATACAGGCGTATCTGATACTCCATTATCAGATATAAGTTATTCTGATGACGCTCTAGCGGATAACGCTCCTGAACCTCAACCTGGCCCGCAGGACGCCGAACCAGAGGTTAGCGGTTCCCCGCTTGATACAGATACTTCAGTATCAGATACGTCAGTGTCAGATACCTCAGTATCAGATACGCCAGTATCAGAAATGCCGTCTTCAGACTTTGAACTGCCGGAAATTGATCTTTCAGAAACTTCAGTTCCAGATAAAGGTGGTGATGAAGAAAGTATCGATATGGGCGGCGAAACCCTTGATGACGGCGTTACAGATAATTTTGATAATTTGCCTGAAACGGACTTAAACACAGAAGTTTCTCCAACCGAGGACTTTGGATTTGACAGCGAAAACTCCCTCTCCGATACAGGTCTTCCCGATGAAACCGAATTTACACAAACGGAACCTGAAGGCGTTTTACCTGACATGGATTTTGCCATAACAGAAGAGCCTTCCGCGTCGGATTCGCCCGCTGATGATTCAAGCGGACTGCCGGAAATATCGGATCTTGGCGGAGACTTTGCCTCCGAATCAATTGAACTGGAAAATAAACCTGAACCTGAAAGTGAAGCTGAACCCGCGCAGACCCACGCCGCTGTTTTTAGCGATGACGATTTCGCCCTTCCCGGCATTGATGATCTTTTTGAAAAATCAAAAACAGTTGCAGCACCACAGCCCGCGCCCAAAAAAGGCTTTTTCAAAAGGAAAAAAGAGGAGCCTGCCGAAGAAGAGCATGAATCCGAAGATTCAGACGAGATTCAACTTTCCCAGTCAGACGTTGACAAATTACTGGCAACTCTGGCAACTTATCCGCTTAATCTGCGCGTTGCCTGCGAAGAATTAATCGCTGAGCAGGTGATTTTACCGAAGCAGTTATCAAAACTTTTACGGATGCTTATTAAGGGCGCCCATGTAAAAGAAATGGCGGAGTTTGCCGGGCAGATTTTAGGCAAGGCAATCGTTATTCCAAAAAGTTACGAAAAAAGCACCGGCGCGGAATGGGAAGCGGAAAGATCCAGTTTCGCTTATATTTTTGTAAATAATTTCCTTCCGGTATTAAGAATAGTCGCCTTTGCGCTCGCATTACTGTTTTCAACGGGCTATCTCGTCTATAAATTTATATATACACCGATAAAAGCCGAATCACTTTACAGGCGCGGTTATGAACGTATCGGCGCCGGTGAATATCAGCGGGCAAATGAGCTTTTCCATGAAGCTTTTGTAAATCACCGCAAGAAAAAATGGTTCTATGCCTATGCCGAAGGCTTCAGGGATCAACGGCGTTATCTGCTTGCGGAAAATAAATACGATGAACTTTTAAGGTACTACCCGCGCGATAAAAAAGGCGTTTTGGATTACGCCAATCTGGAAACAAATTATCTGCTAAATTACGAAAAGGCAAACAGGCTTCTGCAGCACGAACTTCTTGATTACGCGCCTAACGATTATGACGGGCTTCTCGCGGCGGGGGACAATTTCCTTGCGTGGGCGGATTCTGATCCTTCAAAATTTTACGATAAATATGAAGACGCGCGTTTTGCTTACGCGAGAATACTGCAAGACTACGGTTGGACAGGACCGGTTGTGGAAAGAATGCTGCTTTACTTTATCCATACGGACAACCTGAAAGAAACCCTTAATCTAAGAGCATGGTTTGAAAACAACAGCAGAAAATACAAGCTTTCTACTCCGTCTCTTGCGGAACTTGGCGGTTATCTTTTGGATAAACAGCTTGAAAAAGTTAAGGGCGTGCCGAACGCGTATGTCGAAAGCATAGAAAGCGTGCGCGATATGCTTCTGCAGGCTGTCAAACAAGATTCGCTTCTGCCGGAGCCTCATTATCACCTTGCGCGTTATTATAAAAATTTGGGAAATGTTCGCGAAGAACGGCTGACGCTTGAAAACGCCATACGCGCCTATGACCTTGCAAAAAAAGAATCTGTGCGCCGCCGCCTTAACCGCATAGACACCCACTACCGTTACGCGAATTTGCTTATCAATAACAAGGAATTCTTCCCAGCCGAAGAACAACTGGTAAAGGGCATAGAGCTTTACAATGATTTTATCTCAAGAAATTTGATAGCTCCTTCCCCGCAGCTAGGGCAGCTTTATGCCGGGTTGGGCGATTTGGAATATTTTGTAAAATCGGGCAACATGCAGACCGCCCTTAACAACTATCACGCTGCCGAAAAATACGGCTGGTCGCCGCCTGAAATTCAATACCGAATGGGCGCCGCGTATTATCAGCAGGAAAAGTGGGGGAACGCGCTTGACTATCTTTTCAAAGCGGCGTCAGCGCTGCCCTTGAACAGACGGATACTTTTTGCGCTTGGAAATACCGCTTATAAGCGCGGCGACTATTTTGCCGCCCAGGGCTACTACAACCGCCTGCTCGACATACTGGAAAACCAGCGAGTAAGGCTGCCTGTGCTTTTTCCCAACGACAGTCCCCAGTTTCTGGAACTTGGCGAACGCCTAATGATGGCGCGTAACAACGCAGGAGTTACGTATGAAGCGCTCGCGAAACAATCCGGCCGCCGCGAATATCGTTCCCGGGCATTGTCTCTTTACGCTGATTCCGCCCGCGCGTGGGATTCTATAACCCGCAACCCGCAATCAATGACAAGGATGAGTATTGGCGACACGCCCGGAGCGCCGGGTATAAATCTTGGCTACCTGAACGCCAACAATGCCCTGCACCCTTCGCCCGGTTTTAACCCGGAAATTTTCATCCGCATAGACAGAGATGTGTCTGAACCCTCTCACTGGGAAGAGATTGCTCCTTTCGGCGGATTGATTGATTAAGAGAAATTAAGCGTTATTCAAAAACGCGATATATCCCCTGTACGTCGTATAAAGATCGATCTTGCTTATAACCTCAAACGGCGAGTGCATGGACAGGACAGGAACGCCGCAGTCAAGAACGTCCATTCCCAAATTGGCGGCATAAAGCGCGATTGTTCCGCCTCCGCCTTTGTCTACTTTTCCCAACGCCCCGAACTGCCACTGGACTTTGTTCTTGTTCATGATAGCCTGCACTTTGGCGCAAAATTCCGCGTTGGCGTCGCTTGCCCCGTACTTGCCGCCCGAACCTGTATACTTTGTAAGCACAAGCCCCTTGCCCATAAAAGAAGAATTCTTTTTGTCGAAGACTCCGGCATAGGTGGGGTCAAAGGCCGCGTTGACATCGGCGGACAACATGCTGCAGCGTTGGTAACAAAGCCGTAAATCCGCTTCGTTTTCGCATAACAGAGAGATAAAGTTTTCAAAATTGTAAGATCGCGCGCCTGTGTTTCCGGCGGAACCTATTTCTTCCTTGTCAGACAAATAGCAGACAACGGTTTTTTCCGGCGCTGATTTTTCGTGCGCAAGGGCGGTTAGGGCTTTCAAGGCGGGGAATGAACAGCAGCGGTCGTCGTGGCCGTAAGCGCCGATCATGCTGCGATCAAAACCAATGTCGGCGGCTTTGAAGGCGGGGACAAATTCAATTTCTGCACTGGCAAAATCTTTTTCTGTTATGCCGTACTGGGCGTTTAACAGAGCCAAAATACCAAGTTTAACTTTTTCTTTCGCGTCCTTGTCATTGTAGGGTTTGGAGCCAACAAGAACGTCAAGGTTTTCAGCTTCCATAAATTCCGACGCTTTTTTCTCCATCTGCTCTCTTGCAAGGTGAGGCAGAAGATCGGTAATCGTAAACAGTGGGTCGCCCGGCTCCTCGCCGATTTTAATCGCGGTCTTTTTTCCGTCCGCGTTTACAAAGACGCCGTGCATTGCAAGCGGGATAGCTGTCCATTGGTACTTTTTAATCCCGCCGTAGTAGTGGGTGTCCAGCAGGGCGAAATCGCTGTCTTCGTAAAGCGGGTTTTGCTTAAGATCAAGGCGCGGAGAGTCAACATGAGCGCCGAGTATGTTACAGCCTTCGACTGCGGGCTTTTTCCCGACAATCGCCGCCAAAACGGATTTACCGCGTATATTCTGATATACCTTCATTCCGGTTTTAAATTGTTTGTCTTTTAAATTCTGAATATTTACAAAACCGCTTATTTCAAGCATTTCGCAGGCCGCCTCTACACACTCGCGCTCGGTCTTTCCCCTGTCCAGAAATTTTTTATATGACGAGGCAAATTCTTCTATCTCTTTTTCCTCTTTTGAGTCAACGCCTTCCCAGCAATTTTTCAGATTGAAAAAAAGTTTATCCGCAAGTTTTTGTTTTTTTCCCTTATCTTTCGATTTTGAATCTTTTGCCATATACCCTCCCAATCGGCTGTATTATACCACTTTTTATCTTTATATGTAATATGATACCATATTCAACATGAATATACGAGACCGCTATGCTCCCTCTCCGACAGGCCTTCAACATATCGGCGGGATAAGGACAGCCCTTTTTAACTACCTCTTTGCCCGAAGTCAAAACGGGAAATTTATACTCAGGCTGGAAGATACCGACAGAACCCGCTCGGAGGATTGTTATGTGCAAAACCTCTACGACACTTTTAACTGGCTTAGCATAAAGTGGGACGAGGGGCCGGATACCGGCGGACCGTTTGCCCCGTACGTTCAATCCGAGCGTTCCGCGTTGTATCAAAAATACGCTCAGGAACTTCTTGATAAGGACCATGCCTATTACTGCTTCTGCTCCGCTGAACGGATCGAAAAAGTCCGCCAGGAGAGGGAGGCCGCCCATTCTTCGGAAACCGGCTACGACCGCCTATGCCGGAACATCGATCCAAAGGAAGCGGCAAAACGCGCCGCCGCAGGCGAGGCCTGTACTGTCAGGCTGAAAATCCCGCTCGGCGAGACAACTCGCTTTCACGACCATCTGCTCGGCGATATCGAATGGAAGAACGATGACATAAACCCCGACCCGGTTCTGTTAAAAACCGACGGGTTTCCCACCTATCACCTCGCGAATGTGGTTGACGACCATTTAATGGAAATAAGCCACGTTCTTCGCGCTCAGGAATGGCTGTCCTCTACCCCGCTTCATGTAATAATGTACCAAAGTTTCGGCTGGACGCCCCCCGAATACTGCCATCTTCCGATGGTAATGGGTCAGGACGGGAAAAAACTTTCCAAACGGCACGGTGCGACTAGTATCGACGAATTCCGCAAACAGGGATATTTGCCCGAAGCGCTGTTAAATTATGTCGCGCTCCTGGGCGCGTCTTACGAAGAAGGCAAGGAAATTTACACACCGGACGAGCTTGCGCAAAGGTTCAGTCTTGAAAAACTGAACAAAGCGCCCGCAGTTTTTGATTACAAAAAACTGGAATGGTACAACGGCCAGTACATCAGAATGAAAAGCGACGAGGAGCTTGCGCGCCTTTGTCTGCCCTGCGCGCAGGAAGCGGGACTTTTCGGCACACAAGGCAAAGAGCCGACAGCACAGCAGCGTTCCGTTTTTACCGCCGCAATGCCGCTTGTTAAAGAACGCCTTGTTTTTCTTAATGAAGTTCCCGAAAAAATTGCGTACTTGTTCAACGAGCCGCAAATGCCCGAAGCGGAAGAGTTTATTCCAAAAAAATCCGACATTGCAAACACGATAGAGTTACTGCGGCACGGACTGGAAATTGTAAAACCGATGGCTGAAATGCCTGACGACGAGCAGGCGGAGAATTTTATAAAAGCCGAAGCCGAAAAGCGCGGCGTAAAACTCGGCGATTTGATGATGCCGCTCCGTGTTGCGATAACAGGCAGCCGCGTAAGCCCGCCCCTTTTCGGCTCGCTTCGCATACTCGGCGCGGAAGTATCGCAGCAGCGGGTGCAGAAGGCGCTTGATAAACTGGGGTAGTTTTATCCATAAGCGTTTGTTCATTGTATTTTGTAGCTACTGCTAATACCGCAAGTATTTTTTGACCGCCGACTTTTCCTGCCGAATATGGTTGGAAAAGCCGGCTACCGCTTTTAACGGACGATCACTTTCGATATGCTGCCTTCTTCAACTATTGCGCTTGTATATTTAATTGCCGTGCCAGAAGCGCTCACCACCTTTTTATCCTTTGTATCTACAAGGATATTAATAACATCGTGAGCTCCCATCTCTTTTGCTTTCGTCATCAGGTCTGCGCTTGGCGTCCTTGAATCCTTGCAATCTACAGTTACAATGCCGACAACTGTATAATCCTTATGGGGGATAGTTGTATATCTTGACCATTTGACGGCGCCTGAGCCATAGCCTTCATTTCCACTTTCAGAACCACCTGTGTATAGTTTTGGAGCGTATTTAATGGCTATTGCTGATGCAGCCAACACAACTGTTTTTTCTTTTTCAGAATCAATACGAACATGAATTATGCCGTCTGCTTTAATCTTACTAGCTTCATTCATTAACGCGGCAGTTGGTGTATTTACATTGCGGACGACAACAATATCAACAACAGTAAAATCCTTGCTTGGTATTTGTGTGTACCATGAATATCCTACCCATGAAGTATTTCCCTGCACAACTGATAAACTTCCTCCATCAGCTGCATTTGCCGATGGAATTCCAGGCTCAGATGGGATTGGACTTGAAGATGAGGATGTTAAATTTGCTAATAATGATCCGCATGACATTACTACCAATGAAAAAAGAACAACCAGTACCGCTAAATTTATAAAACGCGGCATTCCAAACAACCTTTTCATAAAAAACTCCTTTCGTGATACCCGTCTTCCTTAAAACAGGTAATCTGATTCATCCGCCTTTATTAGCGGAAATTTATCCCAACGGGATAATATAAAAGACAGCTCGAACCTTCGGTTCGCGAACCTTCGGTCTGCATCCTGTCTGTTACACAAAAAAATGAAAAAAGAGAGTAATTATAGATAGTATTTACAGAGAAAATTATTTTAAAAGAGAATTTTTCGGAATAAACGGGGGGGGGGGGGGGGGTACTACTTCAAGCCCAAAGCATTTTTGTATTAAGGGCATAAACAGCAATTTTTTGTTTAGTATAGCAAATTTTTGGTTCATTAAGAATATTTTACTATATATTAGGTGGAAATTACAATAATATTTCTATTATTCTACTTTATTTACTTTCTCATCGGTATAAGTAATATTATACTAAATACCTGTTCAGTTCCCCAAAAACAAAACCAAGAGCGTCAAAGTGCATTTCCGTTCAGAACAAGATATATAAGCATTGCCGCCGCCGCAACTTTGTTTAAATATCGTATTGTGTTTCCGCATCTACAAGCTGCCAGACAATCAATGGAAATTTTTGCAAGTCGATATAAAACCGGGTTTACTGGGCTTGTACCGCTTCGGATACTGTAAAGACTGATAAAACAGTCAAAAAAACAGAAAAAATAACCTAGAATCCATTATAGTTTTTCCCTATATTACGAATTATAACCCATTATAGTACTCAAATAGAAATAATTGTGGTATATGAATATCATGGGCGGCGGCATATATTATATATACTCAAAATTTCATAAAGAAACAACACCACGCGTCTTAACGGCATACTTTAATTCTACCCCCCCCAATGATTATCACTGTCTAAATAACCACGATAACAGTCAAATAGCATATATTTCCTCTTTTTTACCATTTTCTTCTTATTTATACTTTTTTATTCTCATTATCCTCATAAAATTGCCGGATTTCCGCATATACGGAAAGACCGGCTTTTTTTATTTAAATCAAAATACAAGGAGTTTTAGATGAAAAACACATTTGTAAAAGTGAAGAGTTTTGCGGCAGCAAAACTCCAAGCTAAAAGGCGCGGCCTTTTAGCCATTATCGCACTGGCAGCGATAATCGGGTTCGCCATGACCGCCTGCAGCAGCGGCGACGGAGACGAGAAAACTCTTGTCAGTATTGAGGTAACTACTCAACCTACCAAGACCCATTACAATCTCGGTGAGGATTTGGACACAACAGGCATGGTAGTAACGGCAACCTACAGCGATGGTTCCACAGCGGCGGTTACAGGCTTCTCAGTAGACGGCTATGACAAAACCAAAATAGGTCATCATGTCATCACCGTAACCTTCAACGGAAAGACCGCAGAATTCAGCGTTAATGTTGCTGACCCGACCAAACCGACCGTGACGAAGCCTACGGCAGACCCGGTAGCGGGAACTTACACTACGGCGCAGAGCGTAACATTAACCACGACACCCGCCGACGCGAAGATTTACTACACTACGGACGGAACAGAGCCTACAGAAGGAAGTACATTGTATTCAGGCGCGATTAGCATCAGTGTAAAAACGACTTTAAGAGCCTATGCTGTTTTAGCGGGCTATAACGACAGCGACGAACTTGTTGTGGAATATATTTTTGAATTCCCGTTTACCTCAGAGCCCGCTCTTACCCTTGAGCCTGATAACGGAAAAATCATTTACACATGGACAGCTTCGGACCCCGCGGCTGACAGTTACGATGTGTATTGGAAAACGGGAAATGGCTTGACTGCGGCTGATGTCAAAACCGGTACAAAAATCGCCGGAGCGGCAAGCGGCGGAGAAATTACCGGCCTGACCAACGGCACGGCGTACAGCGTACTGGTAACAGCGAACAAGGCGAATTATAAGAGCATTGATTCAATACCGGAAACAGCAACCCCCGCCATCGTTTATAAAATCACCGGAAGCGGCACGACATTTTCCGCAACCAAAAACGGTGTTGCATTTGGAACAACGGGAGCGATACAGACAGTCATTGACGCTATCAGAACCGATGTCGCGGGAGCCGCCTGTATTATACATTTCGGAGACGGCGAAGCGGCATTGGACATTGGTACGGCAACCGCAAGTTTTAACAACACCGGCGGCACATGGGGCTTGGTGGAGTTGGAAGGGAAAATAACCGGAAGCTCGACAAATACGGCTACGTCTGGAACTAATGCTACTATAACCATTGCCAACGCTGTTTCCGTAACCAGCACAGCGGACATTGCAAACACCGGCGCTACAAACGGCAGAGCGATTTATTTTAATTCTACCGGCACGTTAACCATCTCCGGCGGTACGGTTTCAGGGGCAACCGGCTACGCGGTGACCAACGCTTCCACCGGCGCGGTAAACATCACCGGCGGCTCGGTTTCGGCAACAACTGGTAGGGCGGTGTCCAACAATGCCGGCGGCTCGGTAACCATCTCTAGCGGCACGATTTCTGCGACAACGGGCTCTGCGGTGTACAACAATGCCGACGGCGCGGTAAGCATTTCTAGCGGCACTGTTTCTTCGACAACGGGCTATGCGGTGTACAACTATATCGGCGGCGCGGTAAGCATTTCCGGCGGTATTGTTCAGGCTACGGAAACGGGCGGTTGCGCGGTACAAAACAATGGCGTCGGCACGGTAAACATCTCCGGCGGCACGGTTTCAGCGATGGGCAACGCAGTGTACAACAATGCCGCCGGTAAAATCACCGTGTCTGGAACAACAACGAGGATTACCTCGGCAAACGTAACCAGTACAAGCGGCACGATTTATCTTAGAAGTAGCGGAGCAGCCATCGACCCACGGCTTGTCATTGAAGGCGGTACGGTGGAAAATACCGCCAATAGCTCAAACGCCAGGGCAATTTACAACGCTTCTACCGGTGCGGTAACCATCTCCGGCGGTACGGTTCAAGCTACGGAAACAGGTGGCTATGCGGTGTATAACTCTTCCACCGGCGCGGTAACCATCTCCGGCGGCATTGTTTCGGCGACAACCGGCAATGCGTTGTTCAATAATGCCGGCGGCGCGGTAAACATTTCCGGCGGCACGATTTCGGCGACAACCGGCCGCGCAGTGTACAACCAAGCCGCCACCGGCGCGGTAAATATCTCCGGCGGTACGGTTAAGACTACTAATCCGAATAACGGAACGGTGTACATAGTGAACGGCGCGATAGCCATCTCCGGCGGTACGGTTTCGGCAAACTCGGGCTCCGCAGTCTACTATAGTTCCACCAATAAATTAACCATATCGGGAACAGCGAAGGTTACTTCGGCAAACCAAAACGCTGAAAACGGCGGCACGATTACTCTTTTAGATCCTGTTAGCACCTCCTCCGACCCACGTCTTGAAATCACCGGCGGTACGGTGGAAAACACCTCCACCGGCGACGGCAACGCGATCATGATACGTAACAACGGCGGTAACGTAACCATTTCCGGCGGCACGGTTTCAAAAGCCGGAACCGGAAACTACGCGATTAAAAACGATTCTGCCAGCAGCACGGTAACCATCGATCCGGCGGCGACGATTGTGGGGAATAAGAACTGGTAACGCCGTAATAAAAAGCAAATAGCAGCTAACAAAGGGCGGGCCGAATGGTCCGCCCTTTGTTTATTGACGACGCTGCCGACAGCATTGTTTTTCCCTGCGGTACGCTCACGTAGGAATAGTTAGCGGGGAGGGAAAGTAGTGGTTAGCCTTGCATTTTTATTTATTTTACGGTAAAGTAAGCTCATGGGACCGGAAATAGTCTTTGTTCCGTCAGCGTTTAAGCACAAATTTTCCGAAGAAAATATACGATGGGTTTTGTTAAACCATCTTGCAGATGGTATAATTGAAGAAGACAATGAAACAAAATATCTGTCTATTGGGTTTGATAAATCAGGAAATCTACTTGAAGTTATGTACAATTTAATAGACGAACGGACAATTAAGGTGTTTCATGCAATGAGATGCAGGAGACAGTTTTACGAAATGCTGAAAGAACAGGAGACATTATGGTAGACATGACCGATGAAGAATATGACGCGCTGGATGAACGGTGGACACAAACAACGCCAAAGGTAAATTTTGCACGTCCCGGTGTTTTTGCCCAACAGCGTACATTACTCGAAGTTCTTGATAAAGTTACTGCCAGTTATATTATAACTAGGGCCGAAGCTACAAACCAAACCCCGGCTCAGGTTATCGGCAAAATGGTACATCAGGAAATCGCCGGAGGAATATAAAACACGATAGCGCGACACTACGGAGCGGTTTTTCTACGGCACGCTCACGGGGGAATAGTTAGCGAGGAGGGAAATTTAAAGATTAGTGGAATGTCATAACTGTGCGATAGTCTCCGCAGAGAGATCAGTGACAGCCTGTATTTGTTCCGTTAAAAACCCCATTGTTTTCATTTTTCGGGCGTTTTCGAGGTTAGCTTCATTGCGGCCTTTATTT
>Ga0268262_10005844_pt1 | contig 12042 bp, 9 predicted proteins | sample TergutNc150P3_FD_190354 | JGI IMG/M metagenome (GOLD analysis project Ga0268262, IMG submission 190354) | Nasutitermes corniger P3 segment gut microbial community from laboratory colony in Florida, USA - Nc150 P3 (SPAdes) (version 2) | ecosystem: Host-associated > Arthropoda: Insects > Digestive... | reverse complement strand
GGAAGATCCCAAAGAAGTTCCGGAAGAGCGTCAATGAGGCTTTCCCCGTTGTACGCGGCTTTGAAGGTATCTTCGATGTCAAAAGTCCATGGAAGGGCAACATCCTTTCCTTCGTTGGCAAAGTTCAAGGTTCCCTTTCGGGCAAACTGCGGTTCATCGGTAAAGATGGCGGGAATTACGCCGCCAAAATCTTTTTCAAAGCGTTTCTCATAAGCGCTATAGGTAACGCGGATAAATTCCCGAATGCTTTCCGGGTCTAAAGTATTCACATAGGTTTGATTGTTAAACCAGGGCGAAGGCAGGGCTATTTCCGCGTAGGCGTAGAGCTTAAAACCCGACGCATGGTCTTTCCCGCCTATAACGGAATAGCTTTCCAGGTCGCCGTTTTTGTCCAGCACAACATCGAAGCAGGCAATAAGCTCTCCGTTTTCGCACCTGCCTGAGTCCGCCCGGCTGCGCTTGTCAGGCGCGTTCACCGCCGTCGAACAGTAGGGCTTGCGGGTCAAAAGCAGGTGGCGAATCCTGTACCTGGGATCTTTGGTAACGATACCTCCGGCGGCACCGGAAGGCCAGCGGTCTTCGTCGTAGAGCCAGGCGAGCATTTTTTCTTTCCGGGCTTTCTCAACGCAGGCAACGACGATGTCCATGTATTCATCGCTTAGGTATTCGGTAGCCATGCCGGTTCTGACATGCATATGAAAGCCGCCGAAGCCCATTTTCCTGAACTGTTCTATCTGCCAGACCAGCTCTTCTTTGTCAAGTTTGTTGTTCCAGGCCCAAAAGGGCGTTGCCCTGTATTCGCTGGCCGGGTTTTTAAAATCTTCCGGGGTAAGCTCTTCTTCGCGTTTAGGGTACAGCATGTGAAATGCTAACCCTTAATAACGCTTGAAGCAATGCCTTACCTTAGCCCCAGCGCCCTCTCCAGCTCTTCCTTTAGGTTTCCCCTGCCCTTCAATGTCTTCGCAGCCGCGATAAATTTCACAAGGTCATTCCCCGATCTTTCGTATAGATCTTTATAGTAATGATCTTCCTCATGGTAAAGCCTGTATAGTTCCAGATAAGCGTTATTCACAGGCAATTCGCTAAAGCCCCGGTAATTATCGGTTGAGAAATTTTCTTCATAGCTTTCCTTAAACCTGGCTTTGGCCCCTTCAATGATCTCCTCTTTTCTTTGCAGCTTTTCTTCCCGTGTTATTGTTAATGGATCGCTTTTATACAGCTCATCCAGCTCCGCGATAAGGGCGCGGATAAACGCCAGATACGCGGCTCTGTCCGCCTGGGCATCAGCGGCGTCGGCATCGTCCTGTGCCTGGCTCTCCCTGGTTTTTTCCATGTAAAGCCGCGCTCCCTCAACCCCTACGAATTCCGCCAGCTCTTCGTTAAACTGGGATTGGCCCTTCAGGTATACAGTGGCGTGAAGCAGCTCATGGATGATCAATTCCGCCAGATTGCGGTCGGAATAATTCTTCATATAGGAGTAGAGGGGATCCCGGAACCAGCCAAGGGTGCTGAACGCGTCGACCCCGCGAATCCACACATCCAGGCCTTTCTTTTCCAGCTTTGCCCGCTCTTTCCTCGCATCGGCGACATTGAAAAAACCTTTGTAGGGAACCTTGCCTGTTACAGGGAACCACCATTCGTGGCGGGCAAATGAATCTTTCGCGGAAGCGGAGACAACCGCAGCGAGGTAATCCCTGTCAAGCTCCACATAGCGGGTGTAGTTTTTGCTTTTCTTTAAGCCAAGCTCCCGCATCGCAAAGCCGCGTATATCTTCCACCCTTTGAACAAAGAGCCTGTTATCTAGGGTAAACCCATCTGATGCATTGTTACCATTTTCATTGCCTAATTCCTCAAGGGGAACAGCCCTGCCAAGGTAACCCAGCATCGTTGTTCCCTGCTTAAGGGTGTAACACCCCGAGCAGAATGCTGAAATGCCCAGCAGAAGCGCGGCGGTAATTAATACCGGCAAATAAGAATAAAAAAAAGCCAAAGCGGATTTCATGATTGCGTTATCCATAAGCGAATGCCTCACCGGCTTATAGAGTACTTCCTAATACAAGCTAAAAAAACCCCCCGGGAAAAGGAGGTGAGGAAACCCGGGAGGTAAGCTAACGCCCTGTGGTTGATCTCGCATGATGCAGAACTAAGCTGCTATTTGCCTAAAGGCTTTATCTAACCAGCTCAGCGTCAGTTCTAATTATAAGATAAGAAAATTTATTGGGGCGGTCAAGCCTTTTCATGCGAGTACTATAATAAATATATTATATAAGTTATAATAATGAATAAGCGATCAGAAAAAATTACAATATGATAAACGATATCGCGAAAGAACTTGGCGTTTCCAAGACAACTATATCAAGGGCTATCAGCGGCAACGGTCGCGTATCCGAGAAAACCCGCGAACGCGTTTTAAAGTATATAGATGAAATTGGTTATATACCAAACGCGGCAGGCCATAGTCTCGCAACGACAAAAACAAGGAATATCGCTTTTTCAATGCCGCTTAGCAGAGATTCCACAATGTCAACTTATTTCCTGGAATGTTTATTTGGCGTTGAAAAAAGAGCTGTGGAAGCTTCTTTCGATGTATTAATAGTTGGGGACGAACTAAAGCCAATAAGCAGGGTAATAAAAAGCCGTAAAGTTGATGGCATGGTATTAACCAGAAGTATAATCGGCGACAACGCCCTTGAAAGGCTGGCTCAGTCCGGTATTCCAATTGTGCTGACAGGTTCTACAAACGCTCAGAATATCATTCAGGTAGGATATGACGGGAGGGCTGCATTTAGGGATCTTACGTTACGTTTGATGGATATGTGGGCAGGGGATTTCGGGCTAATTGTTACAATGAAAGAGTTTCCCGCCAACCAGACGCGCGCGCAAGGCTTTACAGACGCAGTTACAACTAAAAACAGGCAATCGCCGTTCATTGAATGGGATGCCGATACAGATGAAGAGATGTATCAGGCGTTTCATCGAATGTACAATAAAGGCATTCGAAATATAATTTGCGGGGACGATGCAGTTTGCCTGGAATTATTAAATGTTATTAAAGGCGGCGGAAAATTTGAAAGCAAATTTGAAACCGGAAAAACAGGCCATGACAATATTAATATTGCCTCGTTTCACAGCAGCCATTACCTGGATATTTATCATCCAGAAATTCCGGTTGTACAGCTTGATCCGGAAAAACTGGGGGATATAGCATGCAAGATGCTATTACAGAGTATTGAAGGTCAAAAGACGCCAATGAAGACGTTTCTGGATTATACCTTAAAATTTTAAAAAAAACTTGACAAAAACGCTCTTTAGGACGTATCCTGTATTTAGTAATGCGCAAACGTTTGCGCATTACTTTGCAGCACAGGAGCGTTAAGGATGCCTATACGAAAACAAAGTGATTTCTTAAAGGAACTAATCAAGAACAGATCTTTCCTGATTATGCTGTTGCCCGCGGTTATCTACTATATAATTTTCGCGTATTTGCCAATGACCGGTATCGTACTGGCATTTAAAAAATATACTTATACTGGGGGGCTTTTTGGCAGCCCATGGAACGGCCTCAGAAATTTTGTGTTCTTTTTTAAATCCGGCCAGGCGTTCGTTGTTACAAGGAACACAGTTTTGTACAATCTGCTGTTTATCTCTTTCAATACGGTTTTACAGGTAACGGTAGCAATACTCATCACCGAAGTGAGCGGAAGGTATTTCAAGAAAATTACCCAATCGATGATGTTTCTGCCGTATTTTATTTCATGGGTGGTTGTGTCCGTAATCGCGTTCAATATATTAAGCTATGACGTTGGCATTATTAATTCGGTGGTTCAAAGCCTGGGAAGCGAAAAAATATCATTTTATTCCGAACAGAGATTTTGGCCGGTTTTGCTGACGCTTTTTCAGGCATGGAAAGGCGTGGGATACGGCTCAATTATCTACCTTGCCGCTATTATGGGGATTGACATTGAAATGTACGAAGCGGCGCGGATTGACGGGGCAAATGTTTTTCAGCGGATATTCAAAATTACCGTTCCCCAGTTAAAACCTACTATTGTTATTCTTTTCCTACTGTCAATGGGCGGGATATTCAGGGGAAATTTCGATATGTTCTACAATATTATCGGGTCAAACGGCTTGTTGTACAACACGACAGATGTAATCGATACATTTACATTCCGCGCGTTGATGACAAATTCAGATTTTGGAATGTCGGCGGCTTCGGGTCTTTTTCAGTCAGTATGCTGTTTCTTCACAATTCTAACCGTTAACAAGCTGATAAAAATGTATGAAAAAGACTACGCGTTATTTTAGTCGCGAAAGGGGTATGTTATGGCCAGGAATCGAAACGCGGTAAAAGGCAGCAGAGACGAATATATACTTCACTTAATAGCGTACGTCATTATCAGCATAATCGCAGTATCATGCCTCTTGCCGTTTATATTGATTATTTCCGCCTCGTTTTCAAGCGAAGCAGCCATACTGAGAAACGGGTTTTCCTTGTTGCCGCAGAAACCGAGTCTTGAAGCATACAAACAGGTATTCAACCAGCCGGGCGTTATCACCCGCGCGTATACGGTTACTATAGTTTTAACAATTACAGGCACGTTCCTCGCGCTGTTTTTGCAATCCATGACGGCTTATGTATTGTCCAGAAGGGATTTTAAGTGGCGAAACGGCTTTTCGCTGTTTTTTTACGTAACTACATTGTTTAACGGAGGCCTGGTGCCTTATTTTATTCTTATGACACAGTACCTGAAAATGAAGAATAATTATCTGGCGTTGCTTTTGCCGCTTTTGTTCAGCGTATTTAACCTGCTTATACTTAAAACTTACATAATGGGCATCCCTGTTGAAATGATTGAATCGGCGAAAATGGACGGCTGTTCTGTATTCAGAACCTATATATCAGTTATGTTACCTTTAATTAAACCGGTACTGGCGACTATCGGGCTATTTATCGCCCTGGGTTATTGGAACGACTGGTACAGCGCGATGCTGTTTATCTCGGATGATAAAATGAAGCCCTTACAGTACATGCTTTACGAAAAAATTAACAACATCGAGGGGTATAAGCGCTTAATCGCTTCAGGAATAAGCATGAGTTCGGAAGCTGTCAGCGCAATCACTTTGCCTACCGCGACTCTCAAAATGGCGCTAACCGTTGTCGTTACAGGCCCAATAATACTGCTGTACCCGATAATTCAAAAATACTACGTCAGGGGCATCACGATCGGCGCGGTGAAAGGTTAAATCGTAATTTGGGGACTTATAAGAAGAACCCTAAAAATAAGTTTTAAGGAGAATGTTATGAAAAAGAAAACGAAATGTATCGCGATTGTGATCATTATGTTGGTTGCGATACTGGCAAGCTGCAGCAAATCAAGCGGGGCTGCCGGGGCCAGGGCTGCCGGAAAGACTTATAAGGGGCATGATGTTTCAGAATCTGTCTCCCTTATATCCTATGTTTTAGGCGATTTAGCGCCTGACGGGCAGCTTATTTACGACAAGGTAAACGAGATTCTCAAATCGACTATCAACGCGACAATAGAGTGGAGATACCTTTCATGGGGCGAACATGGAACAAGGTATCCCCTGCTTTTTACAAGCCGGGAAGACTTTGATCTTATCTTCACAGCCCCCATTTGGGCTCACTACGAGACGACCGTCGGCATGGGCGGTTTTGAACCAATGAAGCCGGAATTCGTGCAGAAATACGCGCCCGATCTATGGCAAATTGTTCCTCAAGAGGCCTGGAATCAGACTAAGATTGACGGCGTTTCTTACTGTGTCCCTTCAGGCGAAGCGGCTTTACGCTCTGATGTAAACGCGATACGCGGCGACCTGATGGCACAGGCAGGCATTCAGGATATTACCACCTGGGATCAAATGCTCGTTTTCCTTGACTGGGCCGCGAAAAATCAGGGCAGGACAGGGGTATCCCCTTTAGGCGCGTCTTCCGGCGGATTCCTTTACACTTACTTTAGAACTAACAATCTGGCGCTGCTTTCCGGAACACCTTATGAGATTTTGTACTATAACTTCCTCCAGGCGAATAATACCAAAGTTGAATACCTCCTGGATCAAAGCTGGTTCAGGCAATACTGCCTGGATATGAAGGATTATTTTGAAAGGGGCTGGTGGTCTCGTGACAGCCTTGCTTCCAGCAGCACATACCAGGAAAATTTCCTGCGCGGCCAGGCCGCCACATTCGGCTGGAATATTGGCTCTGTAATCAATTTCCTACGCCAGGCGGATGCCGAATACCCGCAATGGAAAGTTACCTTTGTTGATTCGGAATTGCACGGCTACAAGTGGGTTGAAGATTACAACAACAACGATATGGCTATCAGTGCCTTCAGCAAGAATAAAGAAAGGGCAATGATGGCCTTGAACGAATTGTACAGCAACAAGGAAATCAACCGCCTTATTCGCTACGGTATTGAAGGCGTGCATTACAATGTTGTTGACGACAAGCACTACACTGCAACCGACCGTTCCAACAATTATCCAATCGGCGGCAACTGCCCGGCATGGGTAATAAAGAACCCCGCCTTTACGCTTGAGCAGTTCATTGCGAACCCGACAGTGTATGAGCTTAAAGAACAGGAAGTCCGCAAGGTTTGGGAACAAAACAGGGCGCCCGCCCATCCGCTTAACAGGTTCACGCTGGACACATCGAACGTTACCACTCAAATAGCTATGATCAACACAATAAAAGACCAATACTTTACACCGCTGATCAGCGGCATGGCAGGCGACGTAGATGCCGCGATAGCGACGCTCCGCACTCAGCTTCAACGTGCCGGAATCCAGGACGTCATTGCCGAAGCGGACAAGCAGATCCAAAGCTATAAAGCAAAACTGTAAACGTAAAGGAATTCTTAAGAATTTTATCACGCAGAGGCGCAAAGGACGCAGAGAGTAATGTGTAATGAAAAATCCAGAAGCCTCTTTTATATTTATTTTTGTTTAAGAAATGAGAAAAATATAGAAGGAGGCACAGAATCCGGTAATAACGCGACTCTCTCCGCGCCTCTGCGAGCTCTGCGTGAGATCTTTTGAATTAGTTTCTTTCTAAAATTTTGATGCTGTACCCGATCACTTTTTCAGTGATCAGGTTTTATTAATAAGGTAAGTATGGCAGAACATATTAACATTACAATACCCAATCTGGCATTACCGGTTACTCCCCTGCCCTTTGGCGGGACGCGCGCGAATGGCGAAACGCTGGGAAGCAACAACAGGTATCTAACCAAAAACGGAAAACCCTGGTATCCGATTATGGGCGAGTTTCACTTTTCGCGGTATCCGGCTCAACTATGGGAAGAATCCCTGCGCAAAATGCGCGCGGGAGGCATCGGTATTGTAGCTACCTATGTGTTCTGGATTCATCATGAGGAAGAAAAGGGCAAATGGGATTTTTCCGGCCAGCGGGATTTGCGTCGCTTTGTCACATTATGCCGGCAAATGAATCTATTGTTTTTTTTGCGTATAGGCCCCTGGGCGCACGGCGAATGCAGAAACGGAGGTTTTCCGGATTGGCTTCAGAACGACAAAACAATAAAACACCGTTCGGATGATCCGGCATACCTTGATCTGGCGCTCGTCTTCTATAAAAAAATTTACGATGAGGTGAAAGGGCTTTCATGGAAGGAAGGCGGCCCGATAATCGGCGTACAGATCGAAAACGAACACGGGCATTGCGGCGGCGTAAGCGGAGGCGAAGGGCTCAAGCATATGAGCACCTTGAAAAAATTGGCAGTGGAAGCGGGCTTCGACGTTCCGTTTTATACGGCGACAGGATGGGGCGGCGCGAATGTTGTTGACGGCGAAATGCTCCCAGTACAGGGCGGCTACGCGGACGCTCCGTGGGAACAGCACACGGGAAAATTGCCTGCCAGCCCAAATTACCTGTTGATACCGTTCCGCAACGATCCGTTAATCGGCAGCGATTGGGGGCCGTCCTCTGAAAAATTTACATTCAGGGTAGAAAACTATCCGTATTTAACGGCGGAACTGGGCGGGGGTTTACAGGTTACGGCGCTCAGGCGTCCGGTTGTCAGCGCGGCCGACACGGCAGCGCAGGCGCTATGCAAGCTCGCGACCGGCGCTAACCTGCTCGGGTATTATATGTACCACGGCGGGACAAACCCTGACGGCAAGTTAACGACCTTGCAGGAATCAAAGGCAAGCGGCTCTTATACGGACGTGCCTGTGCTGTCCTACGACTTCCAGGCTTGCATTGGCGAATACGGCGAATTGCATCAAAGCTATCGAAAGCTAAAACGACTGCATATGTTTTTAAATGGCTTCGGCGATCTTGTATCTCCAACAGTAAGCTTCTTCCCGGAGAACAAGGTGGAAGACGCGGAAGATATATCTGCATTGCGTATGTGCGTCAGGCATAATCCGGATTCCAATACCGGCTTTTTATTCATTAATAACCATCAAAGAAACAGAGATATGGCTAGCCACAGCGAGGTCACCTTTTCAGTTGTATTGCATAACGAAACAATTCTTCTCCCCCCAATCAATATCCCGAAAGGATTTTACGGGGTATTCCCTTTTAACATCAAACTCGGAGACGCTTTTTTGCGGTCGACAAACGCGCAGCTGCTGTGCAAATTAAAAGACAGCTACGTGTTTTTCTGCCATGAAAAACCGGTCTTTAATTTTTCCGGCGAACCGGCGCCTGTGATTGTTATAACGGAAGAAGAAGCGGATAACGCGTGGCTGTTTGGCGATGAGTTGTTTATCACGCAGGGCAATTTAATTGAAAAAGATGGCGAAATCTTTCTTGCTACATGTAAAACCGAAGAAAAGGTAACGCGCTATCCCGATAAAAAAACGGTTCTTTTCAGTTTTAAGGCGGTCTCTGTTAACAGCAGTTTTATTGAAACACGCAGGGACGATACGTTTGCCGAATATGAACTGCGTTTTAATAAAATCGATGCCGACAGTATCAATGATTTGTTTTTGCAAATTGACTACACAGGCGACAGGGCGGAACTGTACCGCGACGGCAAGCTGGCCGCGGACTGGTTTACCACCGGCCTGCCCTGGAGGGTTGGTTTGCGCCGCTTCAATTATGAGGGGCGTTTCACATTAAGGGTATACCCGGTAACCAAAGAAACTTATTTTGAATGTGAAATAAAAGAAGGATTTGCGCTTAACAGTATCTTGCTGGAAGCTCAATATTCAAAAAAAATTAATACGGACATACAGGTATGAAACAATTTAATTTTAGCAAAGATTTTGCCGTGGGCGCTGATATAAGCTGGTATCCGCAAATGCTGGAATCGGGATTTGTTTTCCGCAATCAGGAAGGGCAGGAACAGGATCTGCTGTTAACCTTAAAAGACTACGGAATGGATACCATACGTCTCAGGACATGGGTAAATCCGTCAACAAATATCTATAGCGGGCATTGCTCTGCCAGGGAAACGCTGGACTTGGCGCTTAAGTGCAGCAAAATGGGTTACCGTATAATGCTGGACTTTCATTACAGCGATTCCTGGAGCGATCCAAAACAACAGAGAATACCCGCAGCCTGGGAAAAATCGGATTTTGACGGCCTTGTTCAGCATCTGTACGATTACACCCATGAGACAATTGATTTGTTTAAAACGAATGGTCTGGAATTGGAGTGGGTGCAGCTTGGAAATGAAACCAATCCCGGAATGTTGCTTCCCGAGGGCAGTACCGGCAATTTTGACAAATTAACAAAACTGTACAACGCAGGCTATGACGCGGTTAAAGCGATATCGGCGGATACAAAGGTAATGATTCATCTGGCTGAATTTAATTTAACGGATTTTATTACGGATTATTTTGAAAACCTGGAACGGCGAGGCTGCCGTTACGATATAATGGGATTCTCGTTTTACCCGTTTCATCTGCCACAGATGTCATACGATACTTGCATGGAAGGGCTTGCGAGATCCATGGCGGAAATCCCTAAGCGTTTCGGAAAAGATATCATGATCGTGGAAACCGGCGGCGTGGACGAACAGGAAGAAGAAACCTTTCAATTGCTGGCAGACATTATCAAGGATATGCATAGCCAGCCAAAATGCAAAGGCATTTTGCTATGGGAACCTGAAGGAGCCAAAGCGTGGAGTGGCTATCCGCTCAGCGCCTGGCGCTCGGACGGATGTCCCGGCAAGGCTCTCGACGCGTTACGCAGTATTCAAAAAATCAATTAAGCGATAAGAGTTACAATGGAGCCGTGCAAACATTGCCGTAACGAATTCGTTATTCCTGATTCCGGCCAAATAACAGAGCTTGTCGCGTTAATCCCTATCGATCCCTCACTTCGCACGGATGATGATGTTTACGCCGCGCGGCTTGAACAATGCGGCTCTTGCGCTGATTTACGGGAAGGCGTCCTATGCGCCTGGTGCGGCTGTTTTGTGCAGTTCCGCGCCAGGATAAAGGACGGTTACTGCCCAAACCCCTCAGGCAGCCGTTGGCACAAATCGTGTCGCGACACAACCTGAATACGCTACTTGACTAATTTATCCCAATAACTTTTAATCGGTATAACTATTTTACATAAGCGTCAGGTACCAATATGTCCGAACAAAAACATTCTATTGAGCATGAACAAAAACTATCGATCATCCGCCATTCCGTCAGCCATGTAATGGCAGAAGCGGTTACACGCCTTTTCCCCGGGACATTGGTCGCCATCGGCCCGTCTATTGAAAACGGTTTTTACTACGATTTCAAATTCCCCACACGGGAAGGCTCCCAGGTTCCAATCAGCGCCGACGATCTCCCAAAAATTGAAACGGAGATGAAGGCGATCATCGACAGCCGCATTGACTTTGTGCGCGTGGAAGTAAGCCGCGAAGAAGCGTTAAAGCGTTTCGCAGGCGAGCCTTTCAAGCAGGAGCTAATCATGGGCCTTCCGGAAGGGGAAGCCATCAGCATCTATGAAAACCGGGACGCTGAGGGCAAAGCACGGTGGGCGGATCTCTGCCGGGGACCCCATGTTCAAAACACGAGGGAAATCCACTCAGGCGCGTTTAAGCTGATGAGCATAGCGGGGGCTTACTGGAGGGGGGACGAAAACCAGCCCATGTTAACCCGCATTTACGGCACCGCCTGGGAAAACCCAAAAGACCTGAAAGCCCACCTGGCCTTTCTTGAAGAAGTTGAAAAGCGCGATCACCGCCGCCTTGGAAAGGAGATGGAAATTTATTCCACCCACGAAGAAGCCGGAGCGGGGCTTATATACTGGCACCCAAACGGCGGCCGCATGAGGGTTGCCGTCGAAGATTTCTGGCGCGCCGAGCATTACCGGAACGGTTACGAAATTCTCTATACACCCCACATCGGAAAAGCCTGGCTTTGGGAAACCTCAGGCCACCTGGGTTTTTACAAAAGCAATATGTATAACCCGATGCAGATCGACAACCAGGACTACATCATAAAGCCGATGAACTGCCCCTTCCATATAATGATCTACAAAAACAAGGGGCGTTCTTACCGCGATCTTCCCCTGCGCTGGGCCGAGCTTGGTACTGTGTACCGCTACGAGCGTTCCGGCGTCCTGCATGGCCTCTTGAGGGTTCGAGGTTTTACCCAGGACGACGCCCACATATTCTGCACACCGGAACAGATGGAAGACGAAATCCGCGAGGTTCTGCGATTCAGTTTATGGATATGGAAGAAATTCGGCTTTAAGGAAATTAAGGCGTATCTTGCCACCAAACCCGCGGAATCCGTCGGCGAGCAAAGCCGCTGGGACGCTGCCCTGGAAAGCCTTCGCAGGGCCATTGATGCCGAGGGCCTTGGCTATGAAATCGACGAGGGCGGCGGCGCCTTTTACGGCCCCAAGATCGATCTCAAGATTAAGGACGCCCTGGGCCGTGAGTGGCAAATGACTACGATTCAGTTTGACTTTAACGAGCCTGAACGCTTTGACATGACCTTTGTGGACGCTGACGGAAAACAAAAGCGCCCTTATATGATACACCGCGCCCTTTTGGGCAGCCTGGAACGCTTCTTCGGCGTATTAATTGAACACTTCGGCGGCTC
>Ga0268262_10005843_pt1 | contig 12042 bp, 9 predicted proteins | sample TergutNc150P3_FD_190354 | JGI IMG/M metagenome (GOLD analysis project Ga0268262, IMG submission 190354) | Nasutitermes corniger P3 segment gut microbial community from laboratory colony in Florida, USA - Nc150 P3 (SPAdes) (version 2) | ecosystem: Host-associated > Arthropoda: Insects > Digestive... | reverse complement strand
GAAGAGCAGCGCGCCGAGGTGCTGAGCGAAACGCCTGAAAAGAAAGAGCCGGAACCGGCGGCCGAGGGGAATAACGCCGCAGAGTCTGTTGTTGACGACGACACGGGATCGACGGACGCTGTGGCGGCGATAGACAAGAATACAGCGGAAGACGAGGAATCGATCCAGGGCGAAATCATAAACAAAGCGGTAGAGACGCTGTCGGAAACCGCCGTAGATTCCGTAGCGGCGATTGAGAGCACTACTGCGGGTTGATGTTTTAAAGACGCTGTCTGAATTAGGATGATAGGATTAAAAAACAGATTATAGGATGAAAAGTCAAAACACTGTCTGAACTAGGATTAGTAAGATTTAAAGGATTATAGGATTAAAAACACGGTGTGTTGACGTTGCGACGCGAAGCGGCGCATGTGTATAAAAAGTGTCTCCCCCTATTTGAGGGGGAGACATTGAAAGCGGAGGGGTATCTGGCGGGGCGTTGCGGGGTGTCCCCGCAGGGTGGGTAGCGGAAAACAAAAATGGGCGAAGCCCATTTTTGGTTGGAGCGAGGGAGGGCGCAGCCCTCCCCTTAGTTGACTTTGACTTTTATTATTTGATTTTGATTTTAAGAAAGAAAAAGAGAAAGAATGGCCAAAAAGAAAGTCCACGATCTCGCCAAAGAGTTCAACGTCTCCGGCGCGGCATTGGTACAGATGCTGCGGGGGATGGGTATTCTCGTAAAGAGCCACATGAGCACGGTGGACGAGGAGTTGCGCACGCAGATCAAGGAGAAGTTCGAGCAGGAGCGTGCGGACATTAAGAAGGAGTACGAGCGCAAGAAGCAGATACTGAACAAGGCGAGCGAGGAACTGGAGGCTCCGCCTCCTCCTCCGCGCGTCGCCCCTCCCCCTCCGCCGGTTGTCGAAGCGGCGGACGCGGTTGCGGCTCCCGTTGACGCCGCGCCTGCGGCGAAGCGCGGTTCCGAACAGCAGCAGCGCGGCGGCGGCGGAACGCACGGTCAGCAAGGCGGTCAGCAGGGTGGCGGCGGTCAGCAGCAGCAAAAGTCTAAGAATTCCTTACGCAAATACCACCAGAAAGAGTCGTGGGCTAAGGGCGGCGCGCCGGGTTCGCCGTCCCACTCCGGTTCCGGTCACGGCGGCGGCCACGGCGGGGGGGGCGGTCACGGCGGCGGAGGAGGCGGTCACGCGGAGGGCGGACGCGGCGGCGGCGGTCACGGCGAAGGCGGACGGGGCGGCCACGGCGGTTCGTCGGGCGGGCCCGGGGGACGCGGCGGTCACGGCGGCGCGCATGCCGGACATACCGGTCATGCAGGCCATGCCGGTCACGGAGGGCGCGGCCACGGAGGCGGCGATTCGGGAGCGGCCCCTTGGGGTTCGCAGCCCAAACCGTCCGATGCCGAGGGCAAAAAACCGACTTCCGGCAAGGCCGGCGAACGCGGCAAGAAGAAGGGCGGCAAGCATAGGAATGAACGCGCCGAGATAAACGAAATCGAACTAAAGGCTAACGTAAAGAAGACGCTGGCCCGCATCGGTTCCGGCATAGGCAGGAAGAAGTACAAGAAGGAGGGCGGCCCCGAAGTCGCGGAGGATACGTCAAAGAAGGTCTTGCAGGTGGCGGAGTTCGTGACCCCGAACGAGCTCGCCAACATGATGAACGTTACCCCGAACGACGTGATAACGAAGTGCTTGGAACTGGGGATGTTCGTCACCATAAACCAGCGGCTTGATTTTGAGACGATAGAGCTTGTGGTGGACGAGTTCGGCTACACGGCGAGCCTCATGGAAGAGTATGTTCCGAGCGAAGAGATCGGTTTGGACGCGGACGAGCCGTCCGGGGCGATGCTTCCGAGAGCGCCTGTGGTGACGGTGATGGGGCACGTCGATCACGGCAAAACCTCGCTGCTCGACTATATAAGGAAGACGAACGTGATCGCCGGGGAGTCGGGCGGGATCACGCAGCACATCGCGGCGTATGAAGTGCAAACGTCGCACGGTTCGGTGACGTTCCTCGACACTCCGGGCCACGAGGCCTTTACCGCGATGCGCGCCCGAGGTTCGCAGATCACCGACGTCATAGTGCTGGTCGTGGCCGCCGACTCGGCGGTGATGCCGCAGACGCGGGAGGCCATAGACCACGCGAGGGCGGCGGGCGTGCCGCTTGTGGTGGCCATCAACAAGATAGACCTGCCCACGGCGAACCCGGAGAAGATCAAGGGCGAATTGGCGGGTTACAACGTGCTTGTGGAGGAGTACGGCGGGCAGACATCGTGCGTGGAAATCTCGGCGAAGACCGGTCAGGGCATAGAAAAACTGTTGGAGGTGCTCGCGCTTGAAACGGAGATATTGGAGCTGAAAGCGACCCCCGAAGGACGGGCGCACGGCGTGGTGATAGAAGCGGAACTCGACAAGGGGAAGGGGCCTATCGCCACGGTGCTGATACAGCGCGGCACGCTCAAAAAGGGGAACGCCTTTGTGACAGGGATCCACAGCGGGCGCGTGCGCGAATTGCACAACGAGCGCGGCTCCATAGTGGAGAACGCCGGCCCGAGCCAGCCTGTATTGATCATCGGCCTCTCCGGAACGCCGCAAGCCGGCGACTCTTTCAGGGTGCTTGACGACGAAAAAGAGGCGAGGGAGATAAGCGCCCGCCGCAGATTGGCGCAGCGCGAGCGCGAAATGCGCAGGATCAACGCCGTTTCGCTCGACAACCTCTACGAACAGATACAGGCGGGCAGCGTCCAAAACCTCAACCTGATCATCAAAGGCGACGTGGACGGTTCCGTGGAGGCGTTGGCAACGTCGCTTGAAAAATTAAGCACGCCGGAGATCAAAGTGCGGGTGATCCACAAGAGCGTGGGCGCGGTGAAAGAGACCGACATCATGCTCGGCGTTGCGTCGAACGCGCTTATCATCGGTTTCCATTTGAGCCCCAATACGAAGATAAGGGACATGGCGAAACAGGAAGGGGTGGAGATCAGGACGTACCGCATCATCTACGAGGCGGTGGATGCCGTGCACAACGCCATGGAGGGCATGCTCAAGCCGGAGATCAGGGAGAACGTATTGGGGGAGGCCGTGGTGCGCAAGCTCTTCAAGGTCTCTAAGATCGGCACGATAGCCGGCTGCATAGTGGAGAGCGGCACGCTGAACAGGAACTCTAAGGCGCGTGTAATCAGAAATGACGTTGAATTGGCGGAGTCAAAGATATCGAGCCTGAAGCGTTTGCAGGACGACGTGAGGGAAGTGCAGACCGGGTACGAGTGCGGCATCATGCTTGACAGGTTCACGGACTTCCAAGAGGGCGACAGGATCGTGACGTTTGAGGAAGTCGAAGTCGCGAGGAAGTTGACGAAGAATACTTGAGATTAGGATTATAGGATTAAAAAAAAGATTATTAGGATTAAAAACAAAAAACATCATTATCGGGGCGGCAATGGCGACACCCAAGTGGCATGTTGAGAGATTAAGCGAATTGCTGCACAGAGAAATCGGTACAGTGATAGCCCAAGATCTCCGCGACCCGGGCATTCCGGGCATTATCACGGTCACGGAGGTGAATCTCTCTAAGGACGTGCGGAACGCGACGGTATATGTGAGCGTGATGGACGGCGGCAGGGAAGAAAAAGAGGGCGTAATAGACGCTCTTAACAGGGCCGCGCCGTTCATAAAGCGGGCTGTGGCTTCGCGGATGGTTATAAAAAATTTTCCGCAGATTATTTTCAAGTTGGATATGTCAATAGAGCACGGTCAGCGCATTAATGAGCTGTTTAAAGATATTCAGGATGATCTGGCCCGTTAATAAAGGATAAAAAAGGAACGACGGTTATGGACTGGACGCCGCTTTCGGACGCGATAGCTGAGAATCACACCTTTTTAGTATCCAGCCACCTTAGCCCCGACGGCGACAACGTGGGGTCTCAGCTTGCGTTTATATGGTACCTCAAAAGCCTCGGAAAGCGTGTGGAGTGCTACTGCGCCGATCCGATCCCGCAAAAGCTCGCTTTCCTTCAAGACTCCGGCCTCATAACGCAGAACAAGCCGAGCGGCGGTTTCGACGTTTTGGTGATATTGGACTGTTCTAACATAACGCGCGTCGGTTGGGATTGCGGCTTAGTGTCCGTCGGCAAGATAGTGAACATCGACCATCACCGCGACAACGCGAATTTCGGCGCGTTGAACTATGTGGACGCCTCGGCGTCGGCGACCGGGGAGGTTATCTTCTCGTTCTTCAAACATTGCGGCGTCGCTGTTCCGGCGCACGTGGCCGTCGATCTCTATACCGCCGTGATGACCGACACCGGGGGCTTCCGATTTTCCAACACTTGCGGGCGGGTGCTGCGCATCTGCGCGGAACTGGCGGAGCTGGGCGTGGATTGCGCGGACGTTTACGAGCGGGTCTTCTCCCGCCACACGCCTCAGGCGTTGGCGCTGCAAGCGCGGATATGGTCTACGCTTAAATTTCACTTCGGCGGGCGGGTGTGCAGCTTAGACATGCCGCTCTCGCTCTTGGAAGAGGTGGGGGCGAAGTACAGCGATTCGGAGGGTATGGCCGACAACACCGTGACGGCGCTCGGAGTGGAGGTCGGCGTGATGACGAAGCACTCGCCGGAGGAGACGCACTTCAGTCTGCGCTCTAAAGGGTCGGTGGACGTGGGGAAGCTGGCCAAAGGGATATCCGGCGGAGGCGGGCACAGCTGCGCGGCGGGGTGCACGATAAAAAAGCCGTACGCGGAGGCTATGGCGGAAATGCTCGGAATATTGGAAAGGGCGCTGTAGGTCATCTTGGACGGGTTTATCTGCGTAGACAAGCCGGTCGGCCCGTCGTCGTTCTCGGCGGCGCGGACGGTCTGTAAGGCGCTGGGCGTGTCCAAAGGCGGTCACGCCGGAACGCTCGACCCGATGGCGTCGGGGCTTCTCGTGGTCGCTCTGGGGCGGTGCACGCGGCTTTTGGAATATCTGCCGCTTGAGCCTAAGGAGTACGAGTTTACGGTGACGTTCGGTACCGCCACCGATACGTTCGACGCGGAGGGCGAAGTTACGGCGCGCAGCGATGTTATTCCGACGCGGGATCGGTTGGTTGAGGCGATGACGGGCTTTTTAGGAGAGACGGAGCAGACCCCGCCGCAGTATTCGGCGGTGAAGATCGACGGTACGCCGGCCTACAAGCTGGCGCGGGGCGGGGTCTCCGTAGACATAAAACCGCGAACCGTCAGCATATATTCGTTAGAAATGCGCGGGTATGACGTTGATGAAAAACAGGCGGATTTCGCCGTAAGCTGTTCGGGCGGCACCTACGTCAGGTCGCTGGCCGTAGACGTCGTCAAAGCGGCGGACGCGGCGGCGGAGGGCCATGTAAGCAGGTTGAGGCGGACGAGGGCTGGGCGTTTCGACGTGTCGAAAGCCGTAAAATTCGACGAACTTGCCGCCGCCGCAAATTATTTTATTAACGCGTCAGCCGCCGTCGATCGGGAGAGAATGATTGCCGTCAACGATGAACAGTTAGCCGATATATCAAAAGGCAGAGAGATAGCCGTTAACAAGGATGGGTTGAGCGATATATTGATAGCCTTTGACGAACATGGGACGTTAGCGGCGGTATTGAAAAGAACAAGCGGTGATCGTTATCATCCGAATAAAGTATTTGCGCCATGAAAATCATAACTGAAAACGACGCCCCGTTGCCGCCGGATCAAAAGACGATAGTGACCGTCGGCAACTTCGACGGCGTGCACCGCGGCCACGCTCGGTTGATCGCCCGGACGGTCGGCCTCGCCCGCGAGTCCGGCGCGGCGGCGGCGGCGGTGGCCTTTGAGCCGCATACGCGCACGGTGGTCTACCCGGAGCTCTCGACCATGCTCCTGACGACCATACCGGAGAGGGCCGCCCTGATGGCCGAAATGGGGGTGGATTACCTGTTTATCGCCCGTTTTGACGAAAAATTCAGGGAGATGGGGCAGGCGGAGTTCATTGAAAAGGTGCTGATCGGCAGGCTGCGGGCGGTTGCTTGGGTCATGGGCGAGGGGCACCACGTAGGGAGCGATCGCGAAAGCGGAAAGAAAAATTTACACTTTGTTTGCGGCAAATACCATATTAATACTTTTAGCGAGCCGCCGGAGATGTGCGGCGGGGCGATGATCTCCTCCACGCGGATACGCGCTATGGTCGGGGAGGGGCGGTTGCCGGAGGCGCGGGAGATGCTCGGACGCCCGTACCTGATAACGGCGCGGCGCGTGAGGGGCTTGCAGGTGGCCACTAAGCGGCTGGACTGCCCGACGCTGAACTTCAAAATGCCGGAATTGGTTAAGGTTTTGCCGCCGCCGGGGGTGTATGCGGCGGAGATTGAAATAGGCGCGGATGCCGGCGGAAAGCGGCTGCTCGGCGCGCTGTACTTCGGCGACTGCCCGACCTACGAGGGCCGGGAGGCGCACTTCGAGTTTCACGCGCTCGACTTCGGCGGGGCCGGAGCCGCCGAACCGGCGGTCGGCGAGAGCGTTAATCTGTGGCTGCGCGAGTACATACGGCCCGGCGTCGCGTTTCCGAACGAGGACGCTTTGAAGGCGCAGATAGCGGCGGATGTTGACAAAATAAGAGATATTTTTGCTAATATATGAACGAATATCAACAAACCAAAAATACTTTAAGAGGAGATGTTGTAATGGCATTGACGAAAGAGAGAAAGGCTGAGTTAACGAAGACGTTCGGCAAGGACGGGAATGACACCGGCAACACCGACGTGCAGGTGGCGCTTCTTACCGACCGCATCAACTACCTCACGGAGCACGTGAAGGGCAACCCCAAAGATCACCACACGCGCTACGGCCTTTTGAAGTTGGTCGGCCAGCGCCGTTCGCTGCTGAACTACTTAAGCCGTACGGACATCGGGCGGTATAGGGAGTTAATCAAGAAGTTGAACATACGTAAGTAAGGGACGCGCGGGACGGACGTGGGAATCCGTCCCGTTTTTTGACTTCGGTTGCTCCGCGCCGCGAAGAAGCGGCGCGCCTTTAGAAGATACCTTCGCTTCAAAAGAATCTTCATAAAGAATAAAGCGTTAAAAAATAAATATGTTAATCCCAAATAAAAAAATAAAAAAAACAGGAGAAGACAGTGATGGGCTACACGACGGTTGACACGGAAGTATCCGGCCTCAAGGTATCTATCGAGACCGGCAGGATGGCGAAGCAGGCGAACGGTTCGGCGGTTGTGCGCCTCGGGGACTCTATGGTCCTCGTGACCGCGTGTTGCTCGCCGTCGGAATCGGAATCGGATTTTTTCCCGCTTTCGGTGGAATACATTGAGAAGACTTACGCGGCGGGGAAGATCCCCGGCGGGTATATCAAGCGCGAGGGGCGTCCGAGCGAAAAAGAGATTCTGTCGGCGCGCGTGGTAGACCGTCCGATCCGCCCGCTCTTTCCCGACGGCTATCGACGGGAGGTGCAGATCGTCTGCACGGTGATCTCCGCCGACGAAAAGTACGACGCCGACGTATTGGCGGTGACTGCGGCTTCCACGGCTCTTTGCCTCTCGGACATGCCGTTTCAAGAACCTGTGGCGGCGGTGCGCGTCGGCATGGCCGACGGCAAGCTCAAGGTCTTCCCCACCTACGCGGAGACGGAGAGCGGCGAGCTCGACATGGTCGTGGCCGGCACGGAGGAATCGATCATGATGGTTGAGGGCGGCGCGATGGAGCTCCCCGAGGAGGTTCTTCTCGACGCGATTCTTTTGGCGCACGGCGAGATAAAAAAATTGACCGCGCTGCAAAAGGATCTTATGGCCAAGTGCGGCAAGCAGACCGCCCCCTACGCGGCTCCCGAAGCGAACCAGGAGCTTGTGAACGCGGTGAGGGAGATCGTGAGTCCGCGTCTGCACGACGCGAGCTTCATGGGCGTGAAACCGGAGCGCTACGCCGCTGTGGCCGCGCTGCGCGACGAGGCGGCGGCCGCGCTCGCCGAACGCTTTCCCGATTCGAAGAAAGCGATCGCCGAAATCTTCACGGAGCTTGAACGCGAAGACATCCGCCAGTCGATTCTGAACAACGGCGTACGCATAGGCGGGCGCGGGCTCGACGAGATACGCAAAATCACCTGCGAACTCGACATCCTGCCGCGCGTTCACGGCTCGGCGCTCTTCACTCGCGGCGAAACGCAGTCGCTCGCCGCCACGACGCTGGGTACGAAGCTCGACATACAGCATATCGACAATATCCAGGGCAACTACGACAAGTCGTACATGCTCCACTACAACTTCCCGCCCTACTCGGTGAACGAGGTCAAGCGGATGACGTCGGTGAGCAGACGCGAAATCGGCCACGGGCACTTGGCCGAACGCTCCATAGCCCCCGTGCTGCCGAACGAGAAGAGCTTCCCGTACACGATCCGCGTGGTCTCCGAGATACTCGAGTCCAACGGCAGCTCGTCTATGGCCTCGGTCTGCTGCTCTTCGCTCTCGCTGATGGCCGCCGGCGTGCCGCTCAAGACGCACGTGGCCGGCGTGGCGATGGGCCTGATCAAAGAGGGCGACCGCGTGGCGATCCTTACCGATATTTTGGGCACCGAGGATCACGTGGGCGACATGGACTTCAAAGTGGCCGGCACCCGCGACGGCGTGACCGCTATCCAAATGGACATAAAGCTCGCCGGCATCACGGCGGAGATCATGAAGGAGGCGCTCGCCAAAGCCAAGACCGCCCGCTTCAAGATACTCGACATCATGACCGAGGCCCTGCCCTCGGCGCGTAAAGAGATGTCCGCCTTCGCGCCGCGCATAACCACAATCACTATCGGCAAGGACAAAATCCGCGAAGTCATCGGCACCGGCGGCAAGGTGATCCGCGACATCCAAGACACCACCGGCGCGACTATATTCATAGACGACGACGGCACCGTGCAGATCGCCGCCTCCAACAGGGATTCGAGAGACGCCGCGCTGCAACGCATCAAAGGCATCGTCGCGGAACCGGAGATGGGCGCGATCTACGAGGGCACGGTCAAAACGATCGTGGAGTTCGGGGCGTTCGTGGAGTACCTGCCGGGCAAAGACGGTCTGCTGCATATCTCGGAGCTGGAGCACGGGAGGGTGAACAAGGTGGAGGATGTGCTGCAGCTGGGGGATAAGGTGAAGGTGAAGCTGATCGGGTTTGACAGGGGGAAGGTTAAGCTTAGCAGGAAGGCGTTGTTGGAATAGACGTTAAAGTCAAATTCAACTAAGGGGAGGGCTGCGCCCTCCCTCGCTACAAAGAAAACGGCTTCGCCGTTTTCTTTTCCGCTACCCACCCTGCGGGGACACCCCGCAACGCCCCGCCAGACACCCCTCCTCTTTCAATCTCTCCCCCTCAAATAGGGGGAGAGACTTTTTATAAACATGCGCCGCTTCGCGTCGCGGAACGTCAAAATTAACTTTAACTTGGATATATTTATGATATCAACAAAAATCGCCGTAACACGTCTCCCGCATGCGGCAGGTCTGCCCCTGCCGACACGGATGACCCCGGGGTCGAGCGGGTGCGACGTTTGCGCCGCTTTGGATAATGAGGTTGTGATTTATTCGGGGTGCCGCGTGTTGATACCTACGGGATTGAAGTTTTGCATTCCAGAGGGTTTTGAGGTGCAGGTGCGGCCGAGGAGCGGGCTTGCTTTGAAGAACGGGGTGACCGTTTTGAACGCGCCGGGTACGATTGACGCGGATTATCGGGGGGAGGTGCAAATCATATTGATCAACCACGGCGATCAGCCGTTCATAGTGAAACGCGGCGACAGGATAGCGCAGTTAGTCCCGGCGGCGGTGGCCGTCAACGCCGTATTTATTGAAGACGAGGTGCAAGACGACACGTCGCGCGGCGCGGGCGGGTTCGGGCATACGGGGTGATATGGCTGAGTATGTATTCAGTTTACCGATATTTTTATTGACCTATTCCAAATTCCGCTCTTGGCTTTAATCAAGTATATTCCTTTCGGCAGACTGTTCAAATTGAGCGCGTGAACGCCTTGATTGAGTTTAAATATTTTGACTTTGCCGCCTTTCAAATTGAAAATATCCACTTGCCCGTTTTGCGTCATGCGTACTTGCAACGCGCGGCCTGACATTTTTATAAACGGGGCGGCGTTTTTACCGGACGCTCCGCTATTCGGTTTTACCGATGAGGAGGGGTCTTTGTAGCCTAAGCAGTAAGCGTCCTTTACGAAAAGTTCTCCGGCGGTTCCGGTTTCCGCCTCTATATACCAAGAGAGCGCGTTAACTTTAGATACGTTTTGCGTCACTATGTCCGCCCATTCAGGTTGCCGGAAGTATCCCCACGGCACCGTCACTTCTGTCCATTCGTTGACATCGCCTGTGGGTATGAAGTTTGTATGAAAGCCATAATCTTCAACGTCGCTCTGTTCGGCGCGGACGGTGTGGAAACTGCCCCTATAAGCGTAGCCTATACCGTATTCGCAGTCAGACAGCCAATCTATATCAAAACCGAACGCCGCGTACGGATCCCACTCATAATCTCCCTTGTTTAATCTGTAAGCGAGACTTACGATTCCGTTTTCCACGCTTAATGACGTTTTGCTGCTGTCGTTAGAAAAACGGTGTATCTTGTTTGATGACAGCTCTATCGGTATTTTCGGCCCCTTAAACTCAGGCAAAACCGGTATTGTAGAAGAGTAAGACGTATCTCTGCCTGTCAGCCAGCGGTAAATGTATCTGCCGTGCGCTGTCATCATTCCTGGATTTGTCCAATTCGCCAAATCGCTTATATCGTAATTCAAAGGGCTTCCGACACGGGTCCAATAGTCCAACACGTTGTAGTCGCTCGCGGTTACGCCCCACGCGCAGGAAGATATTTTGTTCGCGTCCAAAAACGCGTGCCACTTGTCTGTTTCCGCGAAATTGGATTTGCCGTCTTCCGTGGCGTCGTTGGTTCCCCACTCGCTTACGAATACGGGCTTATTCGCGTCAAGCGCACCTTGCACTATCGCTCGAAAAGTCTTAGATGTGTTCTCCCAAAAAGGCGTGTTGATACCGTGCTCGGCGGCGTAGAAGTGGCATACGAACGCGAGGTTGTTTTTTGGGTCGGTCGGCGGGTCTTTCGCCGCTACATCCGTTTGCCAGTCCCAAAGCGGAGAGCCTACTAATATCAGATTATTAAAGCCTGCGTCGCGTATCGCTTTGATTACAGTAGCGGAATAGGCCTTAACCTGCGCCCAAGTAACATCGTCTTCAGGTTCGTTGTAAATTTCAAATATTACCGCCGGATTGTTGCCGTATCTTCCGGCGAGATTCGGACTTGTGAAGAACTCAACCGCCTTTGCCGTGACGGCGGTTTCGTGCGCGGTGTGCGAGTGCCAATCGACTATAGCGTAAACGCCCTTTTCTATAGCGGCGTCGACCACCGTCTTGACCCTATCCCAATTTTCCTCCGGCTTGGAAAGATAGCCGCCCGTAACTTTGTGGTCGGGCCTCTTTTCAAAGTCTATTCCCAAAGGCGCCCTGATTACTTGCGCGTTCCAGCCGTCAACCAGCGCATTGACGGTCTCTTTGATGAAAAATCGGTCGCTCCCCCAACCGCTCACGCTCCACTGCATACTTGGGCCTTTAATCTGCACGGGAACGTTAGCCCCGGTTTTCTCGCCGACGATTTTGCTGCCGCTGGCGTAGAGACGGCCGTGATCGGTGACGGGACCGGCGAAAGCCGTTGACAGTAAGACAACTAATACGGACAGAACGGACGTTATCGTCTTAATCATATTGCGTTCTCCTTTTATAAGGAAAATAGTATTTGGCGAAGATATATGGCAATTTCATAATTTCTTAAGAATCAAGATTCTTATTCTGTTTCTCAAGCCTTTCCGCGTCGGCAATGTCCATAGTTCTCCCGCTTGATTTTTTATTTTTGATTAGGTCGTTTACCGAAATTATAGAAATATCGATATTTTCAATTTTCATTATTTTTCTTCTCTGATAGCACTCGTCTATATCGATGCCGTCGGCCTCGTTTATAATATCTATCAGTATTGGGGAACTTCCCATTCTAATAACATTGCCTTTTTCTTTAAAGCGT
>Ga0268262_10005842_pt1 | contig 12043 bp, 15 predicted proteins | sample TergutNc150P3_FD_190354 | JGI IMG/M metagenome (GOLD analysis project Ga0268262, IMG submission 190354) | Nasutitermes corniger P3 segment gut microbial community from laboratory colony in Florida, USA - Nc150 P3 (SPAdes) (version 2) | ecosystem: Host-associated > Arthropoda: Insects >... | reverse complement strand
TTTAGAAGAATACACTAAATTAAAAGAAACAAAAATATATTATTCAATGTGGAAAGGTTATTTAGATGAGAATAACACAGCAAAAAATCAAAATTTTATCGACTTTATTGAACCGTTTAAAGATGAGTATGAGTATAAACATACAAGCGGACACGCTGACGTAAAAACATTGAATACGCTTTTTGATACTGTAAAGCCAAAATGCGGTATTATCCCTATTCACACAGAAACGCCAGAAAAGTTTAAGGAATTATTTAAGGGGCATAATATTATCTTACTCCAAGACGGTAATGTTTTTGATTGTGTATAATCTACAAATATTTAGGAAAATATTATTATGGCAATATTAATACCAATTAAAGATGGGATAAGAAATTATCCGCCTAAAATAACAGCCAATTTACAAGAAATATCAGGGGACTTTGCAATAGAAAAAAACCTTTCTGTCAATTTTCCTTATTCATTGCACACTGAAAGCTCACATAGTATACATATACGAAAAAAGAAAAGAATTACATTTAACTCAAAAATCATTGCTGATTTTAAAAACATTGCATCAGCTCAAAGGAATGGCATACCGTAATTATGGCACAATGTGGAATGGTCAAATGAATTTTTTGAATTTATAAATTGGCTTGTAGGTTCGAGCATACCGCCAGAAGTATTGGAAATACATCCACCATTTATTGATTATTGTAATTCATTTGATGGTTTTCTGGATATATTTAGGAATTTTCAAAAAATATTTTATCAACATGAAAAATACAACAATACAAAAGTAGTTATAGAAAACAGATGCGGCACGTTATACAAAGATGAATACGGTAAAGAGGGGAATTTTTTATTATCAACCCACAACGATATTCTGAAATTTGCAGAAATTTTATATAATAATCCAGATATTCGTTTGAAAATTGTACTTGATTATCCGCAAATATTCAGCGCAATAATTGCCGAGGATAATAAAATAAGCATGGATAATTTAGAAGGTGCGGTGGAAAAGATTAAGTCATTTAATAAGAATTTAAAAAAATACAGAACAGTAATTTCCGGTCTTCATATGTGGGGAAAACAAAAAAATAAAAATGGAAAATGGAATCCTCATTCAGGAGATTTTGATACTTTTTTTAGTAAAAAAAATTCTTTAAAGACTGATTTTTTAGATTCTGTTTTTGATACATTTAATGATGACATTCCTCGTTATTTTGTACCTGAAGTTTATTTAGGCAGTCAAGAGGATTTACATTCTATTGTTATTGATATGAAAAATACAGGTTTTATTTTCAAGTAAACCATATTCGCAAACTTGTCAATATAATATTTAGAGAAAAGCGGCGCCTGGCACAGTGCGTGAAAAAAACAAAATGGATTGACATATATTGAAAGACATGTTTAATATCTAATAAATAATCGAAGGAGAACAAAAAGGAATACTGCAATGGAATTAGAAACAGAAAGGCTATTTTTAAAATTATTGACTTTAGCGCAATTGAAATTATGTGTTAATAATACTTCAATGCTGGAAGTTGAATTAAACTGTAAATGCGGAAAAGAACCAACAGATGAATATTTTTTAACCATAATAAATAATAAAATTAAAATTATTGAAAATGATCCTGAAAATTATGGTTATCTAAGCTTTTGGTTTATTATAAGGAAAGATGATAAGAGAGTAGTAGGATCAATAGATTTTAAAAATATTCCAAATGAAATGAAATAAATTGAAATAGGCTATGGATTGGAAAAACAATTTGAGCATAATGGATATATGACTGAAGCGGTCAGCGTATTCTGTAAAATGGCTTTTATGGATGATAAAATTGAAACAATAATAGCTGAGACGGAAGTAGAGAATATATCCTCATATAAAGTATTGGAGAGATGCGGTTTTAAAAAATATAAAGAAGAAGGAACACATTGGTGGCGGTTAAATAAAGGAATGGAAAATATTTAAAATAATATACGCCTGTATTTCGCATAACGATGATGTCGAATTAATAATTTCACATGAGAAAGCAGGTAAAATTAATGCCATTTTAGGTGTCTTTCCTGTAATACACCATCGTGATGCAAAAACCGGTAATTAAAAAACAAAGGTTAAGGATAAAGGGAAGAGTCCGCGAAATATCGGAAAGTATGCCGCCGATCCAGCCGAAGGGGGCAGTTGCCGCCATAATGATCAAATTCATAATGGCCTGTACTCTGGCCCGCTCCGCGGCGTTTATATGAAAGGCCGCCAAAGACTTGGCAAGCATAAACAGATAACCATAGCCGAAACTGTCAAAAATTAACGAAATACACAGTACGATATATTTTACGGGGCTCTGAACAGGGGCAAGGATAAGGAGCATTTGTCCGGTAAAATAACAGGCAAAACCGGTAAGCAGTGGCAGCTTCAAAATTTCTTTGGTTAAATGGGGCGCTGCCAAAAACAGTAAAACAATAACAATCGCGGATTTTAAGATCGGGAACAGGGGCAAAAGAGCGTCGGGTACCAGGAGTTTTTTACTGACAATAATCTGCCAGAAGGTTGTATTGATCAGTCCCACGATCCATACCAGGGTAGTGATAATCAGGGCAAAAATCGTCCCGCGGGATTTGCCGATAATTTTAAGAACGCCGCCATAACCGGCGGCAAGGGAAAAAATGCTTTTCCCCCTGCTTTCTTCAAGACGAATCATTCCTATTCTTGTTTCACGGGAAAAAACATACAGCAGGATTAATTTCAGAGTCATTATCACAAATGCGTTGATGTAGAGAATGCGGATTGCGGGAACCAGAGTGAGTCGGGAAAACAAAATTGCCGAAATGGGCGCACAGAGAACCGAAAGCTGCGCCGCGGCTACCACCAGGGAAGTGATTCCGGTGATTTGACTTTTTTCCGCATCCTCAATTAACAGGCAGTCCCAGGCATTGGTAGGAATCTGCATGGTTCCATTGAACAAAGCGGCAGCAATAAAAAACCACAGACCTTCTGCCCGCCACCAGATAATGCACGGTATGCACCATGCGATAAAATCAAAGATTGCCGTCGCCTTTCGCCTCCCCAGTTTATCGGTAACAGGCCCGCTAAAAAAAGCGAAGACCATCTGGGAAAGCATATAGATCGTAGCAACCAACCCCACCTGGGAATCGTTCAGACCAACAGCCAGCATATACACTGACGCATAGGGAATACACAAATTCAGGGAAAGGCCCCACAGGGGTTCGGTATACACGCAGGCGCGGGGATTCCCCTTCAGCCCCGTCAATGTTTTGATTAATGAGTTACTCAAGCTGTTCTCTTTTGATCAGTATAAAAAATTCCCCGCTTGCGAAACAACCTATACCGATGTATAGTATATTTATGAATGGCAAACAGGGTGAGCTTTTTGAAGAGGCTGAAAACGGGAAGAAAGATTTTTCTGATGCGGATATTGCGGTCATCGCCGCGCTTCATTCAGATGCAGGCGTTAATCTTTCCCTTTTGCCGCCCCAAAGCCGCCGCCTGTATGAACTTTCCATAAATGCCTTTTGCGCCATTACCCATGCCACAATGAGCGAATTTCCCATTACGGCGGAAATTGCCCGCTTTGAACAAAAAGTCCTTGCGGCGGCGGATAGTGTGATAAACGCTTCCGCTCCGGTTACACGCGGCAAACTTCAGGCTGCACAGCGGCAGGCGGTGAATGCGGCTGCCACTGACCGCGGCGACAGCGATGTATGTACCGTGCTGGAAGCGGCATACAAGGTTTGGCATGAAATTCACCGGTTGATGGGATTATTGCGCTTCTGCCCTAATGAAGACGGCGTGTATATTGCCCGCTGCGAGCCGGATCATTTTGTAGTGCCTGCTTTGTGGCCGCATTTCAGAAAACGTTTCGGAGAAACAGCCTGGGTCATTATTGATGAAAAGCGCCGTTTCTGTCTGCGTTATACGACGGGGGAATTATTTGAATTTTTTAATATAGACAAAAATCCCACGTTTCTGAAAAGTCCGTCTAACGGCGAATGGGATAATCTCTGGCGGCTTTATTATAAAACCATTAACAACGAAAGCAGGAATAACCCCGGTTTACAGCGGAGGTTCATGCCCGCGCGTTACTGGAAATATTTAACTGAAGTGTAAGAAGATAACGGCATTTATTTGAGGCTTTTTCAAAACTGGGAGAGGATCATTTGATAATCATATTAAATTTCAGGTTGCTGAAATCTTCCTGAAAGTCTTCGCCGCACTCAATAATAATATCGTTGTCGTCAGTAGTTATCCAGTTTACGATCACCTTTCTTTCATCGGATGCGCGCTCATCCATTTTGGTTAACATATTATGCAGCAGTTTTGAGGTTGAGCTGTTGAAGTAATTCATCTCAAAATCGAAGGTAAAACAGCCAAAATCTTTTTCAAGGTAAGTGTCCAACCAGCTGTTTACGTCCTGGTAAAATTCCACGACGTTTTCGTGAAAACTCCGGCCTTCGAACTTCATATAACTCTTTTCTTCATCAATTAATATGTACGGAGTTGAAGTTGTTCTTTCTTTTTCCAAACGATATGCCATATCTTTCTCCTATTCGTCTATACTGTTACATACATGGTAAAATACGACAAACCTTCGCCATAAGGGGTAAACTCGTATTCGATTTTTGAAGTCGCCCGTCTCGCTATTTCCGTAAGACCGAGCCCCGCGCCCTTGCTTTCCGGATTGTCATTCTCGGCTTTCATCTGATCCTTGTAGAATTGCCGCAGCTCTTTTTTATCCAGTGTATTAAGAAAGTCTATCCGGTCTTTCAAAAGTCCAATGCTGCTGTTTTTTATTACATTTCCTGTTTGTACATAATACGATTTATCACAACTACCGAGGACAAAAATACCGCTGGACGTTTCTACAGCCCCTGTTTCAGGGTGTTCACGTTTCTCCTTTTCGGCTGAATACATCAGCATATTGTTCATTTGCTCCACAAACACTGAAAATACAGCCTGCGACACACTGAGGGACATATCGTCCATATCAAGCCTTCTTTGCAGAAATTCAGCCATACCGTTAATCCCTTCCGCCCATAAAGGACCACTGTAAATGATGCTGATATTATGCTCTGTCAACAGTTTGCTGTATTCCAGAATATTAAGCCTCATTGTCGTTGTCTCCTCCTTTATCAATGTATTTTAGATGGGTGTACTTGTTGCGTCCGGTATCTTTTGATATGTACAGCGCTTCATCGGCGCGTTCTATGTAATCCATATATTGATGATAGTGCTTCACTTTGATTGTCGTCGCTCCAATCGAAATGGTTACATAATCCGCGATGTCGCTGTTTCTATGAGGTATGCAAAGGGAACTTACGCTATTGAGAAGCCTTGCCGCTGTTATTCCCGCGCCCGCCTCGTCGGTGTTTGGCAATAAGACCACGAATTCTTCGCCGCCGTACCGTATTACACAGTCGTCCATTCTTGCGGTCTCACAAAGCGCCTTTGCGACCTTTTTAAGACACTCATCGCCCATACTGTGACCATAGGTATCGTTGTATTTTTTGAAAAAATCAATGTCAAGCATCAAGACACTTAACACTCCGTTAGTGCGGGACAGGGATTTTACCACCCGTTTAAGGTTGTCATCCATAAAACGCCGGTTATAAAGACCGGTTAAGGCGTCAAAATGAACTTTTTCATCCAAATTGAGGTTGCTTTTGTATAAACTATTTGAAACCCTGTCGGCAAAATGTATATTCTGGCGGAGCTGCTTCAACAGCTTTCCGTATTCCTTTGCCAGAAACTCGTATTCCTTAAAGTCGAAAGAACCGCCTTTTCGGACTTCCTCAACACGTTTGGTGACATCGTCAAATATCTTTTGTTCGTTTTCAAATAAGTCCAAAGGCGTTCCTCTCCCTTAAATTTTCTCTATGGTTTGAATGATAACAGTTGTATATCATCTACACGTATCTCGTCACCCCGGTATTCCTCAAAAACGTTCCATATTTTTTCGGAGATGACGGATAGCTTTTCACCGTGGTTCTCCAGAATGATCCGGTTGAATGTTTTGTATCCGAAGGGAATGGATAACGGACCTCCGGGCTGATCGAACAAACCGTCCGAAGCGATGTAGAACGTATTATCCGGATTTGCTTCAACACACACCACCTTTATTTCATCTTTACTCTTAAGTTTGCCTTCTCCTACCGCTATCCTCTGTCCCTTGATCTGCCGCACCTCTTTACCATCGCAGATAAAGACGGGAATATGTCCGGAAGATATGCTGACGCTTCCGTCTCTGGCGATAAACAAGACAGCCAGGTCACAACCATCCTGAATTTCGTTCAGGTTTTGCTCACTGGCGTTTACATTGAAATTACTGACCAGTTTTTGTTCTATTTGCCATATGAGTCCGGCGGTGTCATGGCAGTTATTCGGCCAAATACAGGATTCCAACGCTGATACCACCAGCATGGTAAGCATAGCGCCGGAGGTTCCGTGGCCTGTGCAATCGCAGACACAGAGGATAGTACCCCGTTCGAAATTTTTCAGCCAGAATATATCGCCGCCTACTATGTCGCGGGGTTTCCAGATAATGTGATAATCCTGAAACGCCTTATCAAAGGCATGATTCCTCGGCAGCAAGTCACGCTGGATTTTACTGGCATAATTAATACCCTGAATTATCGTTTCTGTCGCTTTTTCCGCTTCGCGGGTTTTCTCCTTGGCAACAAATATCATATGTTTTAACGAAGCCACCATATCGTGCAAAGATTGCGCCAATACGCCAACCTCATCCTCACGCCGGACAGACAATTTGGCTTCCAGATCGCCATGAGAAACAGTTTCGGCATAGCGTATGGTGACACTGAGCGCTTTGGTAACGCCGTTTACCACAAGGAGGACGATAACCGTGAGCAGCAGGATGACGCCGGCCGCAAGCATGATGATTGCCCGCGTCACAAATTGGGAAGAAGCGGAAAAATCACTGAGCGAAGCGATAACTATGGGGAACCAGTCTGTGGAGTTGTGACGTTCAATAAACAGCATGGACGGAATCCCGTCAACCGTATCCTGAAAGGCAACGCGCCCCATGCCCAGAGTCTTGATACGCTCCTGCAAATTTTCCGGAATCTTCTGTCCCAGCATATCGTCGTTTTTATGCCCGATGATAGTGCCGGCTGAGTTTACGATCATGGCATAGCCATATCCTCCCAAGAGCCCTACGGGGGTAACATAACGGCGGTTGATCTCATGAATCAATACGCCGGCCATGAGCACGCCGATAACTTTATCCTGATCAAACACCGGAACGGAGATAAACGAGACGAGACGTCCTGTGGAGCGGCTTACTTCGACCTCGGAGATGTAATGTTCACCCCTCATGCTCGCCCTGAAATATTCCCTGTCGGAATTATTGCTGCCCGTACTGCCGGATGTAGCGGCCACAACGATGCCGGAGTTGTTCAGGGCGAGTATATTATTGTATATGGGATACCGCTTTATCAAAGCGATCATATATTCCTCAAGATCGCCGGGGGGTGTCTGCCCAAGCAAAACGGGCTTTACGGAGGGATGAAGCACAATTGCGGACAGATCCAGCCGCGTGGTGGAAATAACCAGGCCGATGTATTCGCTCAGGCTTTGGGCGGCATTGAGGCCGTCGGTAATGCCCGCGCTGGTGATAACATTAGAAGTAATGCGGCTGCCTATGTACCCCATAATAGACGCTCCCATAATGACAGCGCAAAAAATGGGTACAATCAGTTTCATGCGTATTGTTCTAAAGTACCGCCATTTCTTCATCTATTATAGTATAATACATATTGAGAAGAATTCAATAGAAAAATGTCAAGCGAAGTTAACGAAGGGTAAGCGGTCAAAACCTCCGGGCTTCCGGTGCTTTTTTATGTATTCAGACGATTCATCGGAAATGTCACGAAAAGATGCATCCTCATCAACATCATACAGCCCATCAACTTCGAAATACCCAATTTCACATTCCATCATGCAAAGTACGCGGGAAGATGAAGTGGAAGTAGATATATCATCAGTCGGCGGAATATAGCAGTCTTTAATATATTCCCGCAGACCTTCAATTATTTTTTCATCAATCATAGTATCTCCTTAAACAGCATAACACAAAAAATCACCCGGGGAAATTCCCCGGACTTTAGGCTACGTTTTCGATGTGATTCTTGTCTTTTTTTTAGTCGGCCTGTCCTCCCTGAGTTCACAGCAGCACACAACAGCGTCTGAAAACATTTTGCCGATACCTTTTGAAGTTGACGTAAAAGAGAATGATTGATCGGCAACAATGCCGAGTTTATCCCCTTCTTTGGCTACATCAATATTGGCTCCCATGAAAACAAACTCCCAACCGTACTTTTCAGTCTGATGGGTGATCATTTTTTTCACTTTGTTATAGCTGAATTTCCGGCTTGCGTTTTCAAGTCCATCGGTAGTGATGACAAAAATGACTTTGCCGGGCCTCGATTCTTCCGCCATTTCATAGAGCCGTTTTCCAACGTCATTGATGGTTTTGCCCACGGCGTCCAGCAGGGCGGTAGAACCGCGTATAAAATATTCACGATCGGTAAGTGTTACATTATCCGCGTCAACGCCGTTGTGGAGGATTTCGTATTTATCGTCAAAAAGCACAGTGGTAAGGCTGGTCTGACCCGCTTCCGCCTGTTTTTTGACAAATCCGTTAAAGCCTCCAATCGTATCATTCTCAAGCCCTCCCATAGAACCACTGCGGTCAAGGATAAACACGATTTCCGTTAGATTTTGATTCATAATGAACCTCCTGTTCGTTTTTATGAAGGGCTTCGCCCTTCGGTTCCTAACTCGCTCGGTCATGTTCGTGCAAACACGATCGCGACCTCGCTCCGTTCGTCAATAAAGATACGATTTATTAAACTGTAAAAGGTCGCCAAAAAGGCGACAAACAAGAGGGCAGTTTACTAGCTGGTTTTACAGACACATCCTGAAATTAATAATTTGATACCATACTTAGCTACCAACCAAATTCTTTATAGCTTTTATAGTATCCTCATAAGTAACGCCTTCGGCATAGGAATATTCCTTTTGGTATTTTTTCCATTGGTTTTTAAGCATTGGACTCTCTTCTATGGCTTTTAATATCTCAGGTACATTATCTTCACGAATGAAGGCGATCTTGCCAATTTGAAACACAATACCGTCATTTTCAGGTATTTTGCTGACGGCATCCATAGCAGCCCTAATATGTTCTTCATCCAGAGGGAAAGAACGAACGGTCGCATCCATGTCCATTGTTGACCTTGCATCCAGACCCGCCATAGCCGCAATTAAAAACCCACCTTTCAGTACAAATTTGTTCCGATATTCTGACCGGGAAAGCCTGTCAAGGAAACGTTCAAAAAAGTAATTCTGCAATACAACCTGCGCTGATACGCCCTTTGACTTGGCGATATTCCTGATTTGTGCTTTCAGACTCATAGCGTTCACTTTTTCCATATCATTTCCCTCGTGAAGTAATTACAGTAATACTTCCAAATACTGATGCAATATTTTTTCAACACTGAAGTTTTCGGCATATTTGTACAGACGATGCAAATCCTTTTCTTTACTCCGGGCATAATTTTTTAACGCTTCAATAACAACCTGCCCGTCCATTTTATTTCGGCTGCGGATTACGTCGCAAAGTGTACGCTCCGGATCATAGATAATTACGGTATGACCCATACCGGATGATTTTTCGGTTTTTCCCAAATCAATTAACTCTTGCTTGATGTAATAAATCTTGCAGATTTTTTTGAGAGCCGCTGATGCTTTATATGAACTGGGTACGGTGATGGAATAATGTATGGGAGTACGGTCTGTCATTCTGTGCAGAAAAAGGGCGGTTTCGTGTGAGTAGACAATTTTTTTAGCCCGCTGCTGCATCCAGAAAAGCGCATCATCCAGTCCGCCGGGGCTTATATAGATTCCCCGTTCTGCTCGTTCCAGTATGCCGGTTTTTACGAAATTGGCGAGTTGCTGACGGTGAAGTCCTGCCTCTGTTGCTTGAGAGGCCGCTAACATCCCGTTTCCTCTGGAAAGTAACTGCTGTACAATAATTGTATCTGTTATAGGACACCTCCAATCAACACTTATATTATAGTCAATATCAGTGTATTTGTCAATCGGTTGTTATACCGGTTAATTAATCTTCCACGGTTTCCTTGTCCATGTCCTGTATTTTATACCGTAAGATAAAACAGGCAAGAAGTAACAACCCTATGTTATCCTCACTGTTTTTAAATATATTTTGCATTAACATTTTTATTCATTTTTTGATCCTCAACCGAGCCGCGAAGCGGTGAAGGTTCCCCTCTTGATCCTGGGCCGAATCGGACGGCCGACCTGCCGCTTAGGAGGCGGCCGCTCTATCCACTGAGCTACAGGACCGGCAGTTAAGCTTCCTGAAATACAGTACCATTCATGGGCAGGCTTGTCAATGAATGGAAATCTTTGCCGGAAACAGGTATACTATTTACAATTATTATGGATAAATCACTGTCGAAATTTGCCGAATTGCGGCCCAGTAACGCGGAATATAACCTTGCGGCGCTTCAAGAAGCGGCGCGGATAGCGATTGGGGTCTCTCTCAAAGTACAGAAAGGGGAGCAGGTGTTGATTATCAGCAACCCCCGGCCGGATGTCGCCGCCATTGCCGAAGCGTTATACGATGCGAGCCTTGACGCGGGAGGCAGGCCGGTTCTGCTGTATCAGCCGGTAAAACCTCAGCTTACCTTTGCCGAGCCTGCGGTGATTGCCGCATTTAACGCAAAGCCGGAAGTGGTTATTTCCCTAAGCGATGAAAAACTCGGCAAAGACCCCGCGGGCATCGCCTCGCCGTATGAATACAACGGGGTAAAATACGATCATATTTTTCATCTTCAGCAATACGGGGAAAAAAGCTGCCGCGCATTCTGGTCGCCTTCTACCACAGTGGAGTCCTTTATTCGCACGGTTCCGATTGACTATGCCCAACTACAGCGCCGTTGCGCCGCAATCAAACAGATACTGGACAAAGCGGTGGAAGTTCATGTTACCGCGCCGGGCGGCACCGACATTACCATTGGGCTGCGGGACCGTGAGGCAAAATCCGATGACGGTAATTTTTCGGCGCCGGGCTCCGGCGGCAATTTACCCGCGGGCGAAACCTTTATTAGTCCGGAAAACGGAACCGCTCATGGCCGCATCTGTTTTGACGGTTCCATTAGCGTTAATGAAGGCGACCTTATCATTAACACGCCGATTAAATGTCTGGTAGAAGACGGCTATGTGACTGAAATTACCGGCGCGGAGGAAGCGGCCTGTTTGTTGAAGACCATAGAAGCCGCCGAGCGCAACGCGTTTGAATTTGAAAGAAACAAAAAACTGCCTCCCAGTTTCGGAGAGATTTATGCCCGCAATGCCCGCAACATCGGCGAATTGGGTATCGGCCTGAACCCCGCGGCCCGCATCACCGGCAAAATGCTTGAAGACGAAAAAGCCTTCCGCACCTGCCATTTTGCCATCGGCCACAATTATGACGAAGACGCCCCCAGCCTTATCCACCTTGACGGTCTGGTACAAAATCCTACGATTACAGCGATTTTTGATGACGGAACCACACAGCTTATTGAAAAGGATGGGGAATTGGACAGCAGTATATTGGCTTGAATCTTCAGGTTGGAATAGGTATCATAAAAGCAAACTTGCATATCGGTCTTGACAGCTTTTATTGGAAGTAACGTTGCTTAAACGCGGCGCTAAACCAGGTTCCCTATGGGAACCCTAAAGCCGTTATTGCAGCGGCACTGTCGCCCACCTAAAGGTGGGCTTACGTTACAGGTCACGGTAGCCATTATTGGTGCCTGGGCCAATTGATTTTATTGGAAGTAACGCCCCTTAACGGGGCGCTAGAGTTTGGCCAAGATAGCTCAGTCGGTAGAGTAGCGCACTCGTAATGCGCAGGTCTCGGGTTCGATTCCCGATCTTGGCTGAAATCCGTACTTGTGGGATAAGTGAACAAAAGCAGAATAAGTATTCGCTGATGAGTAAATTCGGGAATCGAAACTTTTTTGC
>Ga0268262_10005841_pt1 | contig 12043 bp, 14 predicted proteins | sample TergutNc150P3_FD_190354 | JGI IMG/M metagenome (GOLD analysis project Ga0268262, IMG submission 190354) | Nasutitermes corniger P3 segment gut microbial community from laboratory colony in Florida, USA - Nc150 P3 (SPAdes) (version 2) | ecosystem: Host-associated > Arthropoda: Insects >... | reverse complement strand
TTTCAGATAATTCTGATTACCCATTTGGTTATTAAAACGAAACAGGTTTATCAGTTTTACAAACCTTCAATAACTCACAACTGTGAAAAAACATTTTTCAAAATTTATATGTTAATTATGGATACATGGTTTTTTTGTTTCCTCTCTTTTTTTTGAAGCCATTAGTGTTGTCTGTTTTTTATTCCTTAGATTAATGATTACTATTATAGATAAGAATAGTATACTAACGCTAATTATTGTTAATGAGACTGTTAACAGGTCTTTTTCAAAACCAGAAAAAGTCAAAACCACTTTAATAGCAGTAACACTATCTTCGGGTAAATAAACCAAAACAGCATAACCACCCCTGCCAATGGCCTGCTCACTAAAAACGCCCCCAGCAATATCCTCATATGCCCACACAGCATTAACTATCTTAGCGGTGTTCCACTGCCTTACAGCAGCATCATCCAAAATATACACACTAACAGTATCATTAGCCCTAATACTAACACTAAAATCCCTATCAAACATCAAAAACTCCGAAAACAAAACACACCCACAAGTAGCCCCCTCCTCCTCATTACTAAAATTCATAAGACGAGGAACCGAATTGGTTCTAATCACCGTAACAGCCAAAAGAGAAAGTCCAACCAATAAAACAACCAAACACAACCTTAAACCCCGATTCAACACTCACATACTCCTCTGCTTTATTTTATTTTTTAGTCAATCTCCATTTTACGCGTAAAGTAAACATACGAAAAAACAAACAACAAAACAGAAACACCCAACACTACAAAAACACTAACCAATACATCACTCAAAGACACAGAGGACCAAATACCATAAACATACTGACGAACAAACTCAAACCCTGCAGTAAACCTGCCAGTAAACGTAACAAGACTCCTATTAGAAGCAACGCTTTCAATACCAAAAAACAAAAGCGCAGACGCCAAAATGGAGAGCACCTCATTTTTAGTAACCACCGACAACGCAGTCGCTATACTACAAACTAGGAAAAGCTGAAGCAACACAAGTAACATAGAAGCATAAAACATTGGCTCCAAAGGATTAAGAGCCAAAAGAGGAATCTGCACTGCAAACACACCAATATAAACAACAGAAAGAACAGTGAATAGAGCTATAAATTTTGTCAAAAACAATTTACTTCGTTGCACAGGATAAGAAAGAACCATTTTTGTCTCTCCCCTAGAAATGCCGCCCGCATAACTATGACAAAACAAAACACCTGCAATAAATATAAGAAAAAGAAAAATCGGCTGAACCCCTGAAAGAAGATTATTATAACTAAACGCTGGCGAAACCTCAATAATGACCGGAGTCAAAACCGTCAAAACCACGCCCATCAATATAACTTCTAACATGGGAAACGCAAAACACCCCTCCAACTCCCAAACCAAAAGCTTACGCAACTGACCCACAAACCGAGAACCATCTACACCTTTAACCGGAGAAACAACAAACGTAACTTTTTTAGACAACAAAACAGCACCCCCATCAATAGCGTTACCTTTTTTTAGACCCGCAACAGTTGGCTGTTTGCTTTTGCTTCGAAACAACAGCATAGAAAATACAGTAATAACTAAACCTACAGTAAATGTTATTACTGAAAACCACAACAAATCGCTTTCATACCCATACAATTTTGGGTACATAAACCCTGCCATGTTTGAACCATCAGGAGTAATAAAAAGTACAAAATAGTCACCTCTATACGGAATTTTCATATGCAAAGTGTCGGTAGGTGAGACATCTTTAGCAAACCAAACAGAATCAATAACTTTTTCTGAGAGCCAAAGTTCGCCGCCTTTAGAGTCAAAAAGATAAACATCTACAGATGAAATTGGTTCCAAATTAAGAAATGCATCATAATACGTCAAGTTTAGTGCTATAGCATAGTTACGCGGTGACAACGAATAGGGACCTGTAAATGAAATACTCTCACTACCAAGACCACCAACACCTGCCATACCGCTAGAATTCCAGGTGCTTCGGTAAATGGTACCTGCTATAAAAGAGGAGCCAATGACTAATAGCAGTAGACCAATTGTTGTGAGCCGCCGAGATTTGTTTTTCATAATTAGTCAACCTCCATTTTACGAGTAAAATAGACAAAAACAATCCCTATTACAATAACAGCAGTTAAGAGCGGAAATACTATGGAACCTGTGAACTGCTCAAACGTAACGGTTATATGTGAGGCATAGTGAAAGCCGGGATGGATTAGTTGTTCAAAATATCCAAAAATATTTCTAAATCTGCCCATAGATGTAAAGATATTGTTGAAATTAATTGCGTTATCAAGTCCAAAAATCAACATAAAAGAGACAACAATGGATATTAATTCACTTTTAGCTAACATAGAAATACCCACTGAAACAGCACACACAAACAATAACTGTAAGAATATTGTAAATAAAGACACATAAAACATAGGCTCCAGCAAACTTATCGCGTTAATATAAAGATTCATCGCATATGCAGATGCATATATACTAAAAATTGCCAGATTAAGAGCCAACATTTTTGATATGAAAATTTGCCAGCGCTTAACTGGATAAGACAAAATCCTCTTTAGGTCACCTCGTCCAAAGCTACCTGCAAAACTGTGTGAAAACAAAATACACGTAACAAATGTTAAAACAAGAAAAATAGTGTTTGCACCAGAATATAAATCGCCGTAATTATGGGTAAATCCTGTGATGGATGTTGATTGAACTAAAACTGCAAGTATTGCGGAGGCAATAATTAAAGAAAGTACAGGCAAGCTTAGGCTGTTCTCAATTTCCCAAAGAATCAATCGAAAAAAAATCTTTGGTGTGTTCATCGTTTTTCTCCAACGGTTTGGGAGTAAATTTCCTCAAGAGAACCTAAGGTTTGCTGAAACCCTTTTAGCTGTAGTTTTAGTTCAGATGCTATTTTGGGAATTTCTGTGCAAAACATCTCAGGATTATTTACCTTGCAGAATATTTTGTTATTTTCAACCCATACTTTATTAATTGTGTCTATTTTTTGAAGTGCTGTTAGGAATTGTTGAGGGTTTGAGACCTCAATTTTATAAATATTAGCCGAATATTTTTCGGTCAGGTTGTTTATGTTGCCTTGGTCTACGGTTTTCCCTTGGTCAATTATAATGAGGTAATTACAAATTTTTTCTAAATCGCTTAGTATGTGGGTGGATATGAGAAAACTGGTTCCGTGTTTTATGTGCATTTCTTTAATTTTTTCTAAAATTGTAATGCGTCCCAATGGGTCGATGTTTGCGGTGGGTTCATCAAGTATGGCTAGCTCAGGGTTGCCTATTAGTGCTTGGGCTAGGCCTATGCGTTTGAACATGCCTGCAGAAAAAGTTTTTATTGGTTTATCTTGCGCATGAACTAAATCTACGTCGCTTATTAGTTGCGTTATGGTTTGGTCTATTTGGGTTATGCCGTAGAGTTTTGCTACGTGTGTTAGGAAGCGTCTGGCGCTAAAGTTTCCGGGGTAGGCGTTGGTTTCGTGCATAACACCTAGTTTTTGTCTTATTTCAAAAGAGTTCTTCCAACAATCTAACCCGAACATGGTTGCGTGGCCTTTGTTGGCTCTTATTAGACCTAAAAGAACACCTATTGTTGTTGTTTTACCTGACCCGTTTTTCCCTACAAATCCCGAAATGCCATTTGGTATTTGCATAGTTAACTCATTTAATGCAGGTATTTTTCCAAAAGTTTTCACAAGATTAGACGTTTCTGCAACAATTTCTTCCATTACAAAGCCCCCTCTTTTAACTCTCCTGTGGATGTGTTAGCGTTTCTTTTTCGTGCGTTTAACTATTAGAGTAACGATTAGTAAAATGATTGCCACAGGTATTATAGCGTAATATAGTATTTGCATCCAGTTTGTCTCTGAATGTTCTGGTCCTAAGTCAATGTTTGTCTCAGTAACCATTCCAACAGTGCCATAGGAAATGCCTACCGCTGCAAAGATAGGGTCCCAACGAAATGACTGCCCCCCCTCGCGACCCACACCAAGTCCAGTATTCAAATTATAGGTCAAACCAAGCAATAACGGTTGATTCTTAATTGTAACCTGTGGGCCTGTTTCAAAAGTATAGTGTTTTCCCTGTTCAAAAACCTCTACTGCTGTTGTGATTGTTTCAGAATTTTCCTCCCATATAATTATTTCTTGGTCATCATTTGGGTTTGCAGGCAACCATAAATGTGTAGTACCCAAAAACACGCCCTCAACATTATACACAGCTCTAGTATAAAGATCCACATAAACTTCAGCCGTACGTTGCAAAGGTACCTCTTCAAAAGAATCATTTACCCATTCTAAGTTTTCAACATAAAAAGACGGTTTTCCAACATAGTCAAGTGTAATCTGCAATTTTGCCATAGTAGAATTAACACCAATACACCGCCACACTAAACTAGAACTAATAGTCTCAAGAACAGCGTCTACTTGTTGACTTAACATGTAATTGGTTCCAGCAAACTTTGGATTAGATAAATCAAAAAAGCCCACAGCCCCTAAGCTGGAAGCACTTTTGCTAGAGGGTTCGTATTTTACGTACGCACCTTCTTTTAGCCATGAAGGCGCAAAAGCATCCCTTGCCGTAACAACTGGGATAAACATGCCAAAGACACACAAGCACATCATCAATACCGAAATTACAAACTTACACACACCATTAGCCATACATATTCACCATCATCATATTCACTATCATATCATATTCTCACCAAATGAAACCAACAAAAAGAAAAAAAGGATTTGTTGCATTGTTGATTTTAGTGACAGACACAATTACCCACAAGTGCAACAGCCTGAGTTACATTGATGTGTAACCCATGCGCTAAAAGTTATGGCCCCAGTGTTTGTTTGAAATGTTGAACTCCATGGACTCCCAACATCAATAGGCGGTATATGCACACCATCGACCCACAATTCAATATTTAACGCAGCCCACTTCACAGGACAGTTTATTGCATTTGCAGCATAACAATAAAATCTGTTACCGCCGAGTGAATTACAGGCGTAGCCCGATAGATACACACATGGAGGGCATCCTTCTTCTTCTGCCGCCGCAAAGCCAACAACGCCAGGTGACATAAGCATAGACAGCACTGCAACAAAAGCTAAACCAACACCCAAAGCTGAACCAATTCTTCTTACATTCATACCGCTTTTTCCTTCCTTTTATTTTTTGTAGTAATGTTTAAATTACATTAACGCAAACTCATTTGGGAGTGGTTAAAACCAGTCTTTAATGTTGTTGATTACCTGATCGCAGCATTAAAGGCTTCAAACCACCCTTGATGTACTACACGTTAATCTAACTTTACATTACTCAGTGTATGCTATACTTTAACAACAATATAAAAGTTTCGTAAACGTATGTGGATAAGTCATAGTTGTTTAGGGCGTATTATATAGTTCCATGTTCCATAAAGCTCATCTTCCACCAAATTAAGCAAAGCCAACTCTCTATCAACAACAGTTAACTCTAACCCAAACACAGAATCATCATACCCAACACAACTCTCACTCACACCAACACAATCAACAGTTGACAATAACTTAATAGCAAGTCTCATAGTCACAGATGACACATCGCCTATAGTCGCCTTGGTAAAACAAAACAATTCATGCCTAACTGTATGCCACTTAGACGTACCCGGAGGCAAATACAAAACACGAACCTCCAAACCCGACACATCAGCCAACACCTGCAACTGCTTCTTCCACAACTTATACCACACACCACCCCGACCCCCACCATCACTCACCACACAAATCCGCCTAGCACCACCAAAAACATGACGACCCAAAACCATCCACCACCGCAAAATACCCTCCACCCCAAAATCCACCACACCCGACAACAACCCCAAATTCACAAACCCCACAAACCCATTAACCACATAAACATCATAAGGAGCAATACCCCGCATCTGCTCCACAGGAAAACCACACTTCAACCCCTGCTCAGGCGTTACACCGCCATACTGCATCATAACAAATCTAAAATCATCAATTAACTCATGTTCCTCAGAAACAACCGATATCACAGGCTCCCCAGCCTTAAGAAACTCGACACACTTTTTATTAATATACCTAAATTGAGTAGCCCTATCAGGACGAGCACCACAAAAATGCAGCATCTTTCGACCTTGCCGCAAACTATACCCCATCGAAACCAACAAAGTACCCACCATATCATGACAAATCACAAGCCCCCTCTCACACAACAAATCCGCAATAACTCGCAACCCCATAGTCGTCCAACTAAGAACAGCCACACCACTATCACCATTCAAACTTGTTTTTTCCATTATTTTTTCAATTTCAGCTTCCACGGCTTCACATCTTTCAACAGGTAACTTGTTACTACCCCCACCACCCTTCTTACGAACCCTATTATCAACATCAAACCCGCCAGCCGTATGTAATTCTTTTTGACCCAAAATAATAGTTGACACTGCAACACCAGTCAACTCGTGAACCTCCTTCAAAGCACCATACCCCAAACTTTGAACCTCAGCCGCCAAATACAACCGCCGCTGCCGCTCATTTAACAAAGGAAGCACCGTCTCTATCCTACGTTTCACTGCATCATCCATAACTCTCAACAACTGCCCTTTAAAAAAAATAGCTAACTAATAAATCAGCACTTAAAGTCAGCCAGCTTTAACCACCAGAAAACGAGCTACACACACTTGTAAACAACACACAATTCACTTTTACTAGCGTAAACTAACCAAAAACCCAAAAAATTGCACCTAAACATTTCCGCGTTACCATATTACCCGATCAATAAAAACGCTCACTTTTGTTCTAGTTCCTTTGCATCCTACAATGTCCACATCACTTTAACCTTAACTATGTACCGTAACCATGATCACCCCACCATTCTTTTGAAACCGTTAAAACATCAGGGGCAATACTACTAGTTACACTTATCTCCTCGGAAACAAATGTAACGCTAACAACGCCGTTTGCAGTACTCTCGGTATATGTTCCTTCCCTTGTTTCATGAGCAAACATAGCAATAAACGAGTCATCGTCATCACGCAGAATAACTGTCTGATGCCATCGATGAAAACACGACCCTCACATTGCGGAGACAAAATAACAAACAAAAAAAAACACAATAACAAAAATAACCACAACCGAAACACACACACCTAAAATAACAATCTTCCTTTAACACTCTCTTTTTAGAATTCACACCTGCCGCTCCCTTTTGCGCGTAAATCCATTTTGTGTAAGCATCGTCATCGTCTCCTATTCAAACAAATATCTTACGATAAACCAACATAAGGGGATTATCATCATCGCTATTTGTAAAACTTTCACCTTACAACTTTTTTACAAAAATTCCCGCGAAACTATCCTCTTCACGCCACCTAGACCTACCCATGAAAGAATAACCCAACATTTTTACATATAAACAATTTTCAGAACCACACTGGATATAAACACAAATACCCTCCCCACCGCACTTCGACTGTAAAAGAATACAACAGCGCACATCAACCAAACAGACACTTTACCCATAATATTTCCTTGCTTTAAAAAACATCCGTTCAGTTTCGCAAGAAGTCTACTGTCTGAATTCAGGTAAGCATATTCAACAACTATCTTGTGTACATCATTATTCTCGCAGTTGTGTATCTGTGCACGATGTTCACGATTTTTAAATTTTGGTATGTTGTTGGGTTGTGAATGTTATGCTATATGGTTTAATGTATAGTTTCAGTGCTCATAGTTGTGCGTTGTTGTTATATAGTGGAGGCGTTTTTGGTGTCTGAGTTGGTTCAGGCGTTGTGGTTTGAGGATGTAGGGTTTTTGAATGAGGCGTTGTTAGATACGCCTATTGGACGTTTTTCTATTCGACAAATGTGCCTCTTCCTATTTTTTGGTTTGATAGGTTGGTTGTTGTCACTAGTTTTTACGGATTTAGTTTTAAAGTTAGTTGTTGGCGTGGGCGTATTTCTTGTGGGGGCTACAATCTTTTCTCGCAAAATCAAGACGGTCCCACCTGAGGTACATTTTCTTTGTGTATTGCGACAGTTTTTGTTGACAAAGACAAAACGTTCCCAACAAAAGAACAAACCTTCAGGGGAGAATGAGTCAAGGTCTTTGCTGCTGTCGGCGTCTTTGGGAGCGCCTGTAAAGATTGTGGGGGTGCTAAAAGATTTGGCTACTGGCAAAATTCTCTGTGGTAAAAATTTCAAGGTAAGCATAAACAACGCTACGCACTCAAGGGGTATGACGGATGAGGAGGGCTGTTTTTGTACGTATTTTGTGCCAGATCGGTTTGGTGCTTTTCAAATAGAGATCCAACCCGAAGACGCAAGCGAGCCCACTCAGCAAATTATGGTGAATGTTAATCCAAAAAGTGAGGAAAAACAAAGTGAAAATGAAACAAACAATAGCCAAACTCCAACCTAAACAAAAACCCAAACAAGCCGCCTGTTTCTATGAGGTGTTTCCAGTAAATTTTGTTATGCTCCCTAAACAGAAGCGCATAGAAACCTTGGGACGCTTTCAACGGCTCCTAAACAGCCTACCCTGCCAAGTAAAATTATCTGCCGTTAAGACACAGAAAACTCTTGAAATCAACCAAGACCAACTCTCAACCACCTATTACCGCTTCTTCATAGAAAGCTTGGAACCTATAGATTGGATAGTTGAACAGTGTGGATTTAAACAGCAACCCCTAACTGAAATACCAAAACCAAAAACCTCTCAAATCTTTCCCAAACACTTACAGCTTGAGAACAATAAACTTGAGCGGACCTTTGCGGTTTATCAGTTGCCGGGTACGTTGCTACCGGGTTTTGTCTGTGAGCTTTATGGTTTGTGTGAGCGAGTTCTTATTTGTGTTAAGCCTTTGCCGCCGGAGGTTGCGTCTTCGCAGATGGGTAAGTATTTACGTTTGCTCAAAAGTATCCTGTTAGCTGATCAATCTAAAGGCCGCATCGCTAAGGATGAAGTTAAGCTTAAGCACTGTATGGCTGAAGCGACTTATCAGGGGCTAATAACGGGCAGTACAAGGTTGTTTGAGATAAAAATCAACCTAACCATACAAGCCGACGACCATGAAGATCTTAAAGTAAAAACCAAGAAACTCAAAGATACCCTACAAGCTCGCTTTATACGTTTAGATTGCCCAGTATATTTCCAGCCTGAATTAGCCCTTGGTACCACAGGTAAAAAATTAACTGTTGACACCACAACCGCCAGTACGTTCTTTCCGTTTGTTTCTGCAGATTTGATAGAGTCGCCTGGTGGAGTTTTTCTGGGCGTAAATCGGCTGACGGGTGCGCCAGTGGTGTTTGATCCGCATCTACGGATGAACCAAAACATAATCGTTATGGGTAAATCGGGTAGTGGTAAAAGTTTTACCTCAAAAATCCTACTAACCCGTCTACTGCAAAGACACCCGAATCTTGCGTTTTTTATTGTGGATCCTGAGAATGAGTATGGGCAAGTAGGCCGTCTTAACGGTGCTGACGTGTTAGATATTACTACTGAGAAGCAGTTGGGGTTGGATCCTGTTTCGATTTTTAGTGATAACAAAGACACTGCCGCAGGCATACTATCCGACTTGGTGGGTATTGAGGATAATCGTGGCTATCAGGAGCTACGAACTGCAGTGGGGGCGGGCCGTGATCTGCTGGAAGTCTACCAAAACAGTTCAGTCACCCTAAAAGACCGCCTATCACCCTTTGTCACAGGCACCGACAGCTTTTTGACTATGGGGCAGCCTCAAGTTTTCTCAAACCGCATGGTCTTCAACCTAAGTGCTTTACATAGACAATTGGCTATGACACAGCGACAAAACCGTTGCACATCACCATCATTTGAAACATAAAACGTTGACCAACCCGACCGCACAAACAAACCCAAAGAGAATTCTAAGTAGCCTTTGCGTTCCAAAGTTTGAAACAACTGATCCCTACACTCCCTACCACCAACCCTACCACCAATCACCCTAAGCAGCTCATAGGCTTGCTGGGTATCTTCAAAAAATGTTCTATAACACACACTACAAGCATCCCCACGAACATAGCTCGTATAACGAATAAGCTCCTCAACAAACCCAAAAAACTCCTTCTCACGACCAAGCACTAAACGATATCTCTCAGGAGTAAGGCTAAGACCCGTATAAGTTATACATGAACAATATACATTGTTTGGCAGTTGGGAGATTATATTGTTCATATCTGCAGAAACATAGAACCGCAAAGCCCTCTCAGAACTCACCAAAGAAACAAGATGCCTCTCCAACTGCTTACCATAACCTACCTCCGAGTAGAATTTGGGTTCAGATGTTGGAATGCATTGTTTGTAGCGTTCAAGCTCTAACTGGGCCATTTTGAAGCCTTTGTCATAGGCCTGATGGATTAAGTCTTGTTTTGCATTATCCGAAAGAGGCAAACCCGCAATCTCACAAAGCAAATGTTGAGCTTCAACTCTAGTTTCATCCTGTAGTAGCAGCGAACCGTATTTGGGGGTGAAAGAAAAATCCACACCCTCCACCATACACTCCTTAACCACCAAACGCACCTTACCCACCACAACTGTTATACCATCGTAGGTAACGGGTTCTTGGATGATATTTGGGTTCATGTTAGGCCTCCACAAGCTTTAGAAAAGCAAGCTGCCGCAACACCTCTACAGGCAAATAGATAGACTCAACCCTAAACTCTTGGAGCGCTGAGAGTATTTCCCTGCCACAAAGCTCCTCCCCTTTCTGAGCAAGATGATCTGCTAAAGACTCCGCAGTGTTTTTCACAAAAGCCGAATACACTTTAGAACAGGCAACCTCACCAACAAACCCCCTAAAGGAATCACCGTTTACATAAAGACCAAATAATGACAAACAAAACCGCTCTCTACCATAACGCTTAGGAATCAAACAAACCACTTCATCGGTTAAAGTCTTGGTTGTCAACAATCCACGCTTACCCACAATCTCAGACGCTAAAGCATAATATCTCCGAAGAGACAGCGAACCCTTTGGGTTAGTCTTACGTAAAACACCTGGCTGAACCTCAAAGGTCTCCAAACAAATCAAATGCTGCCCTTCCCAAAAATACTCCTTACCAAAGGGAGCATTCACAAGATAATTTGCACCGCGAACACTATGTATGGAGAGCCAAAACTTTGAAAGTATGACATTTAAGCGTTTGAAAGTTAAAGGCGTTTTCCAGCCACAATCATCAACCCGCAAAGTCTTACACGTTTTATTCCAAGTCGCGATTTGACTACCCCACAAAAAATACTTAACCTCCTCACCATCAACAACCACCTTATCCCGAGGCTCACACTTTCTAGAACCCTTCCAACAGGATTTTGCCAACCAAAACGCATCAGCTAAAGACACACAACCCACCTCCAATAACGAGAATCAGTTTGGGTTTTAGAAAAGCTCATTTTTTCATTAAATTTTATTTTAACATTTACAATACATACTACATTTATCATCATTCATAAAAACCTCCAACAAATTTTACTTTTAACTACTACTGTTTGTCAAAATGGGAAAATACGACCAAGCCGACAACAACTAACCTAAACGGGTCTGCTACAAGAAAAGAGACTGGGATTACGTTATGGGTTTATGAAAATGCTTTGGAAGTGGGGTGCATGGATGGGTGTGTGGGTGTAGCCTATTAGGGCGGTGCTGGCTTTGCCTGCAACTCTTTGAAACCATTCTTGGGTTTCTTTCTGCTCAGCATCATAGATATCGCCATCAGTAAGTACAATCACTGCGTCGTTTGGGTTCATTAGTTTGTGGACTTTTTGCAATACAGGCAGGCACATGGTTCCACCTCCACCATTTAGTTTTGATGCGATTTTACGAGCAACCTCACAGGGCCGATCCGCTTTTAAGACTTCGTAGGCTTTAGCATCCCAAGCCACAACTCTAAGGCAGTGTAAAAAAATAACATTTACATATTGGTAAGTTATATAGTGTTCTGTGTGGATGCTAAAAACTATGGATTCTTCTTCATCTGCTATAGAATTACGAATAACTACA
>Ga0268262_10005840_pt1 | contig 12043 bp, 12 predicted proteins | sample TergutNc150P3_FD_190354 | JGI IMG/M metagenome (GOLD analysis project Ga0268262, IMG submission 190354) | Nasutitermes corniger P3 segment gut microbial community from laboratory colony in Florida, USA - Nc150 P3 (SPAdes) (version 2) | ecosystem: Host-associated > Arthropoda: Insects >... | reverse complement strand
AGAGAGGAGATTTATGAAAAAAAATCCTGCGAGCATTCAAATTGGAGCGCAAGTTCTGTTTGAGCTTAAAGCGGAAAATGTTGAGCTTATGGATTTGCGAAAGTTATCCAGCGTTGTGGATTGGTACTTGGTTGGCACCTGCGAAAGCACCGCGCAGATGCAAGCAATTTTGAGCGAGCTGCAAAAAGCCTACAAACAAGCTGGAGGCGAACCTGCAAAAATTGAATACAAAGAGCTGACCCGCTGGGCGGTTTTGGACGCCGGCGATATAATGGTTCACCTATTTGAGCAAGGCCGCAGAGAGGAAATTGCTCTTGACGAACTGTGGAACAAAGCTAAAAAAACTCTGCTCGAAGAGGAAGATTTTGCACAGAAGAAAAAAACATCCGTAAAAAGCACGGAATTTGTTTAGGGGAAATAATCATTCAAGAATTTTTAGCAGAGCAAAATCTGGTTAAAAGCATAAGTTTGTTTTGGCTGGCGGCAATTCTAATCCCGCTTTTTGTGATGGATTTTAAATATCTGATTTTGCCAGACATCATAACCGTAGGCGGGATTTTGGTGGGATTTTCGCTATCTTTTTTTGAAGGCGGCATAGGTTGGGCAAATTCCATAATTGGCATTGTCGCGTGCGGGGGCGGCTTATACATAGCCAAAAGATGGGGAATTGGTTTTGGAGATGTGAAACTCTTTGCGGGCTTTGGCGCCATTATGGGGGCAAAACTCGCGTATATAGCCTTGGCGATGGGTTTACTCTTAGTTTTAATAATGGTTTTCCCATTCAGATATTTCGCTAAAAAAAATATGCTGTCACCAATTCCCTTTGGTCCCTTTTTAGGGCTTGCCGCATTTATCTCTTACCTGCTCTGGAACGTGATGTTTTTTTGCCAATAAATAACAATACCCCAAAGGTTTGGCAGGATTTTTTCTACATTAGCGTTGCCGTGAAAATACAGAAGTTGAAAATTCAAGGGTTTAAGTCTTTTGAGCAAAAGGTGGAAATACTATTTGAAGGGAATGGGTTAACCGCCATAGTTGGTCCTAACGGCTGCGGTAAATCCAATATTGTGGACGCTATACGCTGGGTTATGGGCGAGCAACGGGCGGGGTTGCTCAGAATGGACAAAATGCAGGGGGTTATTTTTTCCGGAACCGCGGAGCGGCCTGCGAAGAGCATGGCAGAAGTTTCCCTTGTTATTGAAAATGATAAAGGGCTTTTGCCCTCCGAGTATTCCGAGGTGATGATAACCAGAAAAGCCTTTAGCAACGGGGAATCAGAATACTTGATAAATAATCAGGAATGTAGGCTTGCAGACATAAGAAATTTATTTGCAGATACCGGCATGGGTTCAGGCTCCTATTCACAAATGGACCAGCGAATGGTGGACGCTTTGCTCAGCGACAAAGCGGATGAACGCAGGACAATTTTTGAAGAAGCCGCAGGCGTGAGTAAGTACAAAAAACAGAGAAAAGAAGCCGCCGCCCGCCTTGAACGCGTACAGATAGACCTAGATCGCATATCAACGGATTTGCAATACGCGAAAAACCAATTCAGGCAGCAGGAGAGAATGCTCGTTCGTGCACAGGAACTCCGCAAACTTAAAACTCGTTTGAAAGAGGTAGATGTTTCCATAAACCTCGGCAAATATACGAATGACAAGGCATCTCTAAAAAAACTCTCCGCTGCTAAAACCGCAGGGGAAACGGAAATTGAAACCTTGAGAATGAAATTGACCGAACTGGAAATAAAAATAGAGGAAAAACGCCTTTTGATATCCAGCGATGAGGAAACTTTAAGAGAATGTGAAAGGGAAGTTTCAGATGCAAAATCAGAAACGGCAAAATTAAACGAAGCCTATATCCATTTGCAAAATAGGGAAAAAGAACAAGGGGAAAATAAAATTCGCTGCGAACACGAAATAAGCGAAAGCGAAAATGCGATTTTAACATTGAAAGATGAAATGCAACATTTGGAAAGCGAATTGAAAAACGCAACGCCGAAATTAAGGGAAATGGAGGCACAGAGCAAAAAAGAAACTGAAATTTTGCAAAATTTGCGAAATTCCATAGAAGACCTGCGCAAAAGGCACAGGGAGCTTTCAGAAAAAAGATTGCAGTTCGTTCAAACAGAAGGGAAGCTCAAAAGTCTGTGGCAAAGAACCGATGCCGAAATAGAAATGTTGGAAAAACGAATACAATCGGAGACTAATGATATTCAAAACATGGATTCCAAAATTCAGGAATACGAACTATTGATGAATAATAAGGAAAACGAAATAAACGAAAACAAACACAAATCTGAAATTCTTTCTGAGAAACAAAACGTCTTGGCAAACGAAAAAGAAACATTGAACGAAAATTTAGATTCCTTGGTAAACCGAAACTTGGAAGCCGTTAGGGAAAAAGCCCGCTTAGAATCCCGTTTGGAAACTCTGCAAAGCATAAAAAATTCCAAAGATTTGGAAGGCAATAAATTGCTCTTAAATCAGAAAGCGGAAGAAATAACCCTGCTTTCAAACCAAATAGAAGTTTTAGATAGCAAATATGCTGCTTTGGTTGAGTTTTGCCTAGGTTTTTTGGTGCAAGCCCTTTTAACGCAAAATAGAGAAACCGCCTTGGCTTGTGAGCAAATTTTGAGCCATGAAAATTCAGGACGCGCCTTGCTTGCCTGGAATGTTTCGGAAACATCAACCAGCACCTCGGAAAAAATTAACGACCAAGACATAATAGCTCCGTTGACATCTCTGGTAAAATGCAGCGAAAATTCCTCTGCTCTGTTAAATTCTCTGCTCTCTAAATATTTTTTGGTAAAAAATTTTGAAGCAGCGGCAAGGCTCGCAAAAGAATATGCCGGCAAAGATTTGTGGTTTTGCACAGAGAACTGTCAAGCCATCAATTCCATAGGCTTGGCTCAAATAGGCAAGGAATCGGAAGAGAGCTACGGTATTTTGCAACAAAACGCAGAGATAAAAAATCTGAAAACGAACACATCCTCTCTGAACGAAGAGATAAATTCCATAAATACACAAATCACCACGGCAAAAGAAAAATTGCAGGAACTGTCCGTTTTAATTTCAAATACCGCCGAAGAAAAACAAAATTTGGACTCGCATACAATAAAGGCAAATTCCGAATTGAAAATAGCCGAGGCAAATATCTTTGCACTCAAAGCCCAAAGAGAAAAAACACAGCAAGAAATTTCAAGTTTTGAAGCTCATTTGCAAGAGCTGAAAAATTCCAAAAGCTCAAATGCAGAACTCAATGCAGCAGAGCTTGAACTTGAACAGACGGAACGCGAATTTGAACGCATAGATGGCGAACTTGGGGAACAAGAGAGATTGCTTAAAAATCAAGAGGAAATTATAAACGAAGTTGCAAACTCTTTAAGCGCAAATAAATCGCAGTTTTCGGAAAAGGAAAATCGTTTGCGCTTTGTAAAAGAGCAAATCAAAACCATCAACAATGTTATTGTTCTGCGCGGCGAAGAACTTGAGTCAATAAATGCAAGAACAAAACTTTTGCAAAATGAGCTTGAGGACAAGGCTCTGCAAATAGAAAATCAGCAGGAGCTTTTGACAAAGAAAGAAAGTTTGCGAGATGCAGCGCGTGAGAAGTACAATGTAATGGGTGGTGATATAGAAGAATGGAGAACAGAAGTTAGAGAGATAAACCGCTCCTTGCGCGAAAAGGAAAAAAATTCCCACGATTTAGAACTTGCAATACAAGGCTCTTCAAATTCTCTGGAAAGGGTTAGGGAGCGAATATTTCAAGAGTATGAATTTGATTTGGAAAAAGAAGCTGCCGAACAAGATTTTGTTCCTGTGCAAATAGAGGAGCGTGAAGCAAATGTTGAAATGCACGATTTGCGCGAAAGAATAAAATCCATAGGTCCGGTCAACGCCACTGCCGCAGAGGACTTTGATGCCGAAAAAGAAAGGGTGCTTTCCATAGAAACCCAATACAACGACCTCAACAAAACAAAAAATAGCCTCTTAGCGGCAATGGAGAGGTTAGACTTGGTAGCTCGTGACCGTTTTTTAGATACCTTCCGCAAAATACAGCGCAATTATCAGGATGTATTCACAAATTTAATGCCCGGTGGCGAAGCCCTGCTCTCCATGCAAAGCGATTTAGACCCGCTGGAAGCGGAAATTGTGATAAATGCCCGCCCTCCCGGCAAAAGAATGATGGGTGTCAGGGCTTTATCCGGTGGGGAAAGAGCTTTAACCGCTACATCCCTGCTCTTTGCGCTTTATATGGTAAAACCATCTTCCTATTGCATACTGGACGAAATAGACGGACCGCTTGATGACGCCAATATTGGACGTTTTATGGGGCTTTTGCGCCGTTTTAGCCATCAAACCCAGTTTGTTGTGATTACCCACAATAAAAGAACAATGGCTGCCTCCGACAAGCTCTATGGCGTAACACAGGAGATAAAAGGTGTTAGCAAAGTGGGTTCAGTGCGTTTAGAAGATGTAGGGGACTAAATTTTTCTATTTTTCTGGTAATATTATCTTTTAATGGAGATGCTGAATGAGAGCTTTACGTTTAGTCATTGTTGTGGTTGTTATGTTTGGTAGCATGGCGGCTTTTGCAACTGATGCTCGTGTAGAATCTATGGGAAAAAGCGCTAGATACATTATGGATGATATGTCCATTTTTGATAACCCAGCTAATACAAGCCTCTATCCGAATTTCCTTATAGGCGAACTAGGTGTTTATAGAGGTAATGCTAAACCCGGTGAAAATCACGATCCTTGGGACCCTTGGTTTGGTGGCTTGTTCTCGCTTGACATAAGCGGTGGCAATGCTATTTCAATTGGCGGTGTTTTGGGTCGCAAAGACGAAAGACTGTTGAAATATTTTCCAGATTATATACTTAGCAATACTGGTACTCTAAACGAAACTCCCATTCCAATAACTAATTTCGATGGTTTTTTGGGAGCAAATCTCGGCAACACAGCTATTGGCTTGCATATATATGTAGCGCATCAGGATGGCATGACCAATGAAAATGACGGTCATCAAATAACCAGCGACGCCTTTGCTTCTGCTGTGCAGTTAGATGGTGGTGTAAATATTGAACTTTCAAGTGATTATCAATTGGAAGTTGCTGGCGGAGTAGCCAGAATTCAGTATGGACCTAGCGACCATGCTCTGTTTGATAGCAAGTTGCTCTCCGTTTTTGCAAATGCTCGCTTCTTCTCCAGAATAAACGCTATAGATGGGCATCTTATCCCCGTGGCTTCCTTCCGTAAAATGAACGCCCCTGGTCGTAGCGAAACAGATATAAGCGCTGGCATGGGCGTTGACACCAAGTTTGAGAGGGGTTTCTTTTGGCTAGGTTTAACCGGTTTTTATAATGTTCAAAAAGCAGGTAAGAATTGGGAATGGGGATATGGTACTGACAGTACTAAAGGTACCATTTTCAAAGATTTAGACGATGGAGGCTGGGGTTCAGGTTCAAGCGCTAGGTTACAGCAGATTGGCGGAATAATTAGCTTTGGCATTGAGAGAAATCTTTGGTGGGATTGGTTTGTTATGCGAGTTGGCGGGCAGAAAGTTATCGCCTATGCGGACTACAAGAAATCGGATGATGCCCCGAACAGTGTTCTATGCCCATCTGCCCCAGAATATCCTTGCGATGGAAACGGAAACTATTTCTTAACCAATCCAGTTAACGATGGTACTAATGAAGATAATATAGGTTTTGGCTTTGGAGTCAATATTGAAGAAAAGCTGAAAATAGATTTTACCGTAGCTGAAGATTTTCCGTTCCGTAATCCGTTTCAAGGTGGTGGTCGTTTGATTAACAAAATTTCTGCGACATACTCTTTTTAAGAACCGGATATGTATAGACCATATCCTTGTGTTTTTTTCCTATTTTTCATGCTTGCCTCTTGTGCAGACCCTGCTTTCAGGGTGCATGAGCGGTTAGAGGACACCTTGCAGCAGGATTTGGAGAACATGGTTGCTCAGATAATCAAAGGTTCCAGCAAGGAAAATGTTTTGGATACCCCATATTTTGTGATAAGGGATTTAAGGGAATTTCACGGCGATACAGCTAGGATTTATTCCGCATACGCAGAAGTTGACTTTTATTACTTTAAAAATGTAAAAATAGGCGAAAAGCGCAAATTTCGCTATGATGCGAATAGGCATTATTGGGATAGGTATTTTAAGGAATGGTTTCATTATTGGTAAAAAGACTAAAGTTTTTTCTATTTTTGCCGATATATATTATTAGAGGTAATGGCTATGCAAATTTCAAATATTCATGTGCAAAGCGGAACCGCCGAGTGGGCTAAAAAAGCCGTAGGCGGGGAAACCTCTACCCGTACAAAAGATGAGAAGGCTTCAAAAACAGTTCGTGATAAAGTTTCAATATCCGAGGATGCAGGCAAAGGCAATTCCGCAGAAGCCTTGGTGAGAGCAAGGGCAAATGCCTTGCCAGAAACCAGGGAAGAAAAAATAGCTGTTGCCAAGGAACGTATTGAGAGCGGCTACTATAACTCGCCTGAATTTAGCAAAGAGCTTGCAGAGCATTTGGTAGAAGGCTAACATCTATTTATACAATGGCTAAACTGCTTTTTCTCGTTTGCCTTCTGATTTTGGCACCCGGTTTGGTGAGAGCGCAAGATGCTTGGTTTTCGGCAGACCTCCCATTAAACGGCAAACTTTATCCCGTGACTACTAGAATTCATTCTAAAAAAGCAGGTGATAACATTGAATTTTCATCGGAATTGTATTATCGCACAAAGGATACTTCTTTTTCATTGCACACAACCGGGGTTTACAACGCTGCTAAAAAGAATCCCGTTTGGCAGAATTCTATCAGAAGCGGTTTATATACCGTTGAGTGGAATTTTAGAGATTATAAGGAAACTCCCGCCGCTGTTTATTGGAGCGACAATAAGAGTTTTAGCGTAACCACAACCACCTTTGAAAACGATGCGATACCGGAGGAATTTCTCTATTTTTTAACCGAAAAAATAGATTCTGCCAACCCAAGCAAGGATTTTAAAATTCTCTCACCTGTTTGGGAAGTTTCCTTTGTTCCAGATGCGTGGGCAGCATCTGCCAGTTACACTGGATTGAAAATGCGCATTCAAGGCGTTGATTGTTATCAGGTTGTTTACGTAAGAAGCGATGGTGCACGTGCGGAATACTATATAACGCTAAAAGGCAAGCAAGTTTGGCGCTTCCAAACTTTCAGAGGCGTGTGGTTTGACAGGGTTCAGTGATTAAAACCAAATATGCACCGCAATACCGCCGAGCAATAAAACACCGCCTGTTGCGTAAAAAATGTTCCGTGCCGTTTCCGCACTTTCCACTTTTCTGTATTTGGCATTAAATGCGTCCTTTTTTCCTTGATATTCCCCCTGCACAGCAGGCCTGTTATTCCACAGTTCTTTGCTTTCGCGGTAATAATCGCTTGCTTTTGCATTGTTGTAAAGGCCAAGCCCAATTGCAGTTGCACCAAGAACATCCAAGCCGATGGCTACCCAGAAGGATGTTTTTGTGTTATTTGGTTCGGCAGGTATATTTGTGGATATTTTACCTCGGTTTAGTTTTTCTCTCTGCGTTATTTTTGCAAATAGGTCTGGCGAATCTTTACGGATTGCATCCAGAAACCCTTTTAAGTCTTTTGATTCCTTTACAAAATCTCCGAGCAAGTCGCCGCTTGAAGTTTCGTAGAGTTCTACCGTGAGCGTGAGCATATCGTCTAGTTTGCCTATGGAACCTCGCGTTACATAGTCGCTTTTTATCACCATCCCTATGTCTATTACAGAATTGAGGTTTTGGGTATTCTTTGGGATTAGGGCTATTATTTTATCCCTTGTCAAAACGGAATGCTCTTTTTGCAAAAGCCGCATAGCCTGCCTTCTCAATTCATCTGTTAAAAATTTTGTTTCGTCTATAGTCAAATTTATTTCGTCATTGGCAACGGTTATCTCAAAAATGGCTATGGTAGCGGCATTCACCGTTGCTAGGCAAAGCACCACTGCGAGCAATGTGTATTTTAAGCTACTGAACATATTAATTATCCTTGACACAAAGAACGCTGAGATAATTGGTTTTAGGGAACGGTTGTCTTAAGACGTTATAATCTTTTAAATAATAGTTTATTGCTGCTGTATTACCGTTCTCCGCGCTAGTCCACCAATGACCTTCTTCGTTAGGATAGAACTTATTTTGTAATTCTCCGTAGCCACTCTTCGGTAACTCAAAATCATGAGGATAAAAATTACTACTTAGCTCTCCCCAATCCTGATCCGTAGGAATACGCCATCCAGTGGGACATATACCCTGATTCATTGCCGTTGCCCAATTATACAACCTGCCGTAGATGTCACAAGTCTTAGTATCTGCATCGTTTAAAGTTCCAGTTTCCTCATCGCCACATTTGCTGCCACTTACATAGTAATTAAGATTCTTCGTCATCCAAGTTTTGGGACCAATCTTTTTTAGCTCGTAAATTTTGCCATCACGCGCATCGCATAAATGCGTTGGATTCGTTCCTATGCATGAAACAGACGAACTGCTGCTACTCAGCGCAACGCTTGAGGAACCTTCCGCAGAACTACTGCTCTCGGCAGAAGATGAAGAATCTTCGTTATAAGAGCTACTTGGGAACAATTCATCTATATCTGGATATTTCGGAAGTGTATAGTCCGAGCAGGATAAAAGAAAAACTGCTGCAAGCCATAAAGTTTTATTTGTCATAGAATTAGAAAATTAGAAATTTTAGCAGCTAAATGACCACTAAAATTTTTTAATTGCCGAAATCCATGAGTTGAAATTCGCACTGCGCAAGCTGCTCGCGAGTTCTTCTTTTGCTGCATTTTCGGTTGCTTGCGGAGAGGCTTTGAAATTTTCAGGTGAATCCAAAGTACTAACCAATTTGTCGCTGCAGTCGGTAAGAGTTATTTTGGGGGAATAGGTACATATAATTTTTGCAAAGTCATTGGTTCTACAACTCGGCTTGTTAAGTTTCACCACTATGCCGTTAGCGGAACATTTTGTTTTTTTAACTCCAGTAGAAGCCAACTTTTCGTATATCACCTGCCCTATTACATCATTAGGACCACTCCAGTGAATAGATCTGCCCGAAGATTTTTGCGCAGGTGGGGCTGACTTTTCAGAACTCGCTGTTTTTTGCGGGTTCGCTTTTTGAGCCTTGGCATTTTTTATTGAATCCAATTCGGCTTTTCTTATAGAGTCTGTTTGCTGCATGGCATTTTTTATTGAATCCGCATATCGGGCGGCAGCTACTCTTTCTGCTTCCAATTGCATATCTTTTTGCTTGCTCTGCTCGGATATAGAAAGCAATAGGGAAAGTATGTAAGCCGCTATCCCCAAGATAGCCACAGAAAGAAGGGAAATAATCAACTTTTTGTTTCTCGTTGCCCAGCTAGGTTTTGAAATCAAGAACTTTTCCTTCATCTGCGCATAAGCGCCCTCAAAATGCTTTGGGTTAAGGTCTATGGCATTTTTTTTGGTTATATTCTTAACGTCTTCTGGTAAATTTTTAGGGTAAGTAAACCCATCCAATATAAGCGGAATAATATTCTTGTTCTTTTCTAGGGCACACACTATCTCTCGGCGAACCCAGTCATCTTTAGGGTCGCATTCAGGGTCAAAAAACCTGTCAAAAACGCCGGGGTTCAACACGAGCAAAAAATCTTTGCAATCATATACCCTATGCTCAAGCTCGTTGTCAAAATCCCCCTTTTCCAGAGTATCTATATCAAACGAAACGGAATAACCGTCCATCCTCAAGCGGTCATAAAGCAATTTGGCAGTATCATAACCGCCTTTGCGCCTATACGAAATGAAAATTTCAAATTTTTTGGACATTGCCTAATAAATATAGTAAATTTTACTACATTACCGCCATGGAAACAGAAAACATAGAACCTACAGTAGAGCAAGCAGACGAAAACGGCGAAGTTTTGGTCAAAGAACTTGCAAAAGAGTATCTCACAAAAGGTGCCTGGGCAACCATAGCTTTTCTTTATCAAGAAAAAGACAAAGATGGCAATTTTAGCGAAGCCAAGGTTTCGCTTCGCCGCTATCGGAAAATCGCGGGTGTATATAAGCAACGCAGTAAATTCAATGTTAGCAGTAAAACACAAGCAGAGCAGATTATCGAAGTGTTCAAAAAATGGTATGAGTTGTAATTTTTTCTCATCCATACCAAATAAAAGTTTCCCCTGGCAAAAGCGTTTAAGGCTTGCAGCCGAGGCTCTGTTGAAAAAGGAAAAAAAGAACGCACTTGTGAATATAATCCTTTGCGATGATGCAGCGCAAAGAGAATTGAACCGCAACTTCCGCAAACTTGACCATGTAACCGATGTCCTTTCTTTTGTATGGGATGAACCTGTTCTTTTGGGTGAGATTTACATAGCAGAAGGGCAGGTTAAGAAACAAGCCCCCCTTTATGGCAACACTTATTACGGTGAGTTAAAGCGAGTGCTTGTGCATGGACTCTTACATCTGTGCGGTTATGACCACAATACCAAAACTGAACGCAAAATTATGAGAGAAAGGGAGAGATTTTACCAAATTTTCAATGTAAACTCTAATGGAATTGGGTAAATTTACTATATTTATGTTGAAATATTGTAATTTTGTTTTTATTATAGGTAAAATATGGCTGCAAAACCGTTAAATGGTGCTCAAGTTATTATAGAGTGCCTCAAAAGAGAGGGTATAGATACCGTTTTTGGCTACCCCGGCGGGAATGTTATTCCAATTTTTGATGCAATTTTGGATTCGGACATAAAATTAGTCCTTTCAAGGCACGAACAAGGCGCAACCCACGCCGCAGACGGTTATGCAAGAGTTACCGGAAAAACCGGCGTTGTTTTAGTTACAAGCGGTCCGGGTGCTACAAATACCCTCACAGGCATTTATACCGCTTATATGGATTCCATTCCTTTGGTAATTCTCACGGGGCAAACGGTAACCGGCTCGCTCGGAGCAGACGCTTTTCAGGAATGTGACACAAGCGGAATGAGCTTTGCTTCCGTTAAACACTCATATTTAGTGAAAAATACCAATGATTTGCCTCGCATAATAAAAGAAGCGTTTTATATTGCGCATTCCGGCAGGCAGGGACCGGTTTTGATAGATATCCCCAAAGACGTGGGCACCGCGCCTTGCACCGCGCCATTTGTTGATAACGCAACTTTGCCAGGATACAAAATTCCCGGCAAGGCAGAGCAAGACTCCATTGAGCAGGCAGCCGCGACAATTAAAAAATCCAAAAAGCCCTTGATTTTGGCGGGTCACGGCGCAGCGATAAGCGGCGCGAGCAGAGCCGTTAAGGAATTAGCAGAAAAACTGAGAGCACCTGTTAGCTCAACCTTGCTTGGGCTTGGAGTTTTCCCGGCAAGCCATGAACTATCGCTTGGAATGACAGGTATGCACGGAACCGTTGCCGCAAACAAGGCTATCCACGAATGCGATTTGCTCATCAGCGTAGGCTCGCGCTTTGATGACCGCATCACCGCAAGGCTCTCCGAGTTTGCAAAACAGTGCGAAGTTGTGCACATAGATATAGACCCTGCGGAATACGGCAAGGTTATAACCCCAAGGCATTTTTTGTGCGGAGATGCAAAAATTGTTTTGGAGCAATTATTGCCACTTACGGAAAAATTGGATTCATCGGATTGGTTAAAAACCGTGTTCTCTTGGAAAAAGAAATATCCTCTGCACTATCCAAAGCAAGGCGGTCTCAGGGTACAGCACGTTGTGCAGACCCTTCACGAGGTCACAAATGGAAAAGCCATAGTGGTTGCCGATGTAGGTCAGCACCAGATGTGGACAGCTCAGTTTTTTAAATGCGACTATCCGGGGCAATTTTTGACATCCGGCGGAGCAGGCACTATGGGTTTTGGCTTGCCGGCAGCCATAGGCGTTGCGTTTGGCAACAAAACAGGTTTTCCAGTTTGCGCAATTTTGGGTGACGGAGGTTTTCAAATGACACTTTGCGAGCTTGCAACAGCGCAAGTCAACAAATTGCCGATAAAGA
>Ga0268262_10005839_pt1 | contig 12046 bp, 4 predicted proteins | sample TergutNc150P3_FD_190354 | JGI IMG/M metagenome (GOLD analysis project Ga0268262, IMG submission 190354) | Nasutitermes corniger P3 segment gut microbial community from laboratory colony in Florida, USA - Nc150 P3 (SPAdes) (version 2) | ecosystem: Host-associated > Arthropoda: Insects > Digestive... | reverse complement strand
ACGCCCGAAGGAGTCCCGACGGCGGCGTGCGGTGGCTACACCTTCCTGGGCTGGTTTACCGATGAAACCACCCCCAAGGAAATCAAGGCGGACACCACGGTAGACAACCTCACCCTGAGCCAAGCCAGCCTGGATAACCCCGACGAGCCCACTATCTTCAAAGCCAAGTGGCAAGCGAACAAGTACGACGTGCTTTACCATCTGCAGGAGGGCAACATCGGCGGCAGCAGCAACAGCATACCCGCCAAGGTGACCTACGGCAGCACTTACCTCGCCGCGGGCATTCCCACCGGAGCCGTCAAGACGGGCTATGAGTTCGGCGGCTGGTTCACCGCGGTGAACGGCAGCGGGCTCGAAATCGAAGCGACGACCCCAACGAAGGTCACCAGCGCCACGCTGACCAACATGGCCGGTATCACCACCTTCTACGCCAAATGGACGGCGATTGAGTACACGCTGCATTACGACGGCAACGGGAGCGACGTCGGAGCGGTAATACCGGGCAACGCGACGGTGACCTACGAACAGGGCACCTACACCGCCGCGGCAGCGCCGACGAAAACGGGCTACACCTTCCAGGGGTGGAAAATCACCGGCGCGGCGAACAGCGCGCTGAACGGCAAGACGGTTGCCGTGGGGACCGACTTGGGCAACACGCTGACGACCGTGAAAAACGGCACCGTGACACTGACGGCCGTGTGGACGGCGAATCAGTACACCGTCACGTACGACCTCAACTATACGGACGGCGGCACGCAAGCCCAGCGCACCGTGACCTACGACGACATCTACAAAAACGGCACCACGGGCGGTTTCCCCGCCAACCCGAGCAGAACCGGCTATACCTTCGTTGAATGGAACACGGAAGCAGATGGCAGCGGCACAAAGATCGACGGCGAAACTGCCGTGAAGATCACCGCGCCCCAGACGCTCTATGCCAAGTGGACGCCGATCAACTACACCATCACCTGCGACTATGACGGCGGCGACGTGGCCACGGCAAACCCCGAGAGCTACAACATCGAGACGGCCACTATCACGCTGACCAACCCGACGAAGGAGGGCTACACCTTCGCGGGCTGGATCGGTACGGATGGCAACGGCACGACGACGCAGACCATCCCGACCGGCAGCACGGGGAACAAGGCTTTCAAGGCCAAGTGGACGCCGATCGGCTACACAATCACCTATGTGCTGGGCGGCGGCACGAACGCCCCGGCCAACCCGGCGACCTACACGATTGAGAGCGCTCTCATCACGCTGGCAGACCCGAGCAAGGAGGGTTACACCTTCGTCGGCTGGTCGGGAACCGGCCTGACGGGAGACGACAACATGTCGGTGTCGATCCCTACGGGCAGCACCGGCAACAGGGAGTATACCGCGAACTGGACGCCGATCGACTACGCCATCACCTACACCTTGAACGACGGCACTGTAGCCGCCCCGGGCAACCCCGCTTCCTACACGATCGAGTCGGCTGACATCACGCTGATCAATCCGACGAAGACGGGCTATACTTTCGTGGGCTGGTCGGGAACCGGCCTGACGGGCATCGCCAACAAGTCGGTGGTGATCTCCGAGGGCAGCACCGGCGACAGGAGCTACGAAGCGCACTGGGCGCTGATCACCTACAACATCACCTACGACTATGACGACGGCGTATTGGGTTCGGGAATCACAAACCCGTTAACCTATACGATCGAGTCGTCGGAGATCACGCTGAACAACCCGACGAAGACGGGCTACACATTCAAAGGCTGGACGCCGACCAACAAGATCCCCGCGGGCAGCACGGGCGACAGGAACTTCACTGCAACCTGGACGCCGATCACCTACACCATCACCTACGAGCTGAACGGCGGCACGAACCACGCGGACAACCCGGGTGACTACACGATCGAGTCGGCGGACATCACGCTGAAAGACCCGACCAGAACGGGTTACACCTTCGTGGAATGGAAGGAAGGTAACACGATCGCCACGGGCAGCACGGGCAACAAGACATTCACCGCGACCTGGACAGTGGATTCCTACAAAATCACCTATGTGCTGAATGGCGGCACGAATGACGCGGCCAACCCGGCGACCTACACTGTGACGACCCCCACCTTTACGCTGCAAAACCCGACCAGAACGGGCTATGACTTCGATGGCTGGACGGGGGACAACACGACGGTTACCCAGGGCAGCACGGGCAACAGGAACTTCACCGCAACCTGGACGCCGATCAGCTACGCCATCACCTATGTGTTGGACGACGGCACGAATGGCGAGGACAACCCGGATAAGTACACGATTGTGACGCCGGACATCACACTGCAAGACCCGACGAAGACGGGTTATACTTTCACGGGCTGGAAGGAAGGAAACACAATCGTTGCGGGCAGCACGGGCAACAAGACATTCACCGCGACCTGGACGAAGATCACCTACAACATCACCTACGTGTTAGATGGCGGCACGAATGACGCGGCCAACCCGGCTACCTACACGATCGAGTCGGCGGAGATCACGCTGAACAACCCGACGAAGACGGGCTACACTTTCGCGGGCTGGACGGAGGGCAACAAGATCGCCGCGGGCAGCACGGGCGACAAGACGTTCACCGCAACCTGGACGGTGAACAAGTATACCCTGGAATACGTTGCTCCTGACGCGACCGGCGGAGATGCTTTGCCGGATCCGCAGACCGTTTCCTATGGCATCACGCCGGTGCCCGCCGCCCCGGTGATCACGAGGACCGGCTACAAGTTCCTGCGCTGGGATATCAAGATCGGCGACACCGCTGCGGGAACCTTGGACGAGGGCGCCGCGCCGGGCAACACCATGACCAAGGATGACGGCGCGGTGGTCACACTGACGGCCGTGTGGGGCATCAACAAATACACGCTGACGCTCGATCCCAAGGAGGGTGTGCTGCCCTCCGGAACCCCGGGCACCAGAAACGACGAATTCGGCGCCGTGTATGACCTGCCGGTGCCAACCCGCACGGGCTACCTGTTCAAAGGCTGGGAGCTCGGGGCCGGCGACCCCGGCAATATCACCAACGGCAAGTTTACTTTCGGCGCGGGAAATTCGGAAGCCACGGCCAAGTGGGAACCCATCAAGTACAAGCTGGTGTATAAGCATCAGGCAGGCGTGACCCCTTGCGAAAAAGCCGATGATGAAGTCACCTACGACCCGGATGAGAAAACGTATTCCGTCCCGGCCGAGCCGATGGTCAACCCGGGTTACGAGTTCCTGGGCTGGGCGCTGACGGGTTCGACCGACCCGGCGTATAACAACAAGACTTTCACGACCACGGAAGCGCTGCCCGACACGCTGCAGACCAACGACGGCGCGGTGGTCACACTCACGGCCAAATGGGGCGCGAAGAAGCTCTACAAGGTCATCTATGACCTGAACACTGACGACCCGACGGCAAAGGTAACCGACGGCAACGCGCGCATGGTGACCTACGACGAAACCTACGGCGACTGCACGCCCGCTTTCCCGAAGGCGACGCGCACGGGCTATACCTTCCTTGAATGGAACACGGCAGCCGACGGCAGCGGCGATACCATTATTGCTACCACCCCTGTCACCAGCGACACGCTGAACCTGGATGGCGTCACAACCTTCTACGCCAAGTGGGAGGCTGTGAAATACAAGATCAACTGGGATTATGGCCTGACTGACCCGAAGCCGCCGTATCACTCGAACACCGTGGACTACGATGATTTCTACGAGCTTCCGGACGACGACCCGACGCACACGGATGCGGGTCTGGATGCGGGTTACACCTTCATGGGCTGGTTTACCAAGCCGAACGGCGCGGGAACGCCCATTGACGGAACGGTCCCGGCGACCAGCGCAACGCTGTCGGCGCTTTCCATGGAGTTCCCCAAGATTGAGCCCACCACGTTCTACGCCTACTGGCTCTACGAAGGGGAATATCCGCTGGTATACGATCTGCAAGGCGGCAATAGGAACGGCGACATTACTTCCCCCTTGGGCGGGTACGCGGCGAAAATCGACGATCTGTTTGCCTACGGCACAAACATGCCGACGAACACACCGCCGGATAATCCCGTGAAAACCGGCTACACCTTCGCGGGCTGGTTCACCAAGCCGGACGGCGCGGGCGGCGAGCAAATCGGGCCCGGCACTTCGCATGAGACCCTCACCGGTGAACTGCTGGCCAACTCGGCGGATCACAAGGAGATCACCACCTACTACGCGCACTGGACGGCGAAGACCTACAACGTAAACTGGGATATGGGCCTGGCCACGCCGACCGTGCACAACACGAACACCGTGGACTACGGCGGGAACTATGTGCTTCCGCTGACCAACCCGACCCGTGACGGCTACACCTTCGATGGCTGGTACACCGGGAAAGACGGCGGCGGCGACCCGATCACGGCTTCGGTCGAGGTCAAGAGCAACGCGTTTTTCAACCCGGACAACGACCCGGCGGCGACCTTCTACGCCAAGTGGGCGGCGAAGTCCTACGCGGTGCTGTTTGACCCGGACGGCGGCAAAATCGGCGACAGTTCCGCCAGTGTGCAAAAGCCCGTGACGTTCGGCGGGACCTACACCGTGCCCGACGACCCGAAGAAGACCGGCTACGAATTCGAGGGCTGGTTTATCAACGTGAATGTGCCCGCCAGCAAAATCGAAACCGGTACCACGGTCAGCGCCGAAAACATGAACCCGAACGTCGGGAGCACCGAGCTTGCCGCTACCTTCATCGCCAAGTGGACGGCGAGGCAATACGATGTGAACTGGGATATGGGCCTGGATGCTCTGCAAACGCATGACACGAGCAAAGTGAAGTACGATGCCGAGTATGCGCTGCCGGGCGTGCCGACCCGCGATGGTTACACCTTCCTCGAATGGCGAACCGAGAAAAACGGCGGCGGCACCCTGATCACAGGCGACGTGAAGGCCACGAGCGCAACGCTGACCGGTATGCCCGGCGTCACCACCTTCTACGCCAAGTGGGCGCCCAAGACCTACGCCGTGGAATTTGACGCGCAAAACGGCACAGCCGCACCCTATGCCACCGATACGGTGCAGTACGGCGGGAAATACACCCTGCCCGCGACGCCCACGAAGGCGGGCTACGTGTTCGTCGGCTGGTTCACCGTCGCGGCAGAGACCGGCGGGCTTCCGGTTCTGAAGGACACGGTTGTCACAGGCGATACGCTCTACAACACGTCCGGCACCACGGTCTTCTACGCCCGCTGGACGCCCGGCAGCTACACCCTGGTGTTCGACGGCCAGGGCGGCGAATTCTCGGGCGGCGCGCTGACCCAGAGCTTCTCCGTCGCCTATGGCGGCCCGATGCCCGCTTACGGAGAGCCGAAACGGGTGGGCTACACCTTCGGCGGCTGGTATGACAAGGAGAACGGCGGCGGCACGCAAAAGCTTGAGCTTAAACCGGCCACGGTGGACAGCAGCGTCCTGAGCGAGGCGAGCATGTACAACCCGGCCACGCCCACCACGTTCTACGCCAAGTGGGATGCGATCGTGTACCAGGTTGAGTACAACGCAAACGGCGGCAGCTTCGACGGCGGCGGGACCAACTATGGTCCGATGGATGTGTTCTACGGCAAGAACTTTACCCTGCCCTCGAAGCAGCCCACGAGGCTGGGCTTCACGTTCGCGGGCTGGTATACCGTCGCGGCAAGTACTGGCGGCACGCTCATCACGGCCACGACCCCCCTCGTCAGCAGCGCCATCCTCGGCTCGGATGTCATGGCGGACCCGGCGGGGAAGACCAAGGTCTTCTATGCCAGGTGGACGCCTGTGACCTACACGCTTGTGTTTGACGCGCAGAACGGCGACCCCCTCGCTGTGTGCGGCTACCTCTACAACGCGCCCTTTGCACCGCCTTCGCCGGTGCCCACCAAGACGGGCTACGTCTTCGATGGCTGGTACACCCTGCCGGGCGGCGGCTATGAAATGGCTGTGCACGACAAGGTGGACAATAAAATCCTCAGCGCGGCCAGCCTGGCGGATCCCACGATCAAGACCACGTACTACGCCCATTGGAAAGCCAACGGCACCTACCGCGCGGCCTTTTACCTGCAGGGCGGCAAGCTCGACGGTACTACTGCCGAACCTCGGGTGACGACCGTGTTCTTCGGCGAGCGCTATGAATTGCCGGCCGGGACGCCTGTGAAGGACGGCTATACCTTCGTGGGCTGGCACACGCTTGAGGACGGCGGCGCGAGCGGCAAGTGGATTACCTCCATGACCATCGCGGATGGAACCAACATGAACCCCGCCATCCACTGGTCGGCCGATTCGCCCAACTCTTACGCGGCCACGTTCTACGCCCAGTGGCAGGTGAAAACCTACCAGGTGACCTACCGGCTGATGGGCGGGAACATCGGCGGCTCCGGTGCCGATATCAACAGCACGGTGCAATTTGACAAAACCTTCGCGGACGGCACGAACTGGCCCGGCGAGGATCCCGCGGTCATCGTGAAGCCCGGCTACAAGTTTGTGGGCTGGTACACCACCAACAACGCCGACGGCCCGGACATCACCTCGTTTATCTCGGGAAGCACGCTCATTCCCGTTGAGCTCAACGAAAACGCCCCGACGGTGTATTACGCCTACTGGACGCCGGAGGGCGGCACGGACTACTATGTCGATATCTTCCTCCAGGAGGCCGACGGCGTGACCTACACCCTGTCCGCCGCCTACTCGAAGAGCTTCACCGCGGCGGCGGGCGACCTGGTCACCGTGCACGGCTCATTCTGCGGCGACACGTATTACACCTTCAACGACGACCACCCCGGCACCAAGCTGGCCGATCACGTCGCTCCCGACGGCTCAACCCACTTGGCGCTGTACTACGACCGCGTGAAGGTGCGGCTGCACTACAACCTCGCCGGCGGCACGGGCCTGACGGACCCGACTGATACGTTCCGCTGGGGCGAGGAGTACACCGTGCCGGCGGATCCCACCAGGCTGCCCGGCTATACGTTCGCCGGATGGGACCAGGCGACCATTGACGGCCTGGACGCCTCCATCGCCAGCAAGACCGTGACCCTGGGCAAGACCGACACGACCATCTACGCCACCTGGACGCCGAAGACGATGGAGGTCCCGCTGGTGGTGAACGGCGTTGAAATCAAAACCGTCGAGGTGCAAATCGGCGAGAAATACGACTGGGAGCACGAGTTCCCCGCAACCGCCCAAATCGACGACGGCGAAGAGTGGATGTTCCTCGGCTGGTATGACGCGGACATGAACAAGATCGATCCCACAACAATCACCGTGCGCGAGGACGAGGAGCCGATCGTCGCCTATTTCGCGCGGATCTACAACATCCTGTATGACGCCACCGGCGGCGTGATCCCCTGCGACGGCAACGTGAGGGAGACGGGCCGCAAGATCTGGTATTCCGCACGGTATGGCCAGGGTATCGGCGGCACGGTCGGCTACCCGCCGCTGGCGGCGCAGGAGGGCTATAAGTTCCTCGGCTGGTTCACGGGGGACGGCATCCAGGTCCTGGACAGCACCAAGGTGTGGAAGCTTGTTGCCGGCCTTGATGAGCTGAACCCCAACAACCCCGTCATCCTGGGCAGCCTGCCGCAGGCCGCCGAGGCCCCCAGCGTGCAGGTTCTGGGCAGCGCCGGGGAGCTTGCAGGCGGTGGGTTGAGCCCCAGCAGTGCCACCCTGCAGGCTGCCGCGGCTACCACCGTGGATCAGACCCTCTACGCCAAGTGGGAGAAGATCGATTCCCCGAGCACGGGCGACGGCCCCGTTGTGGACCCGCCGAACCCGCCCAAGCCTTTGTTCCCGGATCTGGGAGACGGCCTCGGCTGGGTGTTGTCGGCCTTGGGTGTCCTGGCCATTGGCACAGGCGCCGTGACCACCGTCGGCGGGCTGTCGATCGGGGCGCTGGGCCTGCTCGCCGCGCCGCTGACCCTGCTGCTGAACGGCCTGTTCAAGCTGATTGGGCGCGTGATCCCGATACCCGGCATCACGCCGGTCGGCGCCGACCCGGCCAAATCGAAGGATTATGTCTTGCCGCCAAAAACCGGCGACGACACAAGCCTGACCTTCGGCGCGGCGATGCTGCTCCTGCTGTGCGGCGGCGCCCTGCCCCTGCTGATCAAAAGGAGAAAAGAGGAGCTATGCGAGGAATAAATTCGCGCGGGACGCTTTTGAGAAACATTGCCGGGCTTGTCTGCGTGTGCGCCCTGGCCTGCGGGCTGTTTGCCTGCGGGCCGGCGCCGGGCGCGGCTTACCAGCCAAAATACAACGGCGAGCCCGTACCGGTGCGGCAAGGCGAGGTCGTCACCGGCAAGGTCACCTTCCCGGATTTCCTGTCCATGCTGGAGCGAAAGCAGGGCCTGGAATACAAACCGCTGAAAAAAAGCTATATCGCCCAGCGCCAGCAGGCTTACCAGGGCTATTTTTACCGCATCGCCTACTATGCGTTCCCGCGGTTCACCGGGGAGCTTTCCGGCCCGGGCGGGCGCAAAATCAAGCGGTTCTACCGGGACCAGTACCGGGCCTGCGACCCCAAAAAGGAGTTCGACTGCTGGCTGGACGGCCTCGAAACGGTTCCGGACACCGCCGACGAAATCATCAAATACGTCATGCAGGTTTACGCCGTGGAGCTGCTGGACGGCTATGTCGCCGTGGCTTTTACGACGGAGTCCCACACCGGCGGCGGCAAGGTGACAAGAATCCCCTCCGCCGACGTATTTGACCGGAACACCGGGGAGCGGCTATCCCTCGGCGACGTGGTGGAGCTCAAAGCCGCGGCCCAGGCGATCAACCGCGCCGTGGCGGACGATCTGCGCATCCGGGATATCCGGCCCTTCGAGCCCTACGACATCAGCAAGGCGGCGGACCAGCCGTTTACCCTGACCGAAAACGGCATTGTCCTGCTCTTCCCCGCGGATACCCTGGCGCCCGTTGCCTACGGCCCGCTGGAGATCCCCATCAGCTGGGGCACGCTGGAAGGGTGAGAGCCGCCTACAATCCCTCATATTTCATGTCCCCTATGCCAAAAATCCGTAAGCGGTCGATCGTAGACTAAGGATCTCTGGTCACGCAAAGCATTTAAAACCCTAACGCCCGAAGCGGTGAACTCCGGGCGTTAGGGTTGAAGGGTTTGTATGAAGCAAAATGGAGAAAGCAGAATGATTTTGGATTGAATGGAACCCATCTAGCTACAGTTCCTTTGATGGCCTTATTGTAGCACGATTTTCGTTATCTGTCAAGTAAGCGGTGAATATCGAAGTACGCAAGGCAAGAAAAAAGCCGCCCGGGAGGGGCGGCGGAGTTAAATCACATCCCAGGGCAAAGCTTTGGAAGGCGTATCAACGCGCCTGAGATCAGGCGGAGCATTCCAGGGCATGAGGCGGTCCAGGAGGGCGTGGTCGTTGCGGAAGTCCAGGCCGGGAGCCGTTCGGAAAACGAACTCGAGGTAATCGAAGGGATACAAGCCATTCTCCTTGGCGGTTTCGATGACGGAATAGAGGACGGCGGAGGCGTTGGCGCCGTTGACGGTGTCCGCGAATAACCAGTTGCGGCGACCGATGGTGAAGGGTTTCACACTGCGCTCGGCGCGGTTGTTGGACAGTTCCAGACGACCGTCGAGGAGGACTTTTTCGAGCCAAAAACGCTGGTTCTGGGCATAGGTGATGGCCTCGCCGACGCCGGACTGCGGCAGGGCGGGCGAGTTTTTGGCCCAGCCAAAGAAGGCGTCCATGACAGGCTTGCTTTGTTTCAACCGCGCCTCATAGCGGGCCTTGAAATTGTCATCAGGCGGCAGTTTGGCATACTCTCGTTCCAGGGCGAACAGCCGGTCGCAGAATTGCAGGCCGCGCAGGGATTCCGAGTCCGCCCGCGCGTTTGCTGGAATGGTTTTCAGGATGTTCGCGAACCGTCTTCGCACGTGAGCCCAGCATCCGATGACCGTCACATTTTCGAGCTTGTGGTAGCCATTGTAGCCGTCCGTGTGCAGGTATCCGCTCCAGTCGCCCAGGAAATCGGCGGGGCGGCGCTCCTTGTGGTCCGGCTGGTACTCGTAGTACACGACGGGCCGGGCGGCGTCGCCGGAGGTGCGGTAAAGCCACATGTAGCTGCCGCTCTGGGGCGTCTTGCCCGGCTCACGCAGAACCTGCAACCCTGTATCGTCGCCGTGGAGCACTTCAGCCTCCAGGAGTTCCGCCTTCATGGCATCATAAATAGGCCGGAAGTAGTTTGCGCTGACGTAGATCATCCAGTTGGCCATGTTATGCCGCGGGAGATTCAGGCCCAGGCGCTTGAACTCCTGCTCCTGCCTGTACAGCGGCAGGGCTAGGACATATTTCTGGTGGGCGATGTAGGCCAGCAGGCTCGCCGAGGCCACGCCGCTGCCCCGGATGACCGGCGCGGGCACGGCGGATTTCAGCATCGGGACGGGATCATCTTCGGCGGATTTCTCGCAATGGCGGCAGCTGTAGGCGGTCTGCACGTGCTCCGTCACCTTGAACTGCGGGGGAACCACGGTCAGCTCACGGCGGTAGACCTCGTGCCCGCAGGCGTGCATCGGCCCGCCACAGTCCGGGCAGACACGTTCCTCCTCGGACAGTTCATGCACCACCTGCTCCACCGGCAGGCCGGAGAAATCCTCCTCCCGCTTGCCCTTCGGCTTCTTGCGGGTATGCGCGGCGACCTGCTCCAGGGCAGGCTCCGCCACGGCGAGGTCGACGGTGGCCTCAGCCTCGTTGAATACACTTAGCTGCTCCCAGCAGTCGAGATTCTGCTCGCTGGACGTGCCGTACTGCCGCTGCCTGGACAACTTTAACTGCTCCAAAAGCCAGTGCACTTGGAGCTCCAACTCTTTAATTCTGGCCTCAAGTTCGGCAACTTTTGTATCGTTTTCCATGCCATAATTGTACCACAAAGTGGCCGGAAAGTCAAGTGTATCAAGGTTCGTGCTCAAAAAAGTCTGCCGCTTCTGATCTCCTGTCGCCGCAGTTTCTGTATCAGTTTCGCGCTGCCGATCAGCACCTCGAACTCCTCGGCGGTCAGCGGCATCAGTTCCCCGTTGTTCGCCTCCGGCCAGCGGAAACGCCCGCGTTCCAGCCGCTTCAGGTACAGCCAGAACCCGTCGCCGTCCCATTCCAAAATCTTCAGGCGGTTGCGCTGCCGGTTGCAGAACACGAACAGCGCCCCGCCGAACGGATCCTGCGAGAAGTCCGTCTGCACCTTCGCCGACAACCCATTGATCTGTTTCCTCATGTCCGTGTGTCCGTAGGCCAGATACACCCGCTTGCCGCCGAACTTCAACATATGCCCGTCAGCGTCCTGCATATCGACGCCAGCAACCCCTCGTCATATCCTTGCCGTACTTCGATTTCTGCCCCGCCGATGCGCAACGTCAGGCCCCCTGCTTGCTCCGGCGCGGTTTCCTCGGCGACACAGGCTTGCGCCCATCCCCTCGGCACCAGCGCCTGCCCTACCTTTTCCGGCTGCGCTGTTGCGGTCAGCTGCGCCGCTACCGCCTCACGCAGCTTTTTCTGCCAGTAGAAATAGCTGTGCCTCCCGATCCCTCGCTGCGCGCAATACGTCGCTATGCTCTGCCCGCTGGATACCCGATCCTGCATCACCTGCGCCCATTGCGCCAGCCGGACCTCCATCGTCACTTTTTTTGTGTCCATTGCTACTGTCCCTCCCTCCAGTAGAAAAAGTTAGCCTTACTTTTTCTACTGTTTCCTTACTCGTTTGATACTATTGTACCACTCGTAAGGCCCCCCTGGGAGGTGCAGGCTCTATTCACCGCTTACTCTGTCAAGTAATTTTTTCTTTAGCCTTACTATTACCCGCCCGCATTCGTCCTGGCGATCAGCGCCGGGTTTGTTTCCCAGAGCTCCTTCGCAGTCACCAGTGCCTTATCCACCATACCGCCCAGCTGGTCAGGCGAGAAGAACAGCTTGTAGGCATCCGGCAGCCTCGCATACACTTTTTCAAGCACGAATGAGAGCTTCACAGGCCCGTTCCCGGCGCCATAGACCCTCTCTGCGTCAAAAATGAGGCTGGGCAG
>Ga0268262_10005838_pt1 | contig 12046 bp, 7 predicted proteins | sample TergutNc150P3_FD_190354 | JGI IMG/M metagenome (GOLD analysis project Ga0268262, IMG submission 190354) | Nasutitermes corniger P3 segment gut microbial community from laboratory colony in Florida, USA - Nc150 P3 (SPAdes) (version 2) | ecosystem: Host-associated > Arthropoda: Insects > Digestive... | reverse complement strand
CTCATCCAAGTCAGACGAATCGTTCCTTAAAAAATCACTTTTCCCTCATTTCACTTCGCTGCGTAAATGTATTCTTGCTCTCACTTCCATGATCCGTGAAATAACAGAAAACCTTGATGATGAAAGAGCAGCGGATCCCGTAGTTTGGGAAATAAAAACAATAGTAAGACGGCTGGAAAGTGCCGCGGAAATTTGTGAAGCTTTTCGTAATTACCGCAAATATGAAGATGAAGTGCTTTGGATAGAAAGGCTGCAAATATCAAAAGAACCCTGGGCGGTTTTTACAAGAACTCCGCTTGATTTGGCGTCTAAACTTAAAGACAGTGTTTTTTCCCCGAATAAAACTGTTGTCTGCGTTTCGGCAACTCTTGCTATTAACGGTAATTTTTCCTACTGGGCAGGCAGAAGCGGAATTACATCTATAGAAAACCGAGTTGTGCTTTCAGGCTGTTTCCCATCCCCCTTTCCATACACAAACGCTGTTCTTCTTGCCTCTCCGCAGGACGCGCCTCTTCCCGACGAACCGGAATACCAGGAATTTATCAATAAAACTGCCGCAAGCCTCGCTGCAACAGCGGGAGGATCGGCTCTTGTCCTGTTTACTTCATATCAATCTTTAAGCGGCGCTTATAAAACCGCGAAAGATGAGCTTACTCCGCTTGGCATTCGCTGCCTTAAACAGGGAGATGATGATCGCAGCCGCCTTTTACAGGATTTTATTTCAGACGAGCATTCGTGCCTTTTTGCAACAGATTCGTTTTGGGAAGGAGTAGACGCTCCCGGCGATACGTTGAGACTTGTTGTAATTTGCAGGCTTCCGTTCCGCACTCCAGGCGATCCTGTTTTTGAAGCCCGTTGTGAAACTGTGGAAAAACACGGCGGAAATCCTTTTATGGAGCTTTCACTGCCCCACGCTGTAATGAAATTCAAACAGGGCTTCGGAAGGCTTATGCGCCGTTCAAGCGACCGAGGTGTTGTGGCTGTCCTTGACAGCAGGCTTATCAAAAAAAAATACGGTCAGCTTTTTCTTCAATCCCTGCCTGAAACCAAAACCAGTTTCACAGGCGTGGACAGCATTTTGAAAGATATTGAGCAATTCTTGTTTTAAGAATATAATTATATGAATCCTTTAAGATCCAATCGGGTTTTTTAAGGGGAGGAATTATGTCAGATATGACGGAATTTTCAAATGATACTATAATATCGCCTGAAAATTCAGAAGATAAAAACCATCTTATTTTCTCATTAATGGACAGATTATACAGTTTTCCGTCGCATTACGTCGGAGAAATTGCCCTTTTTGATACGGTATATCCGCTGCCGCTTATGCCGCCCTATGTATTGGGCGTTATAAACCGTTACTCAATACCTTACGCGTTATTCGATATCGGCCTTCTGTTTCACAATACTCCAAGCCCCCGCGGCAAAGTGTTGATTATTAAAGACGATATTGACCGTATCGCTTTTCTTATTGACGATGTAATGGGAATTACCGGTATACAGCAGGAAAAATTGCTGAATATTGAAAGAAATGCCGATTCAAATGATCTGACGGAAGCCGTTCAGTCTTCATTTAGCTGGAACGGCAGCGATGTTTTTATTCTGGATATTCACAAAATTTTATCACATGTAAAAGAGGATATAAGCCCGCAATGAGAGTATTTTTGAGCGCCTATGGAAATTTTTATCTTGCAATTCCGATAACCTATATTTCTTCCATTATGATTTACTCCGGTAATAACGATAAAAAGATCGAACATAATAACGAAAACCATAATACATATATTTCTCTTCCCATACTTTTTGATTGCCACAGTGAAACTCCCCGTCATGGAATAATCCTTAGAAACAGTGAACATGACGAAAACAACGGCATTATAAAAAATAAAACCATTTTACTTACCACAGAAATAGAACATGAAATAAATATCCCGGAAGAAAGAATATATTCAATGCCTAAAATACTGGACAGAATTAGAATTTCCCGCGTCTTCAGCGGAATTTTATTTGAACCGGAGAAGCAGGACAAAAATATGCTTTTGTTTCTTAATCCTGAACTATTAATCCAAAACCTGCAAAAAGAACTAATATGATAAAAACACTAATTGTAGACGATAGTCCTCTTGTACGCGAAATTCTCAAGGATTTTCTTGAGAGCGAAGGGTCTTTCGAAATTATAGGTGAAGCGGAAAACGGACAAGACGGCGTAAACAAGACAAGAGAGCTTTCCCCTGATCTTGTTACAATGGATATTGAAATGCCTGTAATGGACGGGCTTGACGCTATCTTAGAAATAAAAAAAACAAGTTCCTGCGGCATTGCAGTAATAACCACTCATGACACTGCAAAGATGGCGTATGACGCCATAGCAAACGGAGCGCATGAATTTTTTGCAAAAAGTATATTTACTTCCCAAATGAGCGATGCAAAACGTGAAGAAATATTCAGAATATTAAAGCATATATCAAACCTGAATTGCGAAACCACAGTACAAAATGCGGTGAATTATGACACCGAAGCTACAAAAAAAATAAACTGCATTACAATTGCTTCTTCTACAGGCGGCCCAATGGCATTATGCCACCTTTGCTCCGCGCTTCCTGAAAATTTTCCCGCACCTATTTTACTTGTACAGCATAATACGTCAGGATTTGACAAAAGCTTCGTGCAATGGCTTAACGGATATTCACATCTTAAAGTACAACTTGCACAAGAAGGAACAATACCCTGCGGCGGTAATGTATATGTAGCGCCTACAGACAAACACATTATTATTAATAATACCGGTATTGCCTTTGATAACGGCGAACCCGTAAATAATCAGAAACCTTCAGCAGACGTACTGTTCAAAAGCGCTTCCGTTATTTACAGGGATTCTCTTGTAAGCATAGTGCTTACAGGCATGGGTAATGACGGCACTGAGGGAACACGGCTTGTAAAGCAGGCAGGCGGTATAACTATCGCGCAGGATCAAACTTCATCAATGATTTTCGGAATGCCACAGGCCGCAATTGAAACAGGCTGTGTAGAGTATATATTGCCGTTAAATGAAATTGCCAATAAATTAGTATCGCTGACAAGCGCGGGATAACAGGTAATGGTATCAGAAAAAGCTGTAGTTATGCCGGATGAAACTCCTGTAGAAATCCCTGAGGAAGTGCTTTCCAGTCCTTCCCTTTTGTTTTTATATTATCGGATTGAACATATACTTGGAATAAGGGCAAGAAGCGAAGCACTTCAAAACCTGAACAAATATCTTGAAAAAACATGCGGCTCTACTTTTATTGAAAATCCTGCTTCCTATGAACATCTGCTTACATCACGCGAGCATATTTTTAATATTTCAAAATTTCTAACTGTCAACGAAACATATTTTTTCAGGGAAGGTGAACACTTTGAACTTCTAAGAGAGTTAATGCCCCAATTTGCCGAATTAAAACGTCCTGTACAGATATGCTCGGCGGCTGTTTCCACCGGCTGCGAAGCTTACAGCATTGCAATGTTATTTGATTACTATATCAGGAACGGACTTAGGATTGATTTTACCATTGACGCTTTTGATGTCAACCTTGAAGCAATAGAAGCCGCAAAAATAGCACGCTATACGGTAAACAGCATCAGAGACAATGCCGCAGACTGGAGACATATTCTTGATTCATACCTAATTCAAGACAATGATGATTATGTTATTTCTCCGAATATACAAAGCAAAGTACGCTTTTTCCCCCATAATATAATGCGCGGTCTTGAGAAACAGTACGATTTAATATTTTTTAGAAATTCGTTAATTTATTTTTCAACAAAAAACAGGCTTAATGTAATTAATAATCTTGCGGATTCCCTTTCACATAACGGATTCCTTTTTTTGGGAGTCTCGGAAACTTCATCCGTAAAGCATCCTTTGCTTTTAAGCTGCTTTTCATCTAACGCTTTCTACTTTAAAAAAACAGGTGGCGCATCAATTTTACCCTTGTCTGAATGGAGCCTAAAGAATATTCCTTCCCAAAAAGAAAATATTGAAAAATTAACTGACACAAAAAAAACATTGGAAAAAACGAAGGAGAATTTACAAACAGAACCTTCTCAAACGTTAAAACCTGCGCCACTTTCCATAAACTCAGATGAAATTACCGGTATAATAAAACTTGAAGAAGGAAAACAAAACGCGGAAAACGTACTGGATATGCTGAATAATGGAAATACAGATTCAATTTCAGGAAGCTGTCTTGCCGCCGCAGTTCTTTATTATTTACATATCCAGCATTTTGACATTGCAAACAGGATTTTAGCTCAATTGGAAAAATCAAATTCTGGGGTATATACAAAGTTCTTACGCGGTGAATATTACTTTATGCTTAAACAGGGTGAAAATTCCCTTAAGTATTTCCATGAAGCCGCTGCAAAGGACAAATTGTTCTGGCCTGCATTTTACAGAATTGTATCCCTTTCAGCTGAAGGAAACAGGACAAGTTATGAATATAAAATAAAAAAAGCAATAGAAAGCATTGAACTGTCGCAGACCGGTAAGGCTGACGGCGAATATAATTATGAATGTTTTATGGGCGGGTTTTCTCCGGATTATTTTCTAAGAATCCTGAAGAAGAAATTGACATAAAACAAGAGGTTAAAAATGAGTTTTAAGAATTTAAGGATAACAACTAGATTGACAATCAGCGTGGCAGCATTTATATTACCGCTTGGAATATTGTTTTATTCAATTATTTCAACCTCTTATGTTTCAATAAAAAAAGACAGGAGGGAGTTAAACGGCATTGAAGTTTTGCGTCCTGCAATTTCACTTATGCAGATTATTCCGCAATATGTCAGGCTTTCAGTTGATCTTGCGCCGGGTGATTTGGAATTTTCAAAACAATACACTTCCGATTTGCTTAGCGAATTAAATGAAAAGTACACAAAATATTTCGGGGATGAAACTGTCGTAGTTTCCATGAAATCGCTTTCTGAAAATTGGGAGCATTTGGAAAATACAAAGATAAAAGAAACAATTCTTTGGGCATACAGGTTAATCATGGAAGACATTTACAAATTGATTGTTTATGTAGGGGATATATCAGGATTAGTAACAGACAGCGAACTTGAAAGCGCATATCTTATTGCAGCGGCTATCCATGAATTGCCTCAGGCTCAGGATAGGCTTGTTACAATAGGGAATTTGCTAAGAACCATAGAAGCTGGCGCATTTACACAAAAGAGAAAAGACGAGTTCATGCTGAATGTTGAGCTTTTAAGATATTCGGACAATTTGAGGATACAGAACAGATTTGACAAGGTAAAAACGTTGAATTTTCGCAATACCGAAAATCTTGAAGCCTTCGAGCTTCTTTTAAAAGCCTGTTATGACAGAATGGACTATTTCGCGCAATCGGTTGAATATATTTTTGAAAACAGCGAAAACAGCATACACTTAATTCCAGCGCTTTACGAAACATCAAGTCATGCAAATAACGCTGCGTACCGCCTTCAGGCCGCATCCCTGGACAGGCTTGAAATGCTAATATCAGAGAGAATAAACATGTACATGCGGCATTTTACCAGATCGCTTGCTTCCGCATTATTGGCGATTGTTCTTGCATTTTCATTTATCATCATTACTGTACGTTATATTCACGTATCAACCCAAAACATCGGGAAAATTTTTCAAAAACTGGACGAGAATGATTTAACTTCCCGAATTGAAGTTATGACCCGTGATGAAATGGGCGAATTAATGAAAGCCCTAGGAGCTTTTCTGGATAAACTAAATACCGCTTTTTCATCATTCACAAAAAACGCCTACATGGTTTCTTCAGCCGTATTTGATCTTTCATCATCTGCAAGGGAAATTACAACTACTGCCAATAAACAATCAACCAGCGTAGCTGAAATTGTAAACACAATGGAAAACAACAAGAACATTTCATCGGAAACCGCAAAAAAAACCGAAGAGGTAGCAGTCATAGCGGCACAGACGCAGGAACTCAGCCTTAAGGGCGCAAGCCTTCGCGAGGCAAACGAAAACATGATGCTGGAAATAAAGCTCCAAAATGCAAAAATAATCGAAAATATTAGAAACCTTGCGGATATACTTTCCAGCATTAACGAAACAGTCCACCTTATCAACGTAATAGCGGACAAGACAAAACTGATCGCCTTTAACGCTACGCTTGAAGCTTCATCGTCTGGGGAAGCTGGTTCGCGTTTTTCTGTAGTAGCAGGCGAAATACGGCGATTTGCAGATAATGTCGTAGATTCAGTTTCGGAGATAAAGGAAAAAATCACGGAACTTCAGGACGCTTCCCATATCCTGATTACGGAAGCAGATAACGGTTCACGTACAATTGACGAAGGGTACAACAGGATGGTTGAGCAAAAGAAAGTCTTTGAAAATATTGTAGATGCTTCTGAAAATGTAGCAGTTCATTCCCGGCAAATCTACAGCATCAGCAAGCAACAGGAACTTGCTTCCGCACAGATTTTTACAGCGCTAAAGGAAATATCAGGAGGCGTAAGCCAGTTTGTCTCAGCCACCTCAAGGGCGTCTTCTGCAATTGACAAGCTGAACAATATGTCAGTTGAATTAAAAGAAACGCTTTCAAAATACAAAACTACAGATAAGGAGAATATATGATGCAGAGTGAAATCAGGGAAAGAATTAAAAACGATGAATGTGACGGAGAAAGAATAATAAACTATTTCCGTCTTGCGCTCGCTTTCATTTATGTAGCCGGTATGCCGGTTATTTCCATAGCCAGAAACCTAGAGGGCTACGCTCATATACCATGGCGCGCCCATGTTTGTACCGTTATCTTTTTTCTGTATTCGCTGTTTTTATTTTTTTACTTACGGAAAAAAGAAATGCTTCACAGGGCATATAAATATATCTGTGTTACCTTTGATATGACAGTCACCAGCGCAAGCATTTGGGTCACCTGTACTTATATTGAAATTTATCCGCCTGTTTCTTTTCTTTCTATTTTAGCCATGTTCTACCTTATGTTAATTCTGACAGGCTGTTTCAGATACAGTTCTTTATGCGCTATTTATTCAGGCATATATGCGGGTATTTGCTATTCAATAGTCATTATCGCAAACAGGAATGTTATTAATTTACCTTACTACTTTACGATTGAATCCACAATCATAGACCTGCGTTTCCCGCTTTACAATGAAACTTTCCGTGTCCTGGGAATGATAGTAGCGGGCTTAATTGCCAGTATGGCCAGTAAACGCCACCTTGCACTCATGAGCAGTATTATAGAGGCGGAAAGTTCAGCGGCTGAAGCCGCTTCCAGAACAGTCGAACAAACAAGAACCATGGCGGAGACAATCAGAAAATCCACAGACGAAATTTTCATTTCATCCAAAGATATTTTTTCCACCGCAAATAACCAGGCTGCAAGCATTCAGGAAATTGAAAGCACAATCAATGAAAATATGCAGATTGCCGTTGAAATAGCCGCCAAAACAAGCAGTGTCGCTACTATTGCTTCTAAAATGGAAAACGACGTTACTCAGGGTTTTTCCGTTCTTGAACGCAATGTTAATCAACTTGAGGACATTAAGCATAAAAACGACAGCATTATTTCAGGAATCATCGCTCTTGGAAACAAAATCGCAAAGATACGCGACATTATTAAAACCATAAATACAATTACAGACCAAACAAAAGTTATCGCGTTTAATGCCGCTCTTGAAGCTGCAAGCGCAGGAGAAAAAGGAAAACGTTTCGCGGTAGTCGCAAGCGAAGTAAACCGACTTGCTGACGATATAGCCTCGCTTACAAAACAAATACGCGACCAGGCGGAGGAAATTCAAAGTTCTTCGTCTTCATTGATAATTTCCAGTGAAGAAAGCGCAGACAAGATTACCGAAGGCAACAACCTCATAAAAGAGCTGGAAGACATTTTTCGGGAAGTCCGTTCCGGCGTTGAAATAACAGCGAACCAGGCGCAGACAATAACTGTATCAACCCAGAAGCAGCAAAAATCAACAGAGCAGATAAACATCGCCATAACATACATTTCCAAAGGTCTTTCCAATTTCTTGCAGTCAACAAGAGTCGCTACATCCTCAGCTGAGGACCTTTCGCAGTTAATAGAAAAACTTGGCGTCTTGCTTGATAACGCACAGGGAGAAGGTATAACAGGGTAAGATGGCAATAGACAAGGATAAATATATACAAAAATATATTGAAGAAGGGCTTGAAAATGCCAATCTTGTCGAGACTCTGATCTTCGACATTAAAGATGGAATCTCTGTTGAGGACGATCTTGCTACCCTTCTTCGCGCATTGCATACGCTGAAAGGTTCTTCGCGTATGCTTGAATTTAAACGTATAGAAGAGTTAAGCCATTCTCTTGAAAGTGTCTTTGCAGCTTTCAGGGAACAGCGCATAGGGCTTTCTGAAAATGCGGTTAAACTTGTTTTGGTTTCTCTTGATTTGCTGAAATCAGGATTTGCCGTAATTCAAAAGACAAGAAATGACGATATTGAAATACACGAGCATGTAAAAAATCTTTCACTTTTGGAGGCAAATGAAGATTTTTCATTGCCGGAAACCGCTAACGAACAAAAAGAATATACCGGTCCTCAGGGCAAAGAAATCTCTATTCAAAACAATCAGCCTGATACTGAAAACCATGCGGAAAAAAACAAAAAGGATACAAAAAAAGACGCTAAAAGCGATAGTATACGTTTGTCCCTTGATAAAATCAATGGAATTATAAAAAGTATCGCTTCTTTACAATCGCTGGAAATAACTGCAAAAAGCATTTTAAGAGAAAGCGATTCATTCAATAAATTGTTAAAAGAATATTCAAAATTAATAAAAGATCACATTAAGCATGATTTTTCACTTACATCAAGCTTAAGAAAGCTGGAACGCGCTAGCGGCAGGCTCAATTCATCATTAAGAAATTATTCAATAGATGCGGGAAACAGTATAAGTGGCGCTTATGACAGCGTAGTCTCTCTTAGAACTCTTCCCCTCTCCATAATCTTTGACAGTTATCCCCGTTATGTTTATGAACTCTCACAGGAATTAGGCAAAAAAGTACATTTAACCATTACGGGAAAAGAAAATGAAATTGACAAAAATATCATTGAAGGCCTTTCCGAAGTTTTTATGCACATGGCGCGTAACTCAATAGATCATGGAATTGAAACGCCCCATGAAAGAATTGCCGCAGGAAAGGACGAAACTGGAAATCTTTCCATAACATGTTCACGCGAAAGCGGCAGTATGAAAATAGTTATTTCAGACGATGGACGCGGAATTGACCATGAAAAAATAAGGCAAAAAGCAGTAAAGGAAGGTCTTGTTTCAGAAGCAGTCGCAGCTTCGAGTTCCAATGAAGAGTTGACAAGTTTTATCTTTCGAAGCGGTTTTTCAACATCCGAAAAAGTAAGTAATATTTCCGGAAGAGGCGTAGGCATGGACGTAGTACGTGGCAGTATTGAAGCCCTAAAAGGCAGCATAATAGTAGAAAGCATATTTGGGAAAGGCACAACATTTACAATCATGGTTCCTCTTTCCATAGCAGTACTTATGGGATTTCCGGTCGAATGCGGAGGATTTAATTTTGTTATACCTGCAAATTTTGTTGAAACAATAATGCTTATAAACAGGGAAGATATTATTACGGTTGTCGACCGTCCCGAAATTAAATATAACGGCCGCATTATAAAACTTTTTTATTTAAGCAATATTTTACGTATTAACGCGGAAACCGACAGACTGCGCGATACCATTTTTATTGTTATTGTCCGCTCATATGAAGATATTGCAGCGATTGCGGTTGACAATATAGACAGTATGAGATCTGTCATTCTTAAAACAATGCCTGCTTTTATGGAAAACATGCCTTTATTCTCCGGTATTATCCTTAACGAAAATTATGAAATTGTAAGCGTTCTGCATATTCCTACAGTAATTAAAATGGCAAAACGCATAAAAACAATTGACATGAAAAAACGAAATGTGGAATTTGAAAATTTACGCAAGTCGATTCTTGTTGTAGACGATTCAGCGCCGACACGTGAAATTGAAAGCGATATCCTTACATCGGAAGGCTACCTTGTCGATACTGCCGCAGACGGTGCGCAAGCTCTTAAAGCCCTGAAAACAAAACAGTACGATCTTGTCTGCACCGATATTAATATGCCAGTCATGGACGGCTTTATGCTTGTTGAAAATATCAAAAAGAACAACGAACTATCCGGCATTCCCATTATTGTAATTTCATCCAAAGCGGATGAAGAAGACCAAAAAAAAGCTTTTAAGCTAGGCGCATCCCGTTATATTATCAAGAATTCATTTAACAATCATAATTTACTTGAAGCTGTAAATGAATTGATCGGAGGAAACAGTGTCAAATGACCAAAAACGCATTTTAATTTTGGAAGACTCAGACATTTTTGCCGATATGCTTACAGGTTTTTTATCTTCAGAGAATTACGAAGTACAGCGGGCGGTCAACGGATTTGAAGGAATAAAAAAAGTATACAATTTTCTGCCCCATCTTGTCATTACCGACGTTGAGATGCCGCTTTTAAAAGGCTATCAGGCAACGCGTCTTTTAAAATCACGTAAAAATACAAAAGCTATTCCTATTATCATGTTCACGAGCCTTGATGAGACAAAAGACAAATTCTGGGGCAGCCAGGCGGGAGCTGATGTTTATATAGAAAAATCACCTGACAATTTCGAGTTGCTCCGTGAATCCATTGCACGCATCCTTCCTTTATCAGAAAATATTGATTTTGCCGCAATAGAAAGGGAAGGCAAGAAAATTAACGATAATTCTATTATAGAAATTGTAAATAATCTTCTGGACAACAAGCTTTTTCAGACAACTATAATCGGAATGCTTACGGATTTATCAAGCAAGGTACATTCAATGGAATTAGTAGCGCGCGGTATTTTTGATTTGCTTAATACAATTTGTAAGGCAGAAATAATAACAATGATGATTAGAGGTGCGAGCAGGACATTGTATATATATATAGCAAATTACGGAGAATTTACAAAAGAAAATTCAGCTAATTTTCTTGAAATATGTATTTCAGATTTTTTAAGGCATTTTCCGGATTATAAATTATCTGTAAAGAAGACAAAAAATTTCCATCCTACAGGAACAAACGGCAAAAAACTAATGTCATATATTACCCTCCCTCTTACAATTGCAGGTGAGAATTTCGCTACAATACATATAGCCAATACCATTAACGAATATTTTACGCCGTCAATTATGGAGAATATCAATGTATTTATCGGAGCCGCGTCTCCTGTTATTGCAAATGCGCTTTCCATGCATGAACTTGCTGAGCTTCAGAAAAATACACGTACTGCATTTGCACGTTATGTACCGGCTGACGTAATGGATGAAATAATTAATGAAACAATAAATAAAGGACGTAACAGTGAAAGCAGAAATGTTTCAGTTCTTTTCAGCGACATCAGGGACTTCACAACAATTTCAGAGCATTCGATAGCGCAGGAAGTTGTCGATTTTCTGAATGCCTATTTTTCAAAAATGGGAAATGAAATAATAAGCGAAGGCGGCCACATTGACAAATTCATAGGTGACGCGATTATGGCTGTATTTGGGGCATTCGCAAATATGGAAAATTCTCAGGAAAACGCAATATGCGCCGCTATAAAAATGTTAGCCGTTCTTGACAAAATAAATTTATCTAATTCAAAAATCTCACATAATAATATTGACATTGGAATTGGAATTAACTGCGGCGGATGCATTTTGGGTAACATCGGTTTTCAAAATAAAATGGATTATACAGTAATAGGCGATACTGTCAATCTTGCTTCGCGAATAGAAAGCCTTACCAAACAATACCACCACCCGCTAATAATATCGGAATATGTATATGAAACGACAAAGGATAAATTTATTCATCGTCCAATAGACAATGTCCGCGTTAAAGGAAAAGTCAAACCTGTTAGTTTATATGCTGTTTATATAGGCTTTTCCGGCGCAGAAGAAAGCCATGTATACAGAAAAAGCGCAAATCTGCCGTCTGTGCCTTC